>Ga0207421_10003780_pt1 | contig 17831 bp, 23 predicted proteins | sample SodLakKL_010_SED_4_FD_187542 | JGI IMG/M metagenome (GOLD analysis project Ga0207421, IMG submission 187542) | Alkaline sediment microbial communities from Lake Tanatar, Kulunda Steppe, Russia - 8KL_010_SED (SPAdes) (version 2) | ecosystem: Environmental > Aquatic > Non-marine Saline and... | reverse complement strand
GCCTGAACCTTCAGCAGATATATTGACAACGGTTTCAGAACTTCCTAATCCTGTTTTTTCACCAGAGCCTTCGGCAGAGATATTAACAGCAGCCTCACTGCTGCCTTCGGCATATTCTTCTTCCTCCTCCTTCCAAACTTCTACATTATGAACCCGCACCCAGTTTGTTTGTGCCGGATGGCTATTTTGGTATCGTATCCGACAATCACTGATTTCGATAATTTCACCAAACGGGTATTCTTCATAATCGCCGCTAACCGTCCAAGCTCCATCATAAATAGTTTCCCAATCTACGCCATTAAATCGTTCAATTTGAATTGCATCAACGGAATCCCTTTGCCTTGTGCCATAAACCCTTAATTTATCTGATAGTATTGTTCCCTCAAGGTGTAGGGTCAGCCAATCCGACCAAACACCTCCACTGGCCAATGCTATTTCTGCATAGGTTCCGGTATTGCCATCAATGGCATTGTTAGGATTGCTCCAGCCATTTCCAGTTGTCGAGTTAGGGCTAATCCATGCCATTGCCTCACCTCATTAACTCGGGTCGCTGTGTAAAATACCTGTCGATGCGGCCAGTAATTTATACTCACCTTGTGCAGCGTATGTTTCCTGCGTTAATGCTTTGCCGCCGTAATTTGTGCCTGCTGTTAAAGCCGAATAGCCACGCCAGCCGGCAACTGTAGTGTTCTCTGGTATATCAAAGGTCAAGTCTGCGGTTGGTCTGATTATGCCGTCTGAAGCACTTGTCCATGTTACGGCTTGCCTTTCATAGGCAGGACTACCGCCGGTCAGCTCTGTGCCGGTTTCGTCAACCAAACCAATATGTGTTATTAAGCTGGCCCCGTGATTCGCTATTGCATTTCTATAACCATCAGTCATGTTTGGCATTTAAAATTCACCTCTATTCTCCGGCGCTACTCCGCCGTATTATGTAAATCCTCAATCCGCTTGCAAGGTTTCCCATATTACAGCCACCTTTCCCTAAATTCAACTACGATTGTAGCAGCTGGAGTACTTGTTATTTCAAAGCTGCCCGGTTTTAAATTAAACCACCTGCTTGTATATGTCAGGTCCCCTCGGGCGTCGACATCATTCACTAATACCAGCCTTTTCTCAGTGTCAAATTTTACCACGTCCCCTGTTTCGAGCTGCTGGTCCAGCAGCAGCATTTTATCGTTATACTCGATTTTAAGGTCATTTGACGATTCAGTCATCGTTACAATGATAAATGGCGGTGCTTCAACGGTTCCTGTGTTTTCTCCAGTTGCCCCTGTTTCCTTTGTTTCCAGAGCTTCCATATAAGGGACCGGCGCAAAAAAAGCCATAGAGCCAAAAGCCCTGTTTCCCTTCTCTTCAAGCTCGATTCCGGTTGCAAGGTATGCAAGCCAGCGCTTGTCATTATCATCATTAAAGATTAACTCCTTCGGCACTGGTCTGAAAGTGTTATCAAGCTCCGGCTGCAGCCATTCTGCGAGGTCCCTGAGCTTTTCCCTTAAATCTTCCGGGTCCTCTCCAGTTATTGTAAACTCTATAGCAATGTTCTTGCCCAGATTGTCCACCCGGACCGGTAAAGCTCCTGCCCTGTAAGGTATTGTCAAATAGTGATTTTCTTTAGCAGGTCCAGCGTTCCGAAAGCGCTGCAGGACCAGCATATTATAATTGTCAGTGTGCTGGTCGTCGTATTTAAAGCCATATTTTTTATTATTATTGCCCATATTGTCAGCCCTCCCGGTCCTTTTCGTTATTTTAGCAGGTCCACCGGGGCTTGCCGTGAAAACTGCAGGTCCACCGGTCCCCTCCGCTATTTGCTACACTCTACCGGTCCTTTTCGCTATTTGCAGGTTTTTATAGTTTGCTACGTCCAGCTCTTCCATGACTTCCGGCTGCCTGAGCGCCTGCACTACCTGCCTTAAAAAGTTGTCTTTGTCCATGCCTGCCGGTTGATTTCTAAGGTCCAGCACTATCTCTTTTTTGTCGGTTACTCTTTGCCTTGACGCTGCTGTCACCTGTGGCTCGACGTTTAACGCCTTTTCAAGCGCTGCCTGAGCTTCTCCACCCTCTATGCTGTCAGCCAGATACCCTGCAAAGTCCGGCTCATCGGCAAGCGGTCCCTCTTTTGCTGGAGAAAACGGCAGTAAATTGCGCACTGCCTGCACTGCCGAACTTGCTGCACTGGTCACGCTGCCTATTGCGTTTCGGATTCCCCTTGCCAGTGATTGTATTGCCCGGCGTCCAGCGTCAAGCAGTATTTGTGGCAGCCGGTTAATAATATTCCTGATAGTGTTTAAAACATTGTTTATAGAGCTTCGGGCTGTTGACAGCATATTGCTGCCCCACGTTCTGAGATTCGACCAAGCATTGCTCAAAGCATTGCTAATAGTGCTGTTTATATTGCCCCAGATATTGCCAAAAAAGGATAATATGTTTCCCCAGATATTCCTAATAAAGTCAAACATTCCACCATAAGCATTGCGCAAGTGCTGCCCGACAGCTTCCAAGTCGCCCCTGAAAAGCGCCCGGATTGCCTGCCATATTTCACTGTAAAAATCGACAATCGCATTCCAGATAGACTTGATAAAATCAAAGATTGCCTCGAACACTGCCCTGATTCTATCAAACAGTTCACCAGCCCTGCCTCCGCCGATGTCCCTAATACTGGTCCATATATTTGTAAAAAATTCGAGAATAGCGCCCCAGATTGCCTTCGCTGTGTCCCTTATCCATTCCCAAGAATTGACAAGCCATTCCGACACATCGTCCCAGTTGCGCCATAAATACCATATAGCAGCCACCAGCCCGATTATTAAAACTACAATCCAAGTTATCGGGTTAGCCAGCAGCGCTGCTGTAAAGCTCCAAGCTGCTGTAGTAGCCCCGATAATAGCCGGGACCAGTGACTTTAGCTTGATTGCAGCATAACTGACTGTTGACTTTGCAGCAGCCACCAGTCCGGGGATTAGCCTTGTCCTGATAGTGCCTGCCATAGTGCGCATGGCTCCACCGGCTTTACCGATTAAAGGTATTGCACCTGTTAGCAAGAAGCCGTATTGTCCTATTGCCTCGATTTGCTCTCCGTATTGAAAGGTTATCTCGGACAGCCTCTGTTGAAACTGCTCCCAAGGACCAACCCGGACTTGTTCTGCCAGTTCACCAGTCAGCCCTTCTGATTCAGCCACCCGGGCAGCGTATTTTTCCATTTCTTCATTTGTGAAGCCGGTTATGTCCTTGAATTTTTCCATATCGCCGTCTGCTTCTTCGACGGCACGTCTAAACTCCCTGACAGCCTCCTGCCCAGTATAGCCCCGGTCCCTGAAAGCCTCGATGTAAGCGATAGAATCGTCAAGCTCTATATTCATAGCGTCCAGCTCGTCAGGGACACGTCCAAGGTTACGCTGTAAAGTTGACAAAGGGATGTCTGTTCGCTCCGTGACATGTGTTAATATGTCTATGTGTTCCCCTGCCTCTTCAAGTGGTATTCCGAAAGCACTTAAAACCTCGTCAGCTATTCTAACAGATTCTGCCATGTCCTTGCCGGTTGCGTCGGAAAAACTATCAAACACCGGCAGCAGGTCCCTGAATTGCTCTTCTGTATCAATTCCCCGAGAGATTAAAGCGTCCATGCCAGACTGGACGTCCTCTATCGGGAAAGTTGCGTCGGTCAGCTCCAGTGTTAGGTCCCTGACTGCCTGCTCCGACAGCCCTGTCACTGTAGCCAAACGGCTGTTTGCTTCATTCAAGGGACGCACTTTGCCAGCCATTGCCGTTGCAGCAACTCCACCAGCCATAAGTGCGCCCTTGACCATATTTGCCGGGGATATAATGCCAGACAGTCCGCCTTTTGTTTGCTGCAGCGCCTGTTCGCCTCCGGCGCTGTCCCCTTTTATTCTTAATAGCAAGTCACCGATTAAGGTTGACATTATTTAACCACCTTTTCTATCCCGAAGCCAATGTCTTTTACCTTCCCTTCTGCTATGTCCTCGATGTCATAGTCAAAGGTCTTTGATTCCCCGGCGCTCGATTTGTGCCTTGTTTGCCTCTGTTTCCTCTCCAGTATTATGTCCATAAACATAAACAGCTGTTCATAAGTCAGTTCCGATTCCAGCTTCTTGATAGTATATGCCGGGTACTCTTGCATAAACACGTCAAAGAGCCTTGCTTCGGCTTCGGCGTCTGTTAGCTTTGCTTTGCCTTGTTCATAACTTGCCCCAGACTGCCCAGTTCCGCCATCTTTTTCAGCCAAGGAAAATTTACAGTTATTGCCACCACCAGAGCATTTTGCAGCTCTGCTTCCGTAACATTATTTTCTATCCACTCTTCGGACTTGCTGCTAAACTCCGGCAGCGCCAGCTTGCAAAGGTCTATCAGCTCCTTGTCAAAAAATTCTTCGATTGCTCCGACCAGTGATTCCATATTGCCTGCACTTTCCAGAGCGCCAGCCTTTGCGATTGTTTGCATTATCGCTTTTCTGAATTTCCTTGCCTTTTTGATTACAAGCGGTTTTGCCTCAAAGGTTTCACCGCCTAATTCCACTGTTTCCGGTTCCTGTGACAGTATTTGTCCTGCTGTCCTCTTTTTAGCTGTCATGCTCTACCTCCTTAATATTTTTGATTAGCCAGCTTCTTCGGTTTCGATAGTGATTTTTCCAAGTCGCTTGCCTGCGTCTTTTGCCATGTCATTAATTGCCCTGAATTGCACCTGAAAGCCGGTTTTTGATGTCTTTTGAAACTGTGGCTCGAGGTTAGTCACTGCTACGACGTTGTAAAGTTCAATGATTATATTTAAATTCTGATTGTGTCGCCTCGGCGCTGTGTAAGTTAGCGTTTTATTGTCCAGCTTGAACGAACCGCCAAACTCCAGCTCATCTTTGCCCTTCTCTTCGGCGCCTGCTGCTGTGGTCGTGACTTCACCATGTCCCAGAGCCTCTTTGATTTTCTCGGCGTCTGCTTCCAGTGACTGTATAGACAGTTGACACTCTTCGCCTGTAATATAGCCACCGACAGCCCCGATTGCTTCTGCTATTTCTATAAACTCTACAGAGCGCTCGATTGACAAAGTTGCGCCGTCCTCAGTTGCCTTGTATTCTGTTGCATTACCAGTGTTCGGGTCCTCCACTTTCAGGACGCCTGCCCCGACGTGAATGTTCTGTACGACAGTTTCCATGTTATTGTTAGCCATCTTCGGTTAAGCCTCCTTTTTCCTGAGTTTCCGAATCAAAGCTGCTGCTTGATTCCACTTTGCGCTTCACGGGTTCTTTTACCACTTCAAACCGATGTCCTGCAGCCTGAGCAGCATTTAACTGCTTCTGCTGTATTTCCTCCGGCGCTCCGTTCCTTTCAAACACTGAGCTGCCTGTAATATAGCGGTCCGAAGGTCCTTTATAAATTGCCCTCATTTGCAGCCCTCCTTTATTCTGCTTCAATTTCCCGGATTTTCACTTCCACCCTGCAGCCCTGCACTAAAAAGTGTCCTGCGTCAAACACTCCGGTATAAAGCGTGTTGTCGGCTACCGGGTTATGCCAGCCACTGCCCCAGTGTGCGCCTTTTCTCAGTATTTTCCTGATTGCTTCACCATAGCGCATTATAAACCGGTGCAGGTTTTCTATGTCCACTTCGGCGATAAAAGCCCAGACGTAAAAGTCCTGTTCTAACTCCGCCCAGTCCTCTTGACTGTCAACTTCGAGCGTGTTCCTTGCGTCCAAGGTTACAGCTGGTAAAGAATGTAAAATCTCTTCCCTGCCTACATAGTTGCCCACTTTGAACACTTCGGGCTTCGGCGTATTTTCGGGCAGCTGGTTTTCAAGGTTATTTTCCAGCAGCTCTTTTGCTTTGTTCACAGCATTTTCGACAGTCACGCTGTAGCCCCCTTAAAACGTCGGTCCTGTAACTCCTTGCAATTCATCAAAAGTAACTTGCCGGGCAATGTCAGTCCAGCGCTTTTTCTGCGGATTAGTCAGCTCGATTACTTTGCGCTGTGGCATTTTAACTGTCCCTCTTTGATGAAATATACCATAATCGACAGATGAACCGATTTGCATTTGCTGCTCATCATAATCAAATATGTGCTGTCCATGTCCCTCCTGCGTCAAAGAGCCTCTCAGTTCTCCTGTCCTTGTTAAAATCGGCTGCCCCGGATAGTGCAGGTCCTTCCAGACTTTATACCGAGGACTAAGCTGCTGCCACCTTGCCCTGCCTTCAAAAGCGCCTTCGGAGGCGAACACCTGTTCTTGCGTCTGCCGGAAGTCGTCAGCCCATGCTTCATAAATGGTCCTGTAGTCAGCCAGCACTTCACCGATTAAATCAAAGAACCTTGATAATTGTTTTTCGCCGTCCACTTCAAAGTCGAGCTTAACTCTTGTCATTATTTACCACTGGTCCTTTCCAAGTTCCCATTGCTTCTTCGGCGCTGCCGGGTCATGTGCCGTATGACTATAAATGGCGCTGCTTGATTCTATAGCCCTTCGAGGTGTGTTTTCCAGTATTATGTCCCGGCTGCGTATTTTTGCCAGATATTCTTCGGCAGATGTTTTCCACTCCTGCACTATAGCTGGAAGGTCCCCTCCGGCTTGCGCTATTAAAACCTTTGCAGCTTCATAAGCTGCCAGCCTTGCCGAAGCATAACTGAGAATAACCTTGTCTGTTTCATCGGTTACTGGTATTTGATAGACTTGCCCGATTGTCCCATTTATCTTGCCATCAGCCTCTTTTATCATGTTTTCTATGTCATCATTTGTAAGTTTCGACGTTGCTGTAAAGGTTATCCACTTGACAAGCCTTTGCACATCTTCGACAGTTGAATAGCCGGACATTTTAACACTCCCTTTTAACTTCTCCAGTAAACATAGCCCTCAGCACCGACACCGGAGATTTCAGCATAAATGCCATTCCTGCAGCGAACCCCTGCTGGTCCTAAACTGCCTAATGTCATTATTTGTCAGCCTCCTTCTTCGCAGGTCCAGTTTTCTGAGCTGCTGGACCGGGCTGTTTTTTTGGAGCTGCCTGCTTCTGCTGCTCTCTCTCGAAAAGATATTTGTTACTTTGAGTTACAGCAGCCTCCGGCACTGTGTCCCCTTGTTTATACGTTTTGCCATTGTGCCTGAAAACATGCCCCTTTTTCCCGGGCTTGAATTTATACATGGTCCTGCCTCCTTTTCAACTTCACCGGGGCAGCTTTTTTCCCGGCAGGTGTCCGGCGCTCCCTGCCCCGGTGAAAGTGTTTTTTGTCCTCTCATCGGGGGCTGCCCCCTTAACTCACAGCGTCCCGGATAGTGTAGCCCAGAATGTCAGCTACCACTTTTTCATCGAAGCTCATAAAACCTTCGATTACTTCTGAATGATGTTTTTCTTCACGCCAGCGCCTGATTCCCCGGAGCTGTCCATTCCTCGGCCATACAAACACATAGCCAGCGCTCGGAGTATCAAGAGCCGGGCTTTGTGCTACGTGTCCAAGCCAAACATGCTTGCCCCAGATATGCTCGAAGTTGTCACTTGCGCCCCTTTGCGCATTATTAAACAGCGCCCTGCCGACAAGGATATTGTCTATCCCTGTTATTTCCTGCAGGATTTGCAGGGACGTCACCCGGGTGTTAGTTACAGCCATTCTATCTGTAATTTCCGGGTGATGTTTCAACTTGCGCCAGACAGGATTGCCCATAACCATTGTATTGACCGGCTGTCCTGTTTCATCTTCGACAGTTTCCATGCCAGTTGTGATGTCACTGATTGGGTCCGATTCGTCATAATCATCCCACTGGTCAGTCCCTGAAAGTGTCGCCGAATTGTCCCAGTTTGCAGCAGTCATGCAAAAGTCAGCCACCCGGCGCTCCAGTTTTAAGAGGATTTTTTCAGTGACAAAGTTGGTTTTGTTTGTTTCGATGTTAAGGATATTGTCTGCATTGTCCCTGACTTCATCTTCGAGCAAGGTATGATATGCTTCTTCTTCGCAGTTGTAATTGTCCTCGGACAGAGGGAAGCCTCCGCCTTCACTTGCAGCTCCCGGCGCCCTTGTCTGAGCTTCATCCCGGAACCATTCACCCCGGGGGAAAACATAATATTTACCACTTTTTGCGTCCACCCGGACCACCGGGAATACTTGTTCTGCTATATATAAAGGGTTTTTATACTGAACAGATATATTCGTCAGGACCGGGTCAATTCTTGCATTACTTAATGTCGGTTGCATTTATCGGCACTCTCCTTTCCTTTTAAATTTGATTAGCTATAGTCAGCTTGTTCCCCGCCGGGTATCAGCAGGACACTGACTTGTTCACCTGAGCTTGCGCCCTCTCTTGCAATGCCGAAGCAGCGGTCCTTAATAGCAGTTACCGGTTCAGCCACTCCAGAGCCATTAGACCGAAGCTTGTCACCAGCTGTTATGCTTGCGCCTGCTTCAACCTGAGTTACTCCCATGACAGCCACGCTTGCAGCTTCGCCGTCGTCCGGGTCATTCTGCAGCACGCCATAAACAGCTTCCCCTGCGTCACCATCGGCAAGGTTAACCTCCCTGTCCCCGGTGATTTTCACCAGTTTAAATTGATGATTCTGCAGGTCTGCAGCAGCTGTCATGCTGTCGCATAATATTTTAATATTCACGTTGTCAGCCCCTTTCTTTAAGAGTTTAAAACTCCTGATTAGTGAGCGCCTCGGCGCTCTCTGTCAACTTCTTTCCAGAGGTCCGGGTTTTCTCTTGCCACTGCTTGCGCTGCGTCTGCGTATGTCATTTGCTTCTGCTCGATTTTCTCATTTACCTTGTTTTCAAACAGTGCAATGTTCGATTCACCCTGACTTGCGCTGCCCTGCTCTTTCATAGACACGACCGGCTCCAGAGCTTCCAGCACTTCTTTTGTGCCTTCCGGGTCCTTGAAAAACCGAGCCTTGAGCTTCTCAGCCATTTTTGGCGTCAAGCGCCCTTCTCTCATTGCAGCTTCGGACAAGCGCTGCCATTCATTCTCTTGATTAGTAGCTTCGAGCTTTGCCACTCTCTCAGACAGCCTCTTGTTTTCCTCTTGCAGCTGCGTTTCGCCCTTGCCCATGTCCTCGATTGCCTGCAGGATTGCGTCTTTGTCTGCTTTATCTTCGGACAGCTCCAGCTTGTCAGTCACTCCAGACAAAGTGTCCACCAGCGCTTCGACAGCGGTTTCAATTTCCTGCTCTTCTGCTTCCTCCGATAATGCAAGGATTCCCTTTAGTTTTTCGTTTAAATTCACGTTTACGCCTCCTTTCGTCTTATTTGTGGTATTGTTATCAGCCGACTTTTGGTCAGCGTCACCACCAGATTTAAAAACTCGGTCCTTAATAAGCGCTATTTCAGCTGCTGTTATCTCGGCAGCTGCCTGCTCTTCCAGCAGGACCGGCTGCATGTTTTTAATAAAAGGTCTGTTTGTCAGCGCTCCACCGAATAGCACGTTTTTAAAGGTTTTGCCTGTTTCAGCGTCTGTATAGTTGAAAGTAAATTCCGGGCTAAAATATCTAAAAACCTTGTTTTCGACCAGCTCCTTGCCGTATGGCGTCCACTCTATAGTTGCCATTAAACGCACTCCGTCGGAGCTGTCCTCTTTGCGCAAAGTTTTAAACCAGCCAGCAGCGCCTTCGTCCGGTTTGTGCGCTTGGTCCACAGCTAAGTCCACGCCTCGAGCATTATTATTAAAGTTTTCTATGAATTTGTCGATGTCGGATTCCTTGACTTTGATGGTTCCATATTCCGGGTGTTGCCATTCACCAGTGCGTAAAATTTCAATTTCCGAAGTTTGCCCTTCCAACTCTTCCAGTGTGATTACATTTAAAAAGCTGCCGGTTTGCATTTTAGCCACAGCTCCCTTCCAGTCCCCGGACAGCGCCTGTCCAGTAACTTCTTCGCCAGCCTCCGCCGGCCAGTGTCCTTTAGAATGTTTTACCCATGCTGCACAAAAAGCGTTCGGGTCCGATACCTCCCCTTCCATTCTCTCTACACACGCTGTATAAGAATCGAAGGGAAACTCATCGGGAAACTGCATTTCGATTTCAGGTAACTGCTGCTGCTGTTTCCTTTTCTCCGCCCGGGTTTTGCCTCCTGAGTAGCCCCTTGCTTTTGCAATGGCTGTTTTTCTATCGCCATATTTTTTAAGCAAGTATGCCAGCTTGCCTTTAAACCTCTTTGCCGGGTTAGCCACTTGCAGCCCTCCTTTCCTGTATAATTTTCTTAATTGTCTTGCCCTAATATTACCGAGATTTTTGTTTTATGTCAAATCTCTGTAGTTTATTAACAAACTTGTTAATGTAATATTACAGTAATAAAAAGCGTTAATATTAATAACGCTTTATTTATCTATAGTTAACATTAATATTAATAAACCTGTCGAAGCCCATTATATAAGGCTTCGCAGGATTGACATTTTTTAGGTGTAATAAACTTGTTAATAATAGGTTTTTCCATTGCTTCCAGCTCCTGTCATTTTTCAGGTAGTTATAAACAGGTTATTAACAGGTTGTCCCCAGTTATATAACAAGGTTTCCATGTCTTTCCACCAGACCGTCCGGCGGTGTTTCCCATGTCGGCTCCGGCTGTGGCACTTCATCTGGTAAAATAAATACCCAGACACACCGGCAGTTATTGTGCAGTTGCGGTGTGAACACGTCAAAGTCAGGATTTGTCAGCTCTATAATTAAGCCGTCCAGCCATTCACAAAGAGGACAGACAACATCGTCGAGAATAGCACTAAATTGAGCAAGCTCGACGCCTGCCTCTTGCGCTGTCCTTTCCCTGCCGTCGTTTATTGCGCCCCCTACATGAGCCGACGCTGCAGCTGTAAGCTCCCTGTCTGCTCTCTGGTCAGCCTCCTGCCTTGCCCTGTGAAGTGCCTGTTTCGGTCCTAAGCCCTGCCGGATTGCATTTAAGCAGGTTAGGATTGCAGCCTGTTTCACTCTTTGCGCTATACTATCAGCAGCCAGCTCAGACCGGGACGCTGCTATACGTCTTTGCTCATTAGGCGTCGGCACTTTGTCTTTGTCTATGTTAAGCTCGGCAGCGCCCTGCCCTTTTCCATAATCAAACAGGTCCCGATATTGCTGTCCCATAAACTTTGCAAAGTCCCCTCGGTATTTCATAGGTATTGCAGCCAGTTCGTGATAATCGCCAGCGTCGACACTTTTGCGCATTGCCTTAAAAAGCTCGTCAAGCTGCTTTTTAGTCAGCTCTTTTCCCTTGTCGATTAGCTTCTGCTCTTCGCTGTCCCATGTTTGCTCGATGTCCTGCAGGTTAACCCTTTTTTCATAAGCTGTTAGCTGCCTGCGCCAGCGCCTTTGATTGTCAGCGAAGGTCCGGGCTTGCTTCCTTTCCTGCAGCGTGTGCAAGCAGCAGTTACCCTTTCCCGGCAGGTGTCCGGTTTCCTGCCCTTGTATATCCTGCTGCTGGTCCTGTTCGGGCTGCTGCTGCAGCGGTTCCCCTTTTTCTGGTAACTCTAACAGGTCACGCAGCCACTCTTCGAGGTTATCATCCGGGACAATTAACTTGCCAGCTGCCAGACTTTTGACAACTTCCACCAGCGCCTTTGATTCCTTGCCTATCGGCTCAAAGTTAATGGTCGGGTAGCCTTCCACTTCCCAGTTATAGTCGACCAGCTGCGGTATTGCGAAGCTGTTTATAGTGTTTTTGATGTATTCTGCTGTAGCATTTAAGCACATTAAAAACATATCAGACTGGTCACTGCTCAAAGCGTAACTGCCGACTTCTTTGCTGCCCAGATTAATAAATTGCGCCAGAATGGACCGAACCATCATCACGTCGTGATGTTCTATATATGGCAGCGCTTCTGCCAGCCCTCTTTTACCCTCGAAAAGGTCCAGCACAAAGTTCGGCGGTATTATAGCGCCCCCCTTGTCAGCGCTTCTAAGGTCCTCGACCAGCTGCCTTGCTTTTTGCAGGTCCTGCTCTGAATATTCCTCGGGCATTTGCATTGTCGGAGTTCCTACATAGTTGCGCTCTATCCCGATGTTAACAATTTTATACAAGAAGTCTTTTATTTTCCAGTGTTTGTAAGCCGGGCGAAAGATAGACTGCCCTCTCATATCCCCACCTTCGGACCGGTAGCTGAAAACAAGCAACTTCTCTATGGGAATGTCCACGTATTCAAAGCTCGAACCTGTCACCTTTAAATGTTTAACTCCAGCAGGTCCTCCGGTTTCGTCGTATAAAAAATCATGTATTGTTCTTTGCGGTCTAACTGCAAACTTTTTCCACTTGAATAAACCATTTTCGAGCTTATAAACCTTCTCGAATATGCTGTAGCCAAACACCAGCATTGTTAGCGTCTGCCTTAAAAAATCGTCCCAGTGAATAGACATGCCCACCGGCGGACCAGCAAACAGATTTTCTTCGATTGCTTCTGCTATTTCCACGTCCTTTGCGTCCTCCGAATATGGCTCTATATACCACTTTGTAGCCCTTAAAGGCAGCTCTATAACAAGGACCATAGCCTGAGCCTGAGCATCGGACCGGCGCATTTTATCATATATTCTATTGCTTGTCGGGAAGCGCACTTCACCGAGATATTCTTCATCCCCAAGCGCACTGAAAAGCGCCGATTCACTTTGTCCCACGCTGCCAAACTCCTGCTGCAGCTGCCCCCGGGATATTTTAGATTCCGACAGCTTTACATCATGGTAGTATCTGGAAACTGTCGAAGGGTGAACACCGAGCCTTTCAGCTGCCTGCTTTTGTGAAAGCCCTTGATGTTCGACCAGTGAATAAACTTGCTTTTTGATGTCACTCATTTTTTATTGCCTCCTTTCACCAGCTAATAGCATTTTTGGCATAAGAATTGCCGACCGATTCCATTCCCTTGCTCGGTTTGTGATACCTGCTGTCAACATAAGCCATAGCCATAGCGTCCCCCCAGTCCGGCGATTTGATTCCCCTGCTTTTCATCTTGTCCTTGCTCTCTAACTTCATTCGACCATCCCCGAGCAGTTCATATTTGCGCCTGCTTAACTGTCCTATTGCTTTTTTGTCCTTAAAGACTGGACCGAAAGCAAGGTCCCCTCGGAGCTTGTCAGCCAGCCCTTTCCACCACTCTGTCCCGGCGTCTGCAAACTTGTCTGGTTTTTTAGCCTTTGCGCCCGAGTTCATGTCATATATAAGCCAGTGTTCGGGTATTTCCCCTGCAGACTGCAGCTCCCTGAGCCTGTCAGGGACGCCTCCGCCCAGTCCGATTGCGTCGCACTTAATAACTATCCGGTCCCTGTGAGCTTCCATATCATCTACAACTTTTTTCGTGAAGTTGACCAGCCTGCCAGCTGCAGTCATAACTCCTAACTTGCCGAGCTTGCTTGCCCCGAAGCTGTCACTGTCAAAAGCCAGCCTGCCACGCCTTGCGATAAACACGTTTTCGTCGTCACCATATCTTGCAAGGTCAGCTCCTATATGTATCGGTTCCTGCTTGTCCACCTCCAGCATTTCCTCTCTGGTCCAGCTGCCAGCCCCTGCTTGCTCGACCAGTGAAAGTGCTATGAAAGTATCTTCGAGAGTATCAGGAAACTGCCCCAGTATTCTTGACGTAAATATCGGGCTGTCCTCTCCCCAGTCCTCTTTTGCTGCCTCCACGTCCTCCGGCGTCACCAGCTCTGGTATAATATCACCGGCGCCCTGAAAGTTCGGCGTGTCATAAGCACAAATATTAGTTGTCCACCAGCCCTGACTGCTGAAAGCGTCGTAAAATCGACCATCAACAGTTGTCGGGTTACCTATTGCCAGCAGCCTTGTAAAACCACCTTTCAGGATTGAAAACATACCTTCCCATATACTCTCACTGATTCCGGCTGCTTCGTCAGCGATAATAAGCAAGTGTGGGCTGTGGATTCCCTGAAAAGCTGTAGCGTCATAATGCTTGCTCGAAAAGCCCAGTGCAAAGTGTTCTTCCGAAAAGCGCCATTCCTTTGTGAGCAGCTCTCCGCCCAGTTCAAAGCCCCGGTCCAGTGCTTTATTATATGCAATGTGAATTTCCTTCCAGAGTATCCGGCGCACCTGCCTGTCGGTTGGCGCTGTGGTTATAACTATTCCCGGACTGTAAGTTGTAAGAAACCAGACTGCAAGCCGGGCAGCCAGAAAACTTTTTCCAGCAGCATTACAACTTGCCACAGCTACCCTTCGGTTGACTGCCAGCGCCCGGGCTATCTCTACCTGTTTTTCCCAGAAAACTTCACCGGTCGTCGCTGTCAGCCACTGGTCCGGCATTGCTGCTGCTATTATTGCTGCTTCGTCTTGTTGTGTAAGCCTGCTGGACAGCTCTGAGAAATTCGGGGTCGGTGATGTAGCCCCTAAGCTCTCCTGATATTCCATGTCTTTGTTCGCCCCTTTCGGTTACTTCGCCCATAAGAAGCAGCGCCAGCTCCACAAGCATTTTCAGGTCCTTTATACTTGCACCTTTCAGGTCCCCTTTAACAAGCTGCTCCGCCATGTGTCCCTTGCCCATTATGGCATGTTCTACAACCTTGAGCATGTCAGCCTTCCGGTCGACAATACGCTTGTCAGTGCGCTCTTCGAGCTTCTTTGAGTTTTCTATATCTCTCATTCTCACACGTTCCTGCCAGTTAAACCACTTCGCCCAGTTATTGACAGTTCTTTCCGACACCTGAAAGCGCTCTGCAACTTGTTTATATGTCCTATTTGCACCGAGCGAATAATAATAGTCAAATGCTTCTCTCCGCTGCAGTGTTTCCTCTGGATTCCAGTTTCCAGCCACCTTTAAAACCTCCTTTACGGCTCTATATTATCCCAAGGCATATTTTCTTGCTGTCCATCGAGCAAGTGTCCAAGCCCTTTTTGTTCGATTTGCTGCAGCCATTCTTTATATGGTATTTGCTTTGTCGGGGCATTGCCCAGTTTTAAAACCTCTTCATCATTGCAGCGCCTGAATAAGCAGCGCCATGTTTCGGCTGCCAGCTGCCTGACTTGATAGGACCGCCAGCGCTTGCTCCGGCTTATCAGCTCTCCGTAAATTTTTTCCCTGTTCACAGGTCCAAGCTGCCTGACATCATACCTTGCCAGCGGAGTAAATGGCGTCGGGTCAAGGTATGTCATTTTCATAAATAACCGGGGACGGTTTTTAATCTCTACAGGGATTGTAGTTAAAAACTCTTCAAACTCCTGTTCGGTCCCGGGCATTCCTACAATGAAAAACAGTTCGCACTCCTGATTCGTGCGCTCTAATACACTATAAAGCTGTGTCAGCTCTTCATTTTTTATCGGCTTTTTCCACTCCTTGCGCCCTGCCTCTGAGAAGCGCTCGATTCCAAAGTGAAAACTTCTTGACTTGCTGAATTTCGTCGGGTCCTTTAAAAAGTCCCTGATTCTAATAGTTGGATTCACCAGCCGGGGACCGACAGGGACTTTCAAATGGTCGTTGCTTATAAAGTGCAGTTTGACGTTTCCGGGCTTTGATTCCATAACCTTTTGGACTTCCACCAGCAGGGATTCCGGCGCCTGCTGGTATTTTTTAGCCCATGATGTAAAACAAAAAGAACACCTGTTCGAGCAGCCCCTGCCAGCTAAGAAGTGATAGACAGCCTTGCCAGTTTTTACCAGCGGCACTTCTTGCCAGTTTACACGCTGCGAAGCCTTTGCCTCCCTTTTCTCTTTAGAAAACATGGACCGGTGCTTTTTTACAGCCTCCCATCCTTCGTCAGCCAGCGTGTCGAAGAAGTCCCATGCTTCCCCTACCCATAAATAGTCAGCCCAAGCCAGCCACGGTTCGCCAGAAAATGTTTCCAGCCCTCCCATTATCAAAGGTTTTTCGCCTGCTATTTTCCGGGCTTTTTTGAGCTTTGACAGGTCGTCGACGTCACATACGCTGCACATTATCAGGTCAGCTTCTGCTGGTTCTACCCACTTAAAACCCCGGTTCTCCGCCACCTTCTTGAGCAGTGTCACTGTGTACCGATATTCCCTGCTCCCTGTCACCATCGCTAATTTCATTTATGCTTAATACCTCCAGTAAATAGTCTATAAAAGCCGGTATGCAAACGTCCCATTCTTCGCCCCAGTTAGCTGTAATATAAGCCTGCAAAGCGTCCACCTTCTTAATTGCCACCGAAGCTGCCATATTGCCCATCGAAACTATTGTTTTGTTTGTAGAATGTTCGGACCGGTTGCCTGTAAATTCCCCTTCTGCTTCCAAGTCATCGATATGGTATTGTGTCATAAGGTCCTCGATTTCACTCTCAAAGTAGCCTGTCATTTCAAGGTCCAGTTCGCCTGTGTCTATCCTGTCATTTATCAGGTCCTTTAACATTGGTCGGTCAATCTCAGCCAGTTCTGCCAGCCTATTGTCTGCAACTAAGTCTGCAAACTCTTCGGCTTCGCTGTTATAATCCTGAAAGTCCACCGGCACGTCCTCTTCTCCGATTTGCTCCGCTGCCATAAGCCTTGCATGTCCTCTAACTATCAGCCCCGACAGGTTACTAACAGTTATCGGCTGCCTCCAGCCCTGCCCCTGTATAACCTTAACTAAAAGATTCACCTGACTGGTCGGGTGTGTATTTGGATTTTCAGGGTTCGGCGTCACTTCTTCAAGAGGGACCAGCTCATCGAAAGAACAATAAACCGGCGTCCCCTGCTTTGTCCTGCCCTTCTCTTTAAGCGCCATTTTAAAACCTCCCTTAGCCTCCGAACCAGCGCCGGACCCGGAGCCATAGATTATATAGCCAGACTAAAAACAGTTTAAACCAGTATTTAAACATTATTGCACTCCTTGCAGCCCGATTCTTGCAAGTTGTCACCGGGCAATGGTAAGCCATATTTTTTTCTAAAAGTTTTCTTGCCGATGTTATGTTCTTCGGCATGATGTAGCCAGCACAAAGGAAAAACATTGCAGCTACAGTCAGGTCCGCCTGCACCGACAGCTTTATAATGTGCAGGGACCCCGGGCTTGCTACACCCGGGGACCATGCACTGCTTGCCCCTGATTCTTGCCAGCACTGCTTCATTTTTTTGCCTTGCAGGTTTCGGAAACATCATGACAACTCCTTGCAATTATTATACCGTTTTGTGCAACTTTTAGCAAGCGCCATAAAAGCAATGCGGACAGAGCCAGCAGCCACCTTGCATTATCATTTTTTCTCCGCACTCGGGACAGTTTTCGTTGTGAGAAAACAGCATTTTTAGCCTCCTTTACTTTATAAACTGTTCTATATAGATAGCCATTCCGGTAAACAGCACTGCCCCAGACAGCAGGACCGGGTTATTCTCTCTGGACAAGTAAGCCAGAGTAGATACTGCACCGACAAACAAGCAAAAAATCTGGATTCCTAAAATCATTGTTCACTACCTCCTTTCGGTTCGCTGTCAAGCGTCCAGCTGTCCACTTGTAGCGTGTTTTCTCTATCCTGAATAGTGCAGCCTCTGATTACAAAGTTACCCTGCACATCGTAACCGATTAAACCGCTTGTAATTCTCTTGATTCCAAGCACGTCAAACAGCTTTTTCAGTGCTTTAAGCAGTCCCTGCTTTTTGCTAACAAAAAATACAGCCATTTTAAAACCTCCGAGCTAATATAAGCGATTCTAAGCCGTTTTAAGAGCCTGCCCCTACCTTTACCCCTTCCAAGAGGATAAAACGGGACAGGCGGCTAAGCCTGCCCCTGCGTCGGCTATTTATATCTCCTGCGGTTCATGTATAAGCAAGCGCCAGTTCCGGCAGCTATTAAAGCAGCTCCGATAAGCAGCCCTGCAGCAGCCCCTCCAGTTGGAGGCGTCGCCTTGCCAGTCCTGATATAATCATCAACTATTTTTTCCACTTCTTCCCTGTCCACTGGTTCGGTCGTTTCCTCTTCTTCCTCTTCCTTTGCCTCTTCTTCTTCTTC
>Ga0207421_10003779_pt1 | contig 17834 bp, 15 predicted proteins | sample SodLakKL_010_SED_4_FD_187542 | JGI IMG/M metagenome (GOLD analysis project Ga0207421, IMG submission 187542) | Alkaline sediment microbial communities from Lake Tanatar, Kulunda Steppe, Russia - 8KL_010_SED (SPAdes) (version 2) | ecosystem: Environmental > Aquatic > Non-marine Saline and... | reverse complement strand
TGATGACATCAAAATAGGCTTCGACGTCTACTTTCAAAGCCACAGCAGAGCCCGCCTCTAAACTTTTCAGCTTATCGGTCAGCTCATCTATCGCGATCACTTACTTTCACCTCCACGGTCCTTCCCCCCACCTTTCAACATCGGAACCAGTAGAACGCCCACAGAAGTCAAATCCAAAACATATTTAGCTCTAGAATGATCGGTACCTCTCATCTTCACTACCTGCAGAGTCCTCAACAGATCGCCCTGCCTCTCTAAATTACCCATCATTATTATACCGTCAGCAATCGCTTCCTCAACGCCATACTGCGAGTAGCGGGAAGCCTCCGGAGAGATCTCAGAGACCAATAAAGAAGTACAATCGTGAGAGGACAGCGTCTTCATCAGGTTTAGCATGAAGTCCCTGATCTTCTCTTCAGTCTTGAGTTGAAAACAGATGGAAGTTACGGAATCGATCACTAATCTCTTAACATCTTTCTCCACAACGACCTCTTCTATCTTTTCTATGAGTTCGTTTATCTCCTCAAAGGAGAACTCGCTCTTATCTCTTAAACCTAATTCCTCGTAAATATCTGGAGTGTCAATAAAGTTTAATTTTCCTTTTTCAATAAGAGAGGGATCGAAAAAATCGTATGGAACCACATTGTTCAACATCTTCTCGGAAGCTTCGGTAACGGAGATGAACAGACAGTTCTCGTCTTTTCGAGCGCCGTGGACCAAGAACTCTAAACTCAAAGTAGTTTTTCCCGTGCCACAGCTGCCGGTCACCAGAACGGAATTTCCTCTAGGTATGCCTCCATTCAATATGGTATCCAGACCCTCTATACCGGTAACACATTTTTCTCTTTTTTCGTCCGGAATTATTGTGATCTCGTCTTTCGTCTCCATGCAGATGCATGAGATATTTCTTTTTAATTAAATATTACTATGCTTTTACAGTCAAACCTTTCAACAAAGATTTTATATTATCTCAAGTATAACAACAGTGTCAAGGAGCAAATTTTGATGTTGTTTGGAAGCTCAGGTATCCGGGGCCTCGTCAACGAAAAGATAACTCCAGATTTAATAAAAAAGGTCGGTGTTGCAGTAGGTCAAGACCACGATGATATAATAGTGGGAAGAGATACAAGACCTACTGGAGACATGATCTTTTCCGCTCTGGTCGCTGGTATTACCTCAACCGGGACTAACGTAAAAAACGCTGGAGTTTTACCAACACCGACTCTCGCTCACGCAACCAAGAATTTTGACTGTGGGGTCATGATAACAGCGTCACACAACCCAGCTCCTTATAGCGGGATAAAACTCTGGAATCCGGACGGTAGTTCCTTCAACACTGAACAGATGAGAGATATAGAGGAAAAGATAGATTCAAAACCTACTCTTCCCTCATGGAAAGATGTCGGAACAGGAGGTGTCTATCAAGACGCGATCGAAGAACATATGGAAGAGATACTACAACTAGTAAGCACAACTCCAGATTTAAAGGTCGTAGTAGACTGCGCTAACGGCGCAGGTAGTTTGATAACTCCTTACCTTCTCAGAGAGATGGAATGCGAAGTGATAACTCTTAACTCACAGCCGGACGGTACCTTTCCAGCTCATGCCTCAGAACCGGTAGAAGAAAATTTAACCAACCTTTCAAAACTAGTAAAAAATTCCAACGCAGATCTAGGTATCGCCCATGATGGAGACGCAGACAGGATGGTAGCTTTCGATAGAACAGGCAGATACTTAGGTGGAGACGAACTTTTAGCTCTATTCGCCGACATGTACTCCAGATCTGTTGTGGTTCCAGTCAATTCGTCCATGATCATCAACGAATTGGCGGATGAAGTGAACCGCTCTAAAGTCGGTGATGTCTTCGTTTCAGAGATGTTGAAAGAAACCAACTCAGATTTTGGAGGTGAACCTTCCGGTACATGGATATTTCCGGAGATCAGCTACGGTCCCGACGGAATCTACGCCGCTGCACTTCTGACCGAACTGGCAGAAAAGATCGACCTAGTCCAAGAAGTCAACGAACTCCCCAGCTATCCTCGACTAAAAGATTCCATCGAAGTTGAAAACAAAGAGAAGATCATGGAAAGACTGGTATCTTCCTACAAAAAAACATACAAAGAAAAAGATCTCAATCTGATAGATGGGATCAGATTCGAAGACGAGAGAGGTTGGGGTCTCATAAGAGCTTCAGGTACCGAACCAAAGATAAGGATGACAGTTGAAACCAAGGAGGAAGATCATCTCGAAACTCTGATGGGAGAGGTCAAAGATAAGATACATGATTGCTTGGAGGAGATATGATGAAAGCCTTCATATTAGCTGCTGGAAAAGGAAAGAGGATGAGACCTCTTACTGAGAACACGCCAAAACCTCTACTACCTGTGGGAGGAAAACCCATAATCCAGCATCTTATAGATGATATTGAGGAAAGGGTCGACGAGATAATTATCTTGGTGGGATGGAAAGGAGAGATGGTGAAAGAAAAAGTCCACTCAGAAAAAGCGGAAATCAAATTCACCAAGCAAGAGAAACTTCTCGGCACAGCCGACGCGATAGGACACGCTGAAAAGTTTATGGATAATAACTTCATCTGTATGAACGGCGATGTGATAATCCCAAAAGATAGTCTACACGGTTTCATCGACTTTTTTGAAGAAAAAAACGAGCCCACAATTGCTATGGCAAAGGTGGAAAATCCAGAAAGCTATGGAGTACTCATAACCGAAAAAGAAAAAATAACCGATATAATAGAAAAACCGGATAAACCCAAATCTGATCTAGTCAATGCGGGCCTATACGGATTCACTCCTAAAATATTCGATGCTATAGATGAGACAGAAAAGTCTTCTAGAGGAGAATATGAAATAACTGATTCTCTTCAGATACTGATGGATCAGAGACTGCTTGGTTTCGAGATCAAAAAGAAATGGTATGAGTTGAGCAGACCCTGGGATCTTCTCTCTGCTAACAAAGAACTTTTGAACCAAACTTTAGAAGAAAATGTAAAGGGTGATGTTGAAAAAAACGTACATATCGAAGGGAAAGTACAAGTCTCAGAAGGCGCATCGATCAAAGAAGGAGCTTACCTTAAAGGGCCGATATTTATAGGTGAAAACGCAGAGATAGGGCCAAATTGTTACATCAGGCCCGCTTCCCACATAGGGAAGAATTGCAAGGTCGGCAGTGCTGTTGAAGTGAAGAACAGTATAATCATGGAGGGCACTCAAATACCTCATCACAACTACGTAGGTGACAGTGTAATAGGTAAAAACTGCAACTTCGGCTCAGGCACAAAGGTCGCTAATCTTCGTCTAGATGAGAGGGAAATTGCGGTCATTCATCGGGAGGAAAAAGTTCAAACTGGAAGAAGAAAACTAGGAGCTATAATGGGAGATGAGGTGAAGACGGGCATAAACAGCATGATAGATCCAGGCACGATAATCTGGCAAAAAAGTTTCATAGGTCCGGGAACAATAGCCGATGGTGAGATAGGCCCGGAAAGCAAGATACAATGAAAATAGCACAGCTGAGTCCCTACTTTTATCCGCACCTAGGTGGTGTCGAATCACACGTTCTCGAGCTTTCAAAACATCTGATAGATTTAGGTCACGAAGTATTCGTAGTCACGACCAAACTAGAAGACACCAAATCTGAAGAAATTGTGGAAGGAGTACCCATAAAGAGAGTTGAACCATTGACTATCTTCCTATCAACGCCTATAGTTCCAGGAGTAAGAGACGTTCTCTCAGAAGAAGATTATGATATACTACACGGTCACTCTCCACCACCTTTGATGTCTTTCTTTGGAGTGAGAAGCGCTAATAAGAAAGATGTGCCTTTTGTACTAACTTATCACTGTGACCTCGAAATCCCCTATAGCTTTGGTCCGCTGATAGTGAACCTCTACGAGAGAACTTTAGGCACCTACACCGTTAGTAAAGCCGATAAAATCATAACAACAACAACTTCTTACGGAGCGACGTCCAAAGCGGTTTGGCATCGAGATGCTGATATAATACCGAATGCCGTCGACGAGAAGAGGTTCCATCCCTCGAACGATGGTAGCCAGATAAGAGAAAAGTTGGGGCTTGAAGATGAAATACTGATAACTTACGTTGGACGGATCGTTTACCATAAAGGTTTGGAGTACTTTGTACAGGCGGCTAATTACCTTAAAGATGAGAACGTGCAGTTCCTACTGGTCGGAACAGGAGATTTCCGATCTGAATTGGAAAGTATTATCGAAAGAGAGGGACTCGAAGATAGTGTGATGTTTGCGGGTCGTGTACCAAATGAAGAACTCCCCAATTACTACGCAGCCACAGACATCTTTGTTTTACCATCAGTTTCTAGGCTTGAAGCTTTCGGTATCGTCGCTTTAGAAGCTATGGCTTCATGCGTACCGGTGATTGTTTCCAATATCCCAGGAGTTAGGGATGTGATTGTAGAAGGAAAACACGGTCTTTTAGCTGATCCGATGAATTCAGAGGACCTAGCTGGTAAAATAAGAACGCTCATAGAAAACCCAGACATGGCCGAAAGGATGGGTGAAAACGGGAGGAAAAGGGTGGAAGAAAAGTTTACTTGGAGTAAAGTTGCAGAAGAGATAGAAGAAGTCTACGAATCGATACTCAACGGATGACCTCTAAATCCACTTTTTTTCCAGTAGAATCATAGGCCTGCCAGGAGTCCATATTATAGGGATAAGCCATGATTATATGGATCCTACCATACCTCCCGAACATCGTAAGATCCTCTGGAGAGGGCGATGGATTAGGGCTAGGATGAGTATGTACAACTCCAACGATCGAGTAGTCAACGGGAAGATTGGTCAACCTCAATATCGCATTTCTAGGCCCAGAAACGGTCCCAGGTACGAGGATAAGCTCGGACAGAACTCCGTCTATCTCTCTTAAGCCGGCTGCAAATTCGTTGGGATGAGCGTCTTTAGCGCTTTCACTCACCATCTTTAAAACACGTTCAGTTATACCTTTGATCTCCTTTTTTCCGAAAAGGCTCATCTTTTCACCAGTTTCTTCTTCACCCTCTCGTAAAAATCGTCCTCGAACCGGATGAATTTGGCCCGGTTCTCGCTCTTTTTCACTTCTATTGTATCTTCTTCTCCTACAATACATTCTTTCTGTCCGTCCATCACCATCAAGCAAGTTTTCTCCTTCTCCGGCAGGCGTATCTCAATAGATCTGCCCGAAGGCAGAACGTGAGGTTTAGCATCTAAATCGAAAGAGGCGATAGGTACAGAGATGAAAACATCCAATTCTGGATTTACTATAGGACCTCCGGAACTTAGGGCATAAGAAGTAGAGCCTGTAGGAGTCGAGATTATGAGCCCATCAGCCCTGAAACGATCGATCAATTTATCTCCATAGATGAGTTCTATCTCTCTAAGCTTCGCGATCTTATCGCTGTGAACCACCATCTCATTGACACACTCGCTTTCCTTCTCACCATTCAAGTACACATCAAGTTTCATCCTTTTATCTACAAAATAATCGTCCTGATCTATCTTTTTCAATGCTTCTTGGACATCAGAGATCTCAGTTGTGGTCAAAAATCCCACCGTTCCTGTGTTAACACCTAATGCCGGTATATCAATACTCTGAAGAAGTCTTAAGAGAGTTCCATCTCCTCCCAAACTCATCACAAAATCAATCCCCTTCTCCACCATGTCATCTAAAGAGTAACCATTGACATCCAATTTCTCTGCTAGGCAGTTCACAAAGTACATTTCATCGACAATCTGAAGATCTTTTAAATCTCGTAGTTCTTCGATAATTTTTTTATCTACTAGACCGTAAACTCCAAATTTGAGACTCATAGCAGTTCCTCCATAATCGCCTCATCATATATGGCAATTACGTCTTTTCTTTCCGTAGGGCTTATACCCATATTTAATCTCGTTCTATCCTTGCCATAGACCTCTCCCCCGACCTCTCTAAGGATCAGAGTGGCTGCGGCGATATCTGTGATCCTGAGACTCTTTTCTTCTTCTGGAGTCCTATGGTAAAAAAGATCGAAGATGCCTTCAGCGACCATGCACATGGAAAGAGCCGCGGATCCCAACGATCGAACTCTCCTGACCTTTGGAGGGATCTCATAACTTTCAGCTATCGCATTCTCACCCATATATAATGAAACTGTTCTATTCCCACTTCTTTCTGGACTTAAGCGCTTATTTCCTTTAAAACTGCCCTCGCCCTTCAAAGCGTAATATTCAATCCCAGAGGTCAAGTTTTTCACGTATCCGACTTCAACATCCGAGAGATCATTGGGCGTGGAAGCTAAAGAGATGCAGTAAAAAGGTATTTCAAATATCGCATTGTTCGTCCCGTCGATTGGATCCATTATCACGTAACCATCACCCTTTTGCTCAACTAGCCCCGCTTCCTCACTAAGTATCGAAAAATCTGTATTTTGAAGTAGATGCTCTAAAGCAGTTTCTTCCGCTATCTGGTCCACTCTTTTGGTCGGAGTTCCGTCCGCTCCTTCCCCCATATCCCTCTCTCTCTCCAAGTCTTCACTTGCTATCGCCTCCAAAACCTTCTCTCCACACCTTCTAAAATGCACTAATATATCCTTCCGCATGGGTAAGGATATCATTATCCTTTTAAAAATGTTTTCTGAAACAGAAGTGAAAATATCAAATAAGCGAAGCCTTGACGTAAAGATGTTCTTCATCGGTCTCTGAAGTTGAGCCAAATTCGCATTCAAGCCTCAATCTGTGCTCACCTCTCTCCAATCTCAAAGGTGTTTCTTCTGACATCAAAGGAAGATCGTCTCTAACAAAGTGTCGGCCTCCATCTCCACCGCGGAGTCTCCACTGTATCTGATTTTTATAGGTAGCATTAGTGATCTCTAAGAACTCTATCTCTCGAAATATTCCGTTTTCCAATTGTAAATCCAAAACATCAGAGTTGCCCTCGCCGTGAAGATAGATCTGTCTAGCCTTCTCACTTATAAAAAAGGCCTTCTCTTCTAGATCTTTTAGAACTCTCTGAGTGTCGTGATATCTTATTGAACTGTAAACTACAGGAAGTCCAATAGAAAGTACTAGGGCGATTATCAACATCTGTAGAGGCAGACCTTCAAGGCCTTTTTCGTCCTGATCTATTCTTTTAATCTCTCTCATCGTTTTCTTTAGCTCGGTTTGAGACCATCAAAGTTGCCTATAAAAGTGTTTGCAAGAGTTGTTAGACTCTCCAAACACAAAACCTTTATCACATTAGCAATTCCGATTTGAAGAAAAGAGGAACGACTTTGAGAGCAAAGATAAAGAACGACAGAAAAGGCATAGGCGGATTCTTTTTCGACATACCCGTTTTGTTAGTGATAATCGTTGTTATTACGGTATTCACAACTTCGATTTATCAAGTCTACGTTCCGATCAGAGAAGAAAGGAAAAGGATAACCCAGGATAGAACATGTATAGAACTGAAAAATAGTGTGCAGAACTATCAAGAAATACATGCTGAAGGAAAAGAAAAGTTTTCAATGGAAAAACTGGAGGTTTTAGATGAGGAAAGATTGGAATCTCATCTGAAATTAGATCCAAACTACGATTATAATATTTCACTCAACGTACTAGAAAGAGACGAATCATGGTCTTTTGGTGAGAATGCTGCTAAAGAAGAAATTTCAGAAGTTGACCTAAGTTCTTATCAAACTCCAGTTCTTTTAGTGGATGAAGGAGGAAGTTCACACATCAGCAAACTGAGGGTGAGTGTATGGAGAGGTTAAATATTGACGACCAGGGCGTACTATCGATGATAGACGCTGTATTATTTGGGATCATCATCTTGTTGGTAACTATGCTCATATTTCAACAGTTCGGTGGAGCTTTGACCAGAGAAAGGGATTTAGCATCATCTGAATTCAGGCGTGAAGTGGTGCATGATATCCAAAATGTTGCTTTAAAATCGACAATCGAAGAGACCGGATATGTAAATTTGAGTTCGAACCAACCAGAACAGGTTAGATTGGTAAATGTCAGTGTTGAAAGAGCGATAAAGGATTACCTTTATTTAGACCATATCAGCCAAGAAAAGCAAGCTCTGAGTTACAATCTCTCTAATTTAGAAGAAGAAATAAAACAGATATATGAAAGATGCGCTTGGGATGTGAGCCAGTATCATTTCGCTTTAAGATCCTCCTATGAAACTTCCGAACTTTTCCTTTCAAATGTTGAAGGAACTGATACAGAACAGGACATACCTCCGGGAAGGGCGGCTTCCACCGCCTCTATAACTTTAAGGCTGCAGAGAGTTGAGGTGAGTCTCTTCATCTGGAGATGACACTCTCAAAGATGAAGGTAACTACACTCAGTTTCTCCATCTATTCTGAAGTGGACCCAACTTATATTTTTGTAGAGAGGATCGTGATATACAACTCTCTCTCTTATATGATCGGCAATTTCATCGATGTCAACTTCACCTAAAGACTCATCTTTTACTTCGATCAATATCACAGCTCTTTCAGGCGGTAGTTCCTCGACAGCTTTCTCCAGACTCTCATCTATAAATTCTTTAACTGAAGAATCAGAGTCAACTGATCTAATGCTGGTATAAGCTAAAACATCGTCTATCAGAAGATAAGGCCGGTCCTCACCAAAGGGCATCCATTCTACTCTTGAATCTTTTAAGTTTACAGCCATGTACAGTGAAATAGCTCTTTCAAATTCACCTGAGTTCAATTCTTGAACTACAGAGAGAAATCGATTAGATGCTGAAAATTTTTCGATAGATTCTGCAAATCTCTCAAGATCGATCTTGTAGGAGTTAAGTAGATCTTCCATCGCTGAAGGGGTTACGCCGACACCCGTGATGATAGAGAGAGGATTACTTTTAAAATTATCTTGAAGATATTTTAGTGACTTAACATCTGAGAGATCATTTATACAGAATTCCCTATACTCTACGAAATCTAAATCTTCAAGTTTTTGATCTAAGGAATTCAAGGCATCTTCATAGTCTTCATCATCCGTTGTGTTAGAAAGTCCTTTGATAAAATCCTCGTCAAAAGAAAGAAACGCCCTCAACTCTATCTCACCAGAATTTTCACGTTCTTCTTCAAGCCACTCTAATAATATTTTAGTCCTGTTCTCATCGATCAGGTCCAAACTTTTTGTTATTGAGCCTAAAGTAAAATTATCGTATTCCGCTTTTAACTTTTCAGCCGTTTCTACAAGAGATAGATCAAAGCTAGATGCTAAAAAGATACTACGTCTTTGAGATATCTCGGTCTCATTAAAATCATCGATCATTTCTATACCGCTCTCAGAGATATCGATAGGTGAAGAAGTCCTAGCAAAACCATCCTCTTGATAAAAATCTTTTATCCAACTTTCCGTTATCTCAAAAGAATAGTCTACCATTTTTGGTCCATTAAATTCTTCCAGATCATAGTATAGATAAGGATCTCCTTCTTTGTCTAACCCTACTGTATATCCAGATTTTGTGAGGTTCTCATGAAGAGAATTCCATTCAATCTCATCCATGTCTTCGGACAATGGCATCATCCTATCAGGATAGAAATTCTTGTCATTTCTTGATACCCTCATATAGAGTGGGATAAATTCATTTTTGACCAGATACCCGTATTCATTTTCAGGGGTGAAAGGGAAAGTTGTTGTCCTATCACTACTTAATTCAGACCTCGGATTTATTAGTATATCATCTAGACCGTGATTAGAATCCCTATATGTGCCGGAAAGCAAGTCCCTATAACCTGGATTGTTCTCAAAATCTACAAGATATCGGAATCCATTTTTACGGATGACCCAAGAATCACTAGGGATGTTTTTAACAAAGTAAAAACCGTTGTGCGGAACCTTATTTTCACCTCTGTTTTCTATAATAAAAACCCCGAGATGAGGTGATTTTCTTTCACCAAATAAGTACATCTGCTCAGAAGTAGAATAAGAAGGAACAAACGAGTATACATCATCCTTAGAATATGTAGCGTGATCTAGATCCCTAGAACGTTCCATATAAGCCAATTCTATTTCGGATCTGATCCTAACCACCATATGTTCTAACACTACTCCCTCATCTGGAAATTCTATCACATCTAAATCGAATTCAAGGTTTATCACACCACTATCTATCTCTTCAGCTGGTATATGCTCAGAGAGAAGTATTTTTTGAGTAGAGCTTTCTTTATCATCTAAGATATGATTAAGACTCGTTGATCCTACATTAGATCGGGGTTCAAAGGTCGATAAGTTTCTTCCTTTGAGTACTTCCACCATGACATACTGGTCTTTCAAAAATTCCTCTTTTTCAATCTCAAGAGTCAATTCAGCCTTGCTTTCGGAACCGTTGAAAACGTTTCTATTTATAGATACTTCACCAATACTAGGTGTAGAAACTGATCTAGGACTGTAGTTTTTTTCTAATAAGGGCATAGGCGTAACTACTTTTGTAAAACTCGAATGTGCAAAGCTCTCGAATTTTCTTGTGAATTCAGAAGGTGAATACCTCTCTGAAACCATTTTAGTGGTGCCTTCAGAGGAAAGCTGAATCTCCATCTCAGAAGTGAAGTACTCGACAAAAAGAGCCGTACTGTAATGATCGCTGTACCTACTTGAAAGCGGATTGACCCATTCCTGACTCTCCGATATCTCGCCTTCGTAAGCTCTTGTATTTGTGTCAGAAATTTCTTGAAGTTGGATAATTTCTTCACAATCATAATCCATTTCCACTTCAAGCTGAAGGGAGTGAGAAAAACCAGGATCTTCTGAAGACCTGCTTTCATGGAGAGTTAAATCTCCTCTTGTAACTGAAATCACAGGGACTCTAGAAAAACCATCTTCCACTTCATAAGTATATCCTGAACTTCTCGTTTTTGAAGAGATAGATCGTCTGTATTCGCTCATACTCTTTATCAAAGAATCTAAGAAATCAGCAGCAGTCCTGTAAAAACTAGCGTCTGCATAGTCAGAATATGGTTTTTCACCAACGTTCTGATCTATTAATCGAGAGGAAACGAGACCTAATTCTTTTTTGATGTTTTCTAACGATGATATGGTTTTTTCAAGAGCTTTTTCGTCCCACCATTCATCTATATCATCTAGGTGTGAAGAATTCACCATCTTCTCAGTAAGATCAAACGACGCGGCAGACAGATCTCCACTTCCTAGATTCTCAGATAATGGGTCTCCTTCACCCCTCAAGATACTCATCAATCTGCTATTTTGTTCTGTTTCTCTCGCACCTTTCAAATCGAAGAGATTCTGATTCATCAATCTGAAAAGATCTCTAGAATTAGAGTGGTCTATTGGTGACGGGAATTCGAATTCACGGATCATCTCTTGTTTAAAAGAACCTATCGCTCTGTAACCTATAGATTGGTCGAGCCTCTTATTTGGGTCAATGTGCTCAGCAAGATTATAACTTTCAAGAGACCAGTTATAGGAATCAGTAAGTTCTTCTGCCGATGCGGTTAAAAATTCATTGGTCAGGTAAAGATAATTCTTTTTTACCTCACTACCTTCCCCTTCCTCATAAAGATACTCATGAGCCTCGTATCGCCATTTTGTTTCAGGATATTCTTCAAGCATCTGCAAAATCTTTTCCGTGTATTCTTTAGCTTCTCGGTCAAGAGCTAATATCTTGCTTTCAACATCATCGATCCTTTTCTCCAGTTCATCATGATTATCTTTCAGGCTTTGGCTGATGTAGGGAGCATCTTTCTCATCAAACAATCGATCTTCTTTCAGCCCTAGGAGAGGTTCAAAAGTTTTATTCAGACTTTCCCAAACCTCGTTTTGATCTTTGTTCCTTTCATACCATTCAGTTTCGTTAAACCTCTCTATGCTGATAGTTATCTCTTTGTATCGATTTTTAGCGGTGTTCTTGAGACTTTGAGTTCTGCTCCAAAGTTCCCCTTTGATCTTGTCTTGAACTCCTAAATAGATGCCCTCGTTGTCTATCTCTTCTGAAAGCACCTTACTATTTTTCTCTTCCTCATCAAAGCCCCAAGTGTTCAAAAAATACATGTAAAAAAAGGGTGAGGCAGTATTATCGTAAGATCCTTCAGCAAAACCGAAAGATTTTGAGAGGTTTTTCGCCTGGTGAAGTATTGATCTCGTGATTTGATCCGTTCCCTCTTCTCCCACGATTCTCAAATCTTCCATCCAATATAATGGTTCTATCTCTTTTATCTCTTCCGTTACGAATCTCTCAACTTCTCTAGAATTGACCTTAAAACTCTTCAATACTTCGTTCATGGAGTTTGAATATATGCTGAACAAGACCCTCAAATAACTTTGCTTTGAATTTAGTTCACTCGCAGAGTCAATATTTCTATTAAACTCCTCATATCTCCACGGTTCTTCATCCTTGATCTCTCCTTTTACCAGGTCGTTCATCATCCAAAACGAAGTCTCTGTCCACTCTTCATTATCTTCGATGATGCTCAAAATACCGTCTTCGGTTATACCATTCAAAAACATATCTGGTAAGAACATTTCATTTGGAAGGACCCCTTTCTCCTGAAACAGATTTATCACAAGCCCCTGTAGATTGACTTTATTATTTCGGCCTTGACCGATGAGTTCAAGGACTGTTTTATCTTCAGTCTCAAAGTAATTTGAGATTGTAGCTAACAGGGCCTCATCATAAGACCGGAAAGCTCTTATCTGTTCCAGTAACAGAGCTAATTTTGATATATGGATGAACTCTTCTTCGGATATCAATGACTGCCTAGATATTTTTCCTTCATCCCTTGTAAAAGAATTGACAAAACCGGTGGAATTCTCTTTCCAAAGGTTTTCTCTTGTTTTACCACCTTCAAGATCTCCTGATCCGTACTCTTCTAACCACTCAGTTTGAAAGCTTTTCATAAAGGATTCTTTGAAACCCACTTCTTCCTCAAATCCAAGATCATATACCTTGAGATTCAGATAACCAGACAGCATGCAATCTATCATTTTCCTTACCTGGATGGGATCAAAATTCTGCATCCTTTCAGCTAGTAGGAAAAAATCGGTCCTCACCTCCTTCTCTATCTCTATTCTCCTACTGGAAAAGCTTCCAGTCCTAGAATTTTCTATATTTGCGTAGATCGTTCTTTTGATCTTGAAAGATCCCGGTACTTCAGACCAACTTTCTTCATCAACACCTTCTTCTTTTAGATAAAGAGATCTGAATTCTACATTTGTTTGATTTTCTTTGATCGGTCTCAAATGTAAGTGGAGATTCAGATTACCACTCTCAATCTTTTCGGAGTGACTTTCCTCAAAGTGGTCTTCAAATATCTCCGTCGTTTTTTGGCCCACACGGTCCTTCAGTTCTCGAAGAGTATAAACACCCTCAATATTTTCTTTTACTGACTCCACAGCGAGATATCCAGATTCTTGGGCAGCGTTTTCTAATTCTCTTTCAATATTATCTATCTTTCTTTCAAGCTCTTCGAGTTCCGCAAGATCGACGATATCTCTCTGACTCTTTGACCTTACCTCTGCAAAATATGCTCCTGCAAATATCGAGACGAGTAAGATCACGACGCCCAGAATCGCGAAGACCATCATCCCTTTTTCGTCTCTCTTCAGTTGCCCGGGCGCCTTCAAGCTATTTCCACCTCAGAGATGAATATGTGTGGCTGAGTCACATCTCCGTTTGAAAGTTCGATCCTCCGTAGTTCTATCTCACTTTTTTCAGAATGGATCTCTAAACTTGGAGTTTGAGAATCTCTCCAGTTTTTTTCTTCCTCGTTCAACTCATGGGTATCGTTCATCTCTCCTGGACCCCAAAGGTGAACATTTGCCTGTAAACTCTCGATAGCTGTTTCACCATCTTTTTCAATCTTAACAAATTCTGTTCGGATCTCGATAGTGTATGGATCTCCACGAATTAGAGGAGATAAATAAATCCCTTCAGAACCTTGCTCAAAAGTGATCCTCTGTCTCATCTCTTCAACATCTGACCGATCCATCTTGTGGATCACTCTCGATATCTTTTCACAAAGATTCTCCAACTCCTCCCTCTCCATCGATTCTAACTGGTAATGGAAAACTGCGGTAACCGAAGATACCAAGATCATTCCGGCTAATATCAACACGAGTTTCGATTGTAACCACTGTATCATTTATGTTCACGCGTTTTGAATAAATTAAAACGGTCTAAAATATTTGATTATATAGTATTTTGGGTATGTAAAATAATTAAATTAGAATAAAAATTTCAGTTTCGGTCTGCTCTGATGATATCTGTTATTGATGATCCTATTTGATTCGTTCATGATAATTAAAAGAAAGATTATCAAGGAGTTGGAGAAATAGTTATTCAAATTTTCTAAAGTGAGATAATAAAATGTGAGAGAAAAGCAAGGACTTTTAATATGAAAATAAATCTCTTATTTCCCACCTCTCCATTTTCTTTTTGAGAACAGCATATAGGCTCCAAAGAAGAAGATCAGAACGCCCCAACCAAAAAAGGCGGGATTCATGTCGATCAAGCTTCTGATCCACATCGAATGTTGATCAAGAGGATTTAAAGTGACAGAAAATAAATAGACTTGGATGGAGAGGATAATCAGCAGATTGCTTAAGACCAAGAATAAAATTCCGAACTTCTCATTTTTATTCATAGATTCACCTGGAAAAGTTTAGCCACAATAGATTATATATTTTTTCGGGTATGCGCCTATATTTTATTCCACCACCTTTCCGCTTTCACTTTTCTTTTCGTACTGCGCTATCGTGATACCGATCAAAATTACAGCTCCAAATATAAAGGTCTGTATAGTTATGGTCTCATCCGCAAAAAGATAGGAAAAAATGATCCCAAAGAACGGTATTAGATAGACGAACAGTATCTGCTTAGAGAGTTCTTTGGTCCGCAGAACATAGTACCAAACAATCAATACTATCCCATTTGCAAAAAGTCCCAAATAAATAGCCAAGAGCCATGAACCTCTAGAAATCCCAATGATGTGTGTCATATCCTCTAAAAAGAAAGTGGTCGGAAGAAATAGTATCACGGAGACGAAAAGAGAAAAAGAGAGTATTCTAAGAGGATTATAACTATCGAGAGCTTTTTTAACAAGGAGTCCAGATATTGCATAAAAGACCGCGCTCCCTAGAAGCATAAGATTCCCTATCAGAGTTGCTCCCCGTAAAACAATTCCGCCTCTAGTCACTAACATTACAGTGCCAGAAAGAGCGATAGCGGTACCAGTCGCTTTTTTCAAGCCGATATATTCTCCTAAAAATGTAGCGGATAGAAAAATCGTAAATATAGGAGCTGTGGCCTGTAGAAGAGAGCTCATAGAAGCCGCAGTTTTTGGATCCATCAAAGTCATACCGACGTTCTGAGATACTAGCGGAAGGTAGAACTGTGTTAGAGCTATCCCCACAAGGATCAAAAAATCATTTTTAGCTGGTCGTAAAGTAGTCCTCCAATCAAACTTCCATAAAGTGAAGATAGCTATCGGAATAAAACCAAATATAGCTCTGAAAAGGCCTAGAGTAACAGGTTCTATATCACCCAATGCTATCTTTATAGCTGGAAATGTAGAGCCCCACATTATCACAGCTATCAGTAAAACAGAGAAATTTTTTGCTTCTATCTTTGAATTTTTGGACATCGACTCATGATTTTGAAAAGCATATAACTAATTTTTCTCCGAGACGCCTAAATCCTAAATAATTGTAAGTAATGTAAGTTACTAGACGGTCTAGATAAGATGATTCTTTCCGATTCTCAGATCAAAGATCTGATGGATAAAGGTGAACTAGTTATCATAGGATTCAAGGAAGAGAACCTCACGCCTAACGGATACGATCTTACTATAGAAGAAGTTGTTGTCGAAGAACGAAAACCACAAAGTAAAGGCGATGCAGTCGTGCCGAAAGATACCTGGTTCGCTGCCTCTACAGAAGAATACGTTGAGTTTCCCTCCAATCTAGTTGGAGAACTCTGGATAAGAACTACCTGGGCTAGGAAGGGAGTGATATCTTCTTTTGGTATTATAGATGCGGGATTCGAAGGCACTCTTACATTAAGCGCTTTTAACTCTTATCAGGAAATCGAAATACCGATAGGTGAGACTTTTGCGCAGTTAGTATTTCACCTCTTGAGCGAAGAAAGCGAAAAAAAATATTCTGACAGGTCTGGTAATTACCAAGGCCAAAAAGGTGTAACTTTAGACTGAGGCGATAATATGGTAGTATATATAGATGGAGAAAATCTATCGATGGAAGACGTTCAAAAAGTTTCACGACATCATGAAAAGGTAGAACTCGCGGCGGTATGCGAGGAAAAAGTCAAAATATCTAGAAAGGTCGTAGAAGACAAACTCGAGGGGGATGAAGACGTCTATGGTATAAACACTGGTTTTGGAGATTTAGCTAATGTCAAAATAGAGAAAGGGAAAACGGAAGAACTTCAGAAAAATCTGATCAGAAGTCATGCAAGTGGAGTGGGAGAACCGTTTGATGAGGATGTGGTTAGAGCGACCATGCTACTAAGGGCTAATACCCTAGTCAAGGGATACAGCGGCATACGATTGAAGGTTATCGAGCTTCTAGTAGAAATGTTGAACGAAGGAGTACACCCAGTTATACCCTGCCAAGGGAGTGTTGGTGCCTCAGGAGACCTAGCTCCTCTTGCTCATATGAGTCTCGTATTGATGGGTGAGGGTGAAGCCTTCTATCAGGGCAAGAGGTCGGCCGGGAAAAAAGCTCTAGATAAAGCCGGTTTGAACTCCATTGAATTGAAGGCAAAAGAGGGACTTGCTCTAGTCAACGGAACACAGATCATGACAGCTATCGGAGCTCTAGCACTTCACGACGGTAAAAGGCTGTTGAAAGCTGCCCAGATAGCAGGTGCCATGAGCTTGGAAGCTTTGAAAGGTACAGACGCGGTCTTCGACAGCCGTATACATCAGATAAGACCACATTCTGGTCAGATCGAATGTGCAAAGAATCTTCGAAAGATCACCTCTGAAAGTGAAATAATCGAGTCTCACAAAGACTGTGAGAAAGTGCAAGACCCTTACACGCTGAGATGCATGCCTCAGGTTTACGGCGCCACCAAAGATGCATTAGCGTACGTGGAAAAAGTACTGATTACTGAGATGAACTCCGCTAACGATAACCCGCTGGTTTTCCCGGATGGAGATGTCATATCAGGAGGAAACTTTCACGGCCAGCCTGTCGCTCTAGCTCTTGACTTCTTCGCTTCAGCCATCGCAGAGATAGGTGATATCTCCGAAAGAACTACGGATAAATTGATGTATGAAGAGGAGAGCGGACTTCCTAGATTTCTTACGGAGGAGGAAGGACTTAATTCAGGTTTCATGATAGCTCAGTATACCGCAGCTTCTCTCGTATCGGAAAATAAAGTGCTGTCTCATCCTGCCAGCGTTGATTCTATTCCGACGTCGGCCGGTCAAGAAGATCACGTCAGTATGGGCAGTATATCCGCAAGACAGGCAAAAGAAGTTCTAGAGAATGTGGAGAACGTCGTTGCTATCGAATTGATGTCCGCCGCTCAGGGTCTCGAATATCACGATAAAACTCCAGGAAAAGGTGTCCAGACAGCTTATGAACATGTCAGAGAATACGTTGAGCCTTTGGAAAAAGATCGTTCTCTCACCCAGGATATAAAGAAAGTTAAAGAACTGATAAGAAGTGGAGAGATCATAGAGAGGGTAGAAAAAGTCGTTGGAGGATTGGATTAGGGAAGAATAGAAACACTTCATAGGAGTTGATTATGGAAGATGATTGCATAATAAGGACGGAAAATCTGGTCAAAAAATTCGGGGAGGATATTACCGCAGTCGACAATGTTTCTTTCGAGATAGAGAGAGGC
>Ga0207421_10003778_pt1 | contig 17835 bp, 13 predicted proteins | sample SodLakKL_010_SED_4_FD_187542 | JGI IMG/M metagenome (GOLD analysis project Ga0207421, IMG submission 187542) | Alkaline sediment microbial communities from Lake Tanatar, Kulunda Steppe, Russia - 8KL_010_SED (SPAdes) (version 2) | ecosystem: Environmental > Aquatic > Non-marine Saline and... | reverse complement strand
GCCGACGTGATCGCCATAACGATCAATCCAGAAGATCTTACGGAGGATGAAAAAAAGGAATACATCTCAAAGTACGAGGAAGAATACGACCTACCTTCATCTGATGCTATACAAGAACCGGGAAAGATAGCGGAAGCGATATCAGATCTGGGATAGGAGTATGCCGAGTTAGAATCCTTAACTCAAAAAAGGATTTAAAAAAAGGAGCGAAAGATGAAGCAAGCTGTGAAGACGATATTGATTTGCGGATTGATGCTATTATTTGTGAGTATCTCCTTTATGAGTTTTAGCTCTTCTGCTGAGAACCAATCGAAAGCAGAGTTTGAAGAGGTCAGGATCATAAATGATCGAGTTGATTTCGGCACGTTTGAATATGGCGAAGACGAACTCAGTATGCACATATCCACGGCAGGTGAAAAGACTCCGATATGGATATTCTACGGTGACGGTGAACTTTTAGAAAGAAGTGAAACCGACTATGCGACATTCGATTGGAGCGAACACGGAGATTTCGATAAAAGGGAGTTCAGGATAGAGGTAGAAAGGTACTCGGATGTTACCAAGCTCGACTGGTCTTATAAAGATCTGGTTGGCGATATACCTCCTGAAGTCGGAAAACTATCCAATCTCGAACGGTTATATATGAGAGATAACGAGTTATCCGGAGAGATACCAGCTGAACTTGGAAAGCTTACAGACCTTGAATATCTGGAATTGAGAGAAAACGATCTGATGGGAACTGTTCCAAAGGAACTGGGAAAGCTCTCGAACCTCGAACGACTCTATCTGAGTGATAATCAACTGTCGGGTGAAATACCTCCAGAGCTTGGAGAACTCTCGAATGTCAAGAGTTTTTACCTGCACTTAAACTCATTGGATGGTAATATACCTTCACAACTGGGAGATCTTTCTAACCTCCGATACCTTGATCTGCGCTCCAATGAGCTTTCGGGAGAGATACCTCCTGAACTCGGGGAGCTTTCGAACCTTCAATGGTTAAAATTGTGTTCTAACCAGCTATCAGGAGATATACCTTCAGAATTCGACGGGCTTTCCAGCCTTGAATGGCTCCATCTGAGTGAAAATAAACTCTCTGGAGAGATACCGGTAGGATTGGGCGATCTTTTGTGTTTAGAACAGATATATCTCGACGGGAACGAACTTTCAGGAAAGATACCAGCAGAACTCAACGATCTAGATAAGCTTGAACATCTAGATCTGGGCTCGAACAGATTGTCCGGGGAGATACCACCGGAGCTAGGAGAGCTCTCGAACCTGAGATGGTTGAACCTACACGCGAACGAGCTATCCGGTAAGATACCCTATGAACTCTCTTCGCTTATCGAGCTAGAAAGGGTAAAACTGCAGGAGAATAATTTAGAAGACTACGAAAAAGGAGCCTTCTCGACCCAACCGGACCTAGGTCGACTGACCGATATCTTCGACACGATAAACATATCTGACAATGATCTAGCTTCGGAAGATATCGATCTGGTCTTATCCGATCTGGTCGAAAGTCTAGATCTTGAAGGTAGGGTGAAAGCAGAGGTCTACTTAAATGGAAATTCTGAACCCTCTTCCTGGGGGATTGAATATAAAAGAAATCTGGAAGATGGAGGTTGGAAAGTGGAGGTCGATGGAACTGAGGAAACTGAAGACGAGAAAAAAAATGATGGGATACCAGGATTTACATCATCTCTACTGCTGATCGCCCTAGTATTGACTGCGACCTTATATAGAACATCATTTACAAGATCTCGAAATCAGCGCTGAATTCATCACTCAACATAGACCGTCGCGCCGTGATTGTTCGGTTTACCAATCCAGATCCTATAATTATCATTATCGACGAGTGAAATATTTTCCTTTACCTCCTCGACCTGATCAGATCTTACCAGACCGTAGGCCGTAGGGCCCCATGAACTCTGACCGGCACCATAGGTCTTTTCTATCAGCTTTTCTACCATCTCGTCGACGGCTGGATGGTATACCCCTTCCTGGTATTCAGAAAAAGACTCTCCAACGGTCTTCTGTATCCTGGTCAGATGCTCACCGAAAAGTTCTATGTTCTTTTCTTTCATCGCAGGTAGGATGCCCATGAGTATGTTATGACATATCCTTTCAGCATACTTCTTATCGACTCGCAGTTCGTCCATTATCGGCCTTTCTTCCTGTTCGTCATATCCTTTCATATCTTTAGGACAGATTATCAAGAATCTCCAGTCTTCCGGAACTTTGCTTCGGAAAAGTAAAGGGGGCAGTTCATCTTTATCTTTCTTTCCCCCTTCTAAGATGAAACCACCGTACTGGAAACCGTATGTGCCTATTGCGGAATATCGCGCTCTATTCAGTATCTTAGCGAGCTCGGACGTCTCTACCTTTTGATCAACGGCTTTTAGCATCCCATATCCGCTACCTAGAGTCATCTGAGTTGTAGAACCTAGGCCCACGTGGCTCGGGATCCTTTCTTTAACGATCACTTCGAAACCGCCGGAGAAGTCGAACTTCTCGTTCAATAGGGAATAAACTTTTTCCACTATTTTTTTTTCCCTCTCGTCGCCTTTTACCTCCAATGTCTTATCGCTCTTACTATTTATCTCTATCTCGTAACCGTTCTCTAAACAGAGTCCAAATGAGCCGTATCCTCTTCTGAAACTCCTGCTCAGATCGATTATACCGAAGTGAAGGCGACTGGGTGTTTTGACTATCATAATTCACCTTCTATATCCATACTGTACTTTTCCACCTTCTTTTCGTTCACCTTCATCCCAAGGCCGTTTTCTTTAGAGATCCACAGCTTCCCATCCTTGAAATCCAAGCCGGTCGCTATGTTGTCCGAAAGCATGAAATGACTGTCTAGGTCGGCGTACTTTAACTTTGAACTACTGTTGAAAAGGTGTGCTCCTGCAGCAATAGACACGCTGGTCTCTCCCATGCAGCCGACCATGCCCTCGACGTCGTACTCTTCCATGATATCGATTATCTTTCTCCCTCCTGTTAAGCCACCACATTTTGCCAACTTGATGTTTATCATGTCCGCTAATCCCTCAACACATATCTTTTCGGCCATCTCAGGGCCTTTTACAGTTTCATCCGCCATGATCGGTATATCTGTTTGGGAGGTCACCTTTTTTAGCCCTTCGAGATCGTTCACTTTTACAGGCTGTTCCACGAACTTTATGTCCAAGTCGGCTATCTTCTGACACAAGGTAATGGATTCCTCCGGTGTGAAGGCCTGATTTGCATCGACCCATATCTTCAGTTCTTCGCCGCCTTCTTCACGTACCGCTCTTATCCTCCTTATGTCTTCCATCAAGCCCAGACCGATCTTGATCTTGATGGCCTTAAAACCTCTCTTCATGAACTCCTTGGCGTGCTCCCTTGTTTCGCTCTCAGTCATGAGACCGATGGTCCGGTCGGTCGATATGCCGTCTTTTACTCCCTGAAACATCTCATAGACCTTTTCTCCACGAAGTTTACCCGCAAGATCATAAAGGGCTATGTCAAGTCCCGCAAGAGCCGCTGGATCGTCGGGTAGTTTTTCTCTCATCTTTTTCCAATTTTCTTCTATATCTATCGTGCTGTTTTCGATCTCGGTTCTCATCACATTCAAAGCTTTGAGTATCGACTCGACAGTTTCATCCGTCACGCTGTTGGCGCTAGAGTTACCCCATCCTTCTTCGTTTCCCGACTTTATACGTACAAGAACGTTCTCTGCGGTCAGAGAAGAACCTGTAGAGATCCGAAAGACTTCGTCTCTATCTATAGCTACGGGAAATATATCGACTCGGTCTACATCAATTTCCATCTTTATACACCTCTTCGTAATATCTACATATATGGGTCAAGGGACATCTTTCACAAAGCGGTTCCCTGGGCTTACATATGTTCTTACCGAATTCCACCATCAATCGGTTTATCTCGATCCAATATTTTTTTGGTATCTTTTCTTCTAGGACCTTTTCGGTTTCCTCCGGTTTCTCCGCCTCAACGATGCCCATCCTATTGCTTATCCTGTGTACGTGTGTGTCGACCGGCACCGCAGGTTCTCCAAAACCGTAAACTAAGACGCAGTTAGCCGTCTTCCTTCCGACACCTTTGAGATCTAAAAGTTGACCAATATCTTCTGGCACTTGGTCGTTGAATTCGTTGTGTATCCTTTCGGCTATCCTCTTGACCCTTTCCGCCTTAACGTTGTAAAAACCGCTGGGTTTTATCAATTCTTTGATATCATCCAGTGGAGCTTCGGCTATATCCTTCGGCGAGGGATATTTTGAAAATAAAGCCTCCGAGGCCTTATGGGTATTCACGTCTTTGGTGCGCTGCGAAAGGACAGTAGATATCAACACCTCGAAGGGACTTCTATCAGGCGTTTCGTCTTTTTCAGGATCCTTACCGGGGAAAGCTCCTATCTTGAATTCTTCTTTCAGCAGCGTGATCATCTCGTCAAAATCGATATATTCACTCATCCTGATAACCTCCTTTCATTTCTAGTTTCTTAATTATGTCCCCTAAAAGGTAAAGGGAACCGGTAACGAGTATAAGATCGCCTTTTTCCCATCCTTCTTCGGCTTTTCGCAGCGCTTCGATGCCGTGATCGAACGGTTCAGCGGGACAGTGATCACGAAAAGCTTCGGCCAATTCTTCACTGTCCAATCTTCTTTCGCTTACGGGTTCCGCCGGATAGGCCTTGTCGGTGATCGGCCCGAGTATCTCGACCATGCTTTCATGATCTTTATCCTCGAGTATACCCACTACGGAAAACAGCTTGTTGAAATCCCATCTTTCTAAACCTTTAGCTAAAGCTTCGAACCCGGTCCTGTTGTGGGCTGAATCCATGACGACCCACGGCTTTTCTTTCACGGTCTCCATCTTTCCCCGGAAGACGGTCTTTTCTATCCCTTTTTTGATGTTTCTTTCATTCAGGTCGTAGCCCTTTTTCTTAAGAGCTTCCGCCGTTTCAAGGCTCATCAGGACGTTCTCGGCCAGCCACGGAGCCGCACCCTGAACTACTATCTCGCCGTATGGTGCCGTCTTCAGTCTTAGAGGATCAAAAAGTATCTCGTGTTCTCTATCGAAAGCGTACTTGAATTCGGCATTTTTTTCTTCGCAGACGCTCCTGAAGTAATCTCTTATCTCAGGATCCTTTTCTCCCGTAACGAACTGATTATCTTCTCTGATTATGCCGGCTTTTTCACGAGCTATCTTATTTTTCGTGTTTCCAAGATGTTCAGCGTGGTCATACCCTACATAAGTCACTACGGAAAGATCGTGTGGAGCTACGTTGGTAGCGTCTAGCCTACCGCCCATGCCCACCTCCAATACCGCGATATCTACATCCTGTTGAGAGAAGTAGAGGAAAGCCGCGGAGGTCAAAACTTCGAAGAAACTCGGCCTTTTTTTAGGATCTTCATCTTCTATCTTTCTGATCTCAGGATGCAACTTTTTGATCAGAGACCAGAGTTCTTCTTCTTTTATCTTCTCTCCGTTTATCTGTATCCTCTCTTCAAAATTCGTTAGATGAGGCGACGTGTAAAGACCGGAGGTGTAACCCGCTTCGTCCAGTATATTCATCAGAGCGGTGCAGACTGAACCCTTGCCGTTGGTACCGCCCACGAGTATAGATTCGAAGTCTTCATGCGGTTTTTCAAATCTAGATAAGAAATCCTCTATCTTATCAAGACCAAGTTTTACTCCCACGCGTTTAAGGGAGTAGAAGTATTCTTCCGGATGCTTGAACTCATCCCTTGGCTCTTCTATACTCCTTGCCGCGGTCTCTTCATTTTTATCTCCCATCAGATCACTCTAATATTCAATGTTTAAAAACTCGCTGGCCTGTGAATACCATGCTCATATCGTACTCATTCACGGCTTCTATGACTTCGTCGTCTCTTATGGAACCGCCGGGCTGGATAACACTTTCGATGCCGGCTTCGGCGGCTTCATCTATCGCGTCACGGAACGGGAAGAACGCGTCGGAAGCCATCGCGGCACCTTCAGTTTCGCTTCTCGCTTTCATATTCGCTATCTTCACTGCATCTACTCTACTCATCTGGCCCGCGCCGATCCCGATGACGTGGTCCTCTCTTGAGAACAATATGGAGTTGGATTTAACGTGTTTTATCACTTTCCAGCCGAACTCCATGGCTTTGAGCTCGTCTTCATCCGGTTTTCTCTCACTCTTCACTTTGAAATCTTCTCGAGTGACGGTTTCGGTATTTTTTTCCTGCACCAATAGGCCTTCGGTCACCCATTGAGTGGTGTATCCTTTTCCTTCCTTTACCCACTCGGGTAGTTCCATTATACGGATGTTCTTCTTGTTCTTCAGTACGTCTATCGCACCGTCTTCGTATCCAGGCGCTATTATGGCCTCGATGAATATCTTGTCTATCTCCTCTGCCATATCTACGGATACCGGGCGGTTCGTTCCGATTATGCCACCGTATATCGACATGGGATCGCAGTCGTGAGCGAGCTTGTAAGCCTCGGCCAGGTCGTCTTTGGAAGCGACGCCCGTAGGATTGGTATGTTTTATGGCTGCTACAGTAGGTTCTTCGAACTCTTTGACTATATCCATAGCCGCTTCGAGGTCCAAAATATTGTTGAAAGATAACTGCTTGCCGTGGTGCTGCTCGGCTTTCAAGACCGAGCTTTCCTTCACCTTTTTAGTTCTGTAGAAAGCGGCTTTTTGATTCGGATTCTCTCCATACCTTAAGTCTCGGACTTTTTCTCCTACGGTATGATAGAACCGGGGTAGGCTGTCTTTTTCGAACCGTCCGTGAAGGTAGTCAGATATGGCGGCGTCGTATCGTGCCGTCCTTTGAAAGGCTTTCAGGGCCAGTTTTTTTCTACTTTCAATGCTTATCTTTCCATTGTCTTCCAATTCTTCTAAAACTCTATCGTAATCCGCCGGTTCGGTTATCACCACTACGCTCTCGTGATTCTTTGCTGCGGCCCTCAGAAGTGCTACACCGCCTATATCGATGTTCTCTAGCGCCTCTTCAAGGGTATGTTCTTCTTCGACTACTTCCTCGAAAGGATAGAGGTTCACCGCTACAAGGTCGATCTTCGGCAGCGCGTGTTCTTCCACTTCCTTCTCATGCATCTCTCTTCTGTACAATATTCCGCCGTGTATCTTGGGATGCAACGTTTTTACCCGTCCATCTAGTATCTCGGGAAAACCGGTGATCTCACTCACCCTTTTGACTTCGAAGCCGTTCTCTTCTAATACAGACGCGGTCCCGCCTGAAGAAACGATATCGAAGCCTTTTTCGATGAGACCTTCAGCGAGTTGTACCAGCCCTCTTTTTTCGTGAACGCTTATGAGTGCCTTTCGTGACAATCGAAACACCGGAACGAGGTAATCTTACACTCTTTGATAAGTTTTTCTCCGAAACTATGTATCTACCAGTTTTACTCAAAGATTCTTTATCTATCAGAGGAGAATCAGTAAAATTTAATATAAGAAGGTATGGTATTGTTTATGTAGATATCATGTATTTGAAGTTTAAATGCTCCGTGATAGGTGTGATAATTTGTTTGATACTATCGATCTTTCTTTCCGCTCTTGTAATGCCCGTCGGCTCTACAAGTGGATCCGAGATATCTGATGGTGATGAGCCGGAGAACTATTTATCGGAGAGTTATTCTACTAGAGCTGAAGAGGGAGAGTGGACCGAAGTAGAGTCCATCGATACAGGGGACGACGTGAATACGGATCATCTTTTGGAGGGAGAAAACGGGACTATCTTCTGGTCCTTCGGGTCGAGCGTGGGGAACGCAAGCCTGTACCGGTCGACTGAAGGAGGATATAATTGGACCTTAACTGAGTGGGTTGAGACCGAAGACGAGGTGCTGACGGACCATCTTCTGAAAACAGAGAATGGAACTATCTTCTGGTCCTTCGGCGACAGGGACGGTTCGGCCAGTCTATACCGTTCTATGGATGGAGGGGAGAACTGGAGTGAAGTAGAAAGGGTCGATGATAACGATCGGGTCTTGACGGACCATCTTTTGGAAGACGAAGAAGGAGATCTTTACTGGTCCTTCGGTACTAGAAACGAATATGCCCACATCTACCGCTCTGTAGACGGTGGAGAGAACTGGACCGAGATGGGATCTATCGAGGCGGAAGATGACGTGAATACGGATCATCTTTTGGAGGACGAAGAAGGGAATATCTTCTGGTCTTTTGGAGACGACGACGAATATGCATATCTCTACCGTTCTGTAGACGGTGGAGAGAGCTGGGCCGAGATCGAATCTATCGAAGCAGGAGACGGTGTGAATACAGATCACCTGCTGGAAGACGAAGAAGGAGATCTTTACTGGTCCTTTGGATCCGACGATAATAGAGCTTTCCTTTATCGTTCCATCGACGGCGGAGAAAACTGGGATCAAGTCGAAGAAGTCGATACCGCAGGCGATGTTAACACCGACTACATTTTAGAAGACGAGAAAGGGGATATCTTCTGGTCTTTTGGATGCGATTCTGATTGGGATGTTGGGGCTTTCCTCTACCGATCCACAGATGGAGGAGAAACTTGGTTCGAGCAAGAGATTATCTGGTTAGGGAACAACGTGAACACTAATCATCTGTTAGAAGACGAAGAAGGTAATCTATTCTGGTCCTTTGGGACTCAGGGCAATTATGCATATATCTATCGCTCGATGGACGGAGGAGACAATTGGGCCTTGATAGAGTACGTGGCGACCGAGGACGATATATTGACGGATCACCTGTTGAGTACTGAAAACGGCGACCTGTACTGGTCCTTCGGCGTCCGAGAAAATGATGGAAGCGCCTACCTTTATCATAGGAAGTTCCCCGCGGTCCCAAACGAGTTGGAGATCTCTCCTTTAGAGACAACCATGAAGGCTGGGGAAACACTGGCTTATGATGTTACCGTTTACGATCAGATCGGTAATTTGATGGATATAGGCCCAGAGGAGATAGACTGGAAGATAGACGAGAACGCCGACGGGGGATGGAACGAGAACGAATACACCGCTGAAACGGCCGGTTCTTGGATCGTTACCGCCACTTTAACTCATGAAGAAGGGAACCTTACTGAGAAGGCTTTCCTGCATGTAGAACCGGGAGAAGTTGACGAGATCAGCATTTTACCGGATGAAGATCGAACAGTTCAGGCAGGGGATGAATTGATCTTCTCCGCAGAGGCTTTAGATGGATATGAAAATCTGATCACAAAAGATGTTGCCGAATTTGAATGGGAGAACGCTGTAAACGGAGTGTTCTCAAAAAGTGAAGCCGGCGAATACGATGTGATCGCGAACTACGAAGGCATAGAATCTTCTACCGTCACGGTCACAGTAGAACCTGCAGACTCCGATTCTTTAGAGATCGAACCTGTTAAGGAAACTTTGGTAGCGGGCGAAAACGTAACTTATACCTCTACTGTCTATGATGAATTCGGTAACGAGATAGGAGACGTTACGGAAGAGACAGAATGGTCTATAGATGAAGGAGCTGGAGGAGTATGGGAAAATAATACTTTTACTTCAGAAGTTGCCGGCGAGTGGACTGTAGAGGGGCATTACGAAGGATCGTCAGACACTGTGGACCTTGTTGTCGAACCCTGCGAGGTCGAAAGCGTGAGCATAACACCGGAAGAAGAAACTGTTCAGGCCGGTGATGTGCTCGAGTTCACCGCAGAGGCTTTAGACGGATATGGAAATCTGATCACAAAAGACGTTGCCGAATTTGGATGGGAGAACGCCTCTAATGGCATCTTTTCAAAAACTGAGATAGGCGAGTACGAAGTGACCGGAACATATGACGGCGAAACTTCATCCTCTATCACTATCACGGTAGAACCTTCGGACCCCGCTCACTTGGACATCGAACCGGGATACGAGACCGTGACTGTAGGGGAAACCGTGGCTTACACAGCTACTTTCTATGACGAATACGATAACGAGATAGGAGACGGAACAGAGGAAACTGACTGGTCTATAGAGGAAGATGCCGGGGGTGAATGGGAACAGGATGTATATCTAACCGAAAATGCGGGAGAATGGACGGTAACGGGAACTTACGTAAAGGACGAAGAGATTACTGGTCACGCAGTTCTAAACGTTCTATCTCCCGATACGGTTTGGGTAGATATAACTCACCCTGAGGAGGATCAGTTATTCACCGAGAGAGATGTTACCGTCGAATGGCGATCTGAAAATGCAGAATCTCACGAGATCAGGTTGAACGAAGGTGGATGGATCGACGCAGGTCTGGAAACCTCACATACTTTTGAGAACTTGAGTGAAGGATATCACATAGTAGAGGTAAAATCCGTAGGTGAAGGTCGCTATGCGGTCGATGAAGTCGGATTTACAGTGGATCTAGATGCCGAGATGCCTGTTCTTACTGTTACCTCACCTGCAGAAGACGAAATATTTTCTGAAAAGAATGTGACGGTTCGCTGGGATTCAGAAAGAGTTGAAAATCATGAGATCAGACTGAACGAGGAAGGATGGATAGACGTAGGTTTGGAAACCACGTATGAGTTCGAAGGATTAGATGATGGAGAGCATTCCGTCGAGGTGAGAGCCGCGGACGAACATGAAGTTACGGTCGAATCTTCTGTAAATTTTATAGTGGATACACTTCCTCCGGAAATCGAATTCATCTCTCCAGAGGAGGGCGAAGTTCTAGATGAGGACACTGTCCTTATAGAGTGGGATTACGAACAAGCCATAAGCGGGATAGATAGGTTCGAGATAAGACTTGACGGAAGCGAGTGGGAAGAGAGTGGCGTCTTCACCCAATACGAGTTCACGGACCTTTCCGACGGGGAATACACTCTTGAACTCAGGGCGGTAGACAACGCGGGAAACGTGGGCGAAGAAACGTTGACTTTCGAGGTCAGTGCCGAAGAAGAGTCTCTGCTTCCTATACCTGAAGAGTCCTGCCTGCTTCCTCTGATATTGACCATAATAATAGCGATATTGATGATAGCTGTATGGTACAGATGGGAAGAAGAAGAGGAAGAAGAGATCGCGCCGGGAGAACCTCCTGTTCCTCCTGAAAAAAGCCCAATCGAGGAAAAAAGAGAAGCAGTCAAAGAGGTCCCCAGTAGTGGGAAGGAGTCCAAAGCTATTCCTGAAGAATCTGAGGAAAAGAAAGAAGAATGTCCTCTATGTGGAGCTTCGGTCTCAGCAGAGGATGAAGAGTGTCAGGCCTGTGGAGAACCATTGGTGGAAGAAGATGGTGAGAAGGATTTGCGGCGATGTCCTCTATGTGGAACGGATGTTCCCGAGGGCGCAGAAAGCTGCTCGATATGTGGCGAACCGATAGAGGAGGAGCATAATAAAGAATCTCGATCAGAGGAAGAGATAGTAGAGGAACCACCAGAAGAAACCAAGATTTATGAAGAGACAGATCTCTCGGAAGAGAAGGTATTGGAGGACGAAGTCCCGAGGGAAGAAGCCATAGAAGATCTAACACGTTTGAAAGGACTCGGTTCAAGCAAGGCTGAAAAGCTCTATGAGAAAGGCATTCGATCGTTAGAAGAGTTAAAGGAACTCTCACGAGAGGAATTAAAGGAGGTAGAAGGTATAGGGCCCACCCTTTCAGAGAAGATACATCGGTCATTGGAAGAACTTGAGAAATGATCTCGAAGATCGAGCTTTGAGGAGCAATAATTTTAAAGGTAGTTATCTTTTATGAGATGCCATGAAATCCGATGTTGAGATAGCTCAGGAGGCCGAACTCGAACCCATCGACGAGGTAGCTCAAAAAATAGGCTTGACAAGTGAGGAGATAGAACCGAGAGGCGATCACGAGGCAAAATTGAGCCTCGAGGCCGTCAGGAAATACAAAGATGAAGGAGAGGATCATGATAGTAATCTCATCCTAGTAACTACCATGACCCCTACGAGAGGCGGCGAAGGAAAAACTACCATAACGATCGGGCTTACACAGGCTCTCTGGCAACTTGATAAAAAAGCGATGCTCGGTATAAGAGAACCTTCTATCGGACCAACGATGGGGATAAAAGGAGGCGCCGCAGGAGGAGGATATTCTCAAGTTCTACCCATGGAAGATATCAATCTTCATTTTACTGGCGATCTACATGCTATAACCATAGCTCACAATCTGGTCGGAGCGGTGATCAACAATCATATGCACCGCGGTAACGAGTTGAATATAGACGCTAGAAAGATTGTGTGGCCTAGAGTGATGGACATGAACGACCGCGCTCTGAGGAACACAGTCGTGGGTTTAGGAGGAAGAAGCGACGGTATGCCTCACGAAAATTCTTTCGGGATCACCGCGTCTTCCGAAGTTATGGCTATATTATGTTTGACAGAGAGTATAACCGAACTCAAAGAGCGGCTATCAAAGGTCGTGGTGGCCTACACTCACGAAAACGAACCGGTTTTTCTAGAAGATTTTGGATGCGTGGGGGCGATGGCGTCACTTCTAAAACACGCTATAAAACCAAACTTGGTGCAGACGATAGAAGGAGTACCTGCATTCGTTCACGGCGGTCCATTTGCCAACATAGCTCATGGAACTAGCAGCCTGATTTCTACAAAAATCGGCATGGGCCTCTCCGATTATTTTGTCACTGAAGCCGGTTTTGGATCCGATCTAGGAGCTGAAAAATTCTTCAATATCGTCTGTCGGGAAGGAGATTTGAAGCCCGACGTGGCGGTCATGGTTGCCACTGTTAGAGCGTTAAAAAGACAGGGCGGTGTGTCTAGAAAGAACCTTGATGAAGAAAACCTCGAGGCTTTGAAACAGGGTTTATCGAACCTAGACAAGCATCTCAGGAACGTACAGATGTTCGGCGTTCCTGTGGTAGTCGCTATCAACCGATTTAGCCAGGATACGCAGGCCGAGATCGATCATCTTAAAGGACTGTGTGAAAAGATCGAAGTTCCTCACGCAGTGGCTGAAGTACATCAGAAAGGTGGAAAAGGAGGCATCGAACTCGCTGAAGAGGTCATGAAAACTTGCGAGGAAGAGGGGAGTGAATTCAGCCCTCTTTACTCTTTGAATGAGCCGCCTAAGGATAAGATCTACGACGTAGCTACGAAGATATACGGTGCAAAAGACGTAGTTTATACACCTGAAGCTGAAAGAGACCTGAAGAGGATAAATCGGATGGGCCTCGACGACCTGCCTATCTGTGTTTCTAAAACCCACTACTCCCTTTCGGACGACAGATCTCTCAGAGGTCGGCCTACCGGTTTCAAGGTCAAGATCAGAAGGGTGAGAGTGAATTCGGGCGCGGGCTTTTTGATCCCCATGGCGGGAGATATCACAACTATGCCTGGTCTCCCAAGGCGTCCTGCGGCTTTAGACATCGACATAGACGAAGAGGGGAATATAACAGGATTGTTCTGAGTGATATTATGAAAGTAGAATTGATCAACTATACGCCTGAACCTGATAAAAGCGCAGCGCATGCTGCACTAAACTGTTACAGCGAAAAGGTCCCTGAAAAGTCAGAGATGACCGAAGAGCAGATAGAAGAGATACTTGAGAAGATCAGGGAGAGCGGTCACCACAGCGTCATCGAACACGCTTCCTTCACCTTCGCTATACATAACGTTTCTCGCTCACTGACGCATCAGCTCGTAAGACATCGTCTCGCCTCTTACAGCCAGCAGAGCCAGAGGTACGTCGATATCGAGGATTTCGATCCGGTGGTGCCCGATTCTATAACGGAGGACGAAGAAGCTGAAGATATCTTCACCGAACTCATGGAGCAGATCCAGGGGACCTATATCGAGCTCAAGGAGAAGGATGATGTGCCTCTGGAAGATGCCAGGTATGTACTACCCAACGCTACCAGGAGCAATATCATAGTGACGATGAACGCTAGGGAACTGTGGCATTTCCTTTCTCTTCGGTGCTGTAAGAGGGCACAATGGGAGATACGAGAGATGGCGAACCGTATGCTCGAACTAGTGAAGGAAAAGGCACCGTTGATCTTTGAAGGTGCCGGAGCTCCCTGTGTGAGAGGACCGTGTCCTGAAAGCGAGGAGTTCTTTTGCGGTGAGCCTTACGAACGAGAAGAAGGGTGATGCCTTCAAAGATATTTTATATGAGTTAAACTATATCGCATTTATGAAGGAGGTATGAATTATGTCTAAAAGATCGTCAGGAACTGGGAAGGATAGAAAAGCTAAAGCTGAACAGATGAAAAAGAGATCGGAGTATGACAAGAAGATCGCTAAGCAGGAGAAGAAGATAGGGAAGTACGAGCAAAAGATAAGCAAACTCAAGGGCAGGATAGAGAATTACGAAAAGAAGATCAAGAAAGCCGAAGAGAAAGAGGCAAAGTCTAAAAAGAAGTCGGGTAAAGCCGCGAAGAAAGCGGAAAAATCCCAGGGCGCCGGCAAAGATAGGAAGAAGAAAGCTAAACAGATGGAAGAGAAATCGAAACAGGATAAAAAAACCGCTAAACACGAGAAGAAGATAGGGAAATACGAGCAAAAGATCAACGATCTCAAGGATAAGATAGAGAATTACGAAAAGAAGATAGAAAAAGCTAAGAAGAAAGAGAACGAGCTGAAGAAAAAATCTAGTAAAGCGGGAAAGAGATCTCAAGGCTAGTTATTTGAGAGATATACGCCGAGGGGTATAGACAAAATTTATAATCTAATACTCTTTACTTACTAGTGAGGACTAGATCAGGAGGATTAAAAAATGCCGCTTGATTCGCAAAGATGCCACTTCTGTGGCAATTGGACGAAAAATTATAGAAAAGTGGGTGACAAGAGCTTCTGCAGGGACTGTGTAGACGATCTGATCGAACTGATAAGGGACGAGCTAAAAGAGTGAATAGCTCTTTGAGTCGGTCCTACTGTTCATACCTTGATATCTATTCCGTAAACCTCTTCAGGATTCTCTTTATGTATTTTCCAAAGGTCATCTTCTTTGATGATCCCTTCTTCGTACAGCTGTCGAGTCTTTTTCGGCACGTTCTTTATACCGAGTACGGCTCCAGGTCTTTTAGGGTCGTCTAGATAGTCTGTTTCGAGCATGAACCTGTTACTTTTTGAGATAGCCTTTTTTATGTTTTTTGCACTTGCGAGTATCGAAGGAAACAGACCGTGGTTTTCATCTTCAGTAACCAAAGGAGGTGAGTAGTGTTTGACCACTTTACCTCTTTTTAAACCGACATCATCGGCTAGTTCACCGATTTCTTTACATATATCGGGCGTAGTGCTCTCGGTGTGGAGAACCACGGGACAATCGAGTTCAGCGGCACGTTCCATGCCGTACTTCATGATCCGATTTGAAGCTTCAAATATTTCCTTGGAAACGTCAAAGTGTGGTCTACCTATCTCTCCGAGCGCTATCGCCTTTTCCTGCTCTATATATTTTGAGGCGAGGTCCATACCTTCCATCAATATCTTTTCTCCCTTTTCTAGACCGACCTTTTTCTCTAGATCGACGAGATCCACAGGGTAAGGCCCTAAAGTTGTGAATATCTGAATCGAAGTTTTTTTCGAGCATCGCTCAGCCAATCTAACCGTTCTTTCGTAGATGGGCTCGTAACCATTTTCATCCCATCCTCTAAGATCGTGATAAGGAAGATGAGAGAGGATCAGATGCGTACCCCCGGCTCTCTCAAATCTTTTAACGGCTTCGATATTGTCGCCCTGCTCCTGCAGATGTATGTGATTATCTAATACAGGGAATTCTTTATCGTTCAACTCCATAGTTCCGCGTTACAATCAATCAGTCTTTTAAATCTTTTTAGCATGAAATGGAAAAAACGAAAGCTTAAAAACATAGTACCTTTTTTGAAGAGTGCATTGAGCGAAGTAGCAGTCATAGGTGGAGGGCCTGCCGGCCTTAGAGTCGCAGAACGGACCGCTTCCGCTGGTCTTGAAACTGTAGTTCTAGAAAAAAGAGCGGTGGTAGGAAAGCCTGTGGAGTGTGCAGGCATAGTGAGTCCGAGGATACTATCTATTACAGGAACGGAAAGCTTGATAGCGGAACCTGAGGGTGCGGTGGTACATTCGCCCGACGGAAAAAAACTAGAGTTTGAAGCAAAGAATGATCAAGCCGTTATCATCGACAGGGCTCAGTTCGATAAGGAGCTAGCGGAAAAAGCGATAAAAGCTGGTGCTGAGATAAAACTAGGCACAGCCGTAAAGAAGTTGGAAAAAACCGGATCCGCCGGAAGAAAAGTTCATATCTCGTACGATGGACGGAAAAAGATCCTGAATCCTAAGGTCGTGATAGGTGCAGACGGCCCCGGTTCACTTGTAAGAAGGTCCGAAGATTTTCCCTCTCCTGACGAAGTGCTTCCAGCAGTACAGGCAGTTGTGGCGGCGAAAGAAGAAAACGTGCACATTCACTTGGGAAAAGACGTTGCTCCGGGTTTCTTCCTCTGGGAAGTGCCCTACAGAAGCGGTAAGCTGATAGGCCTAGCTAGTAACGACGGCAGGACATACCAACATCTGATGGATTTTTTACGCTCTAAAGGTCTAGAAAATAAAGTCATCGGATTTTTGTCGGGTACCATACCTCTAGGTAATCTGTTGGAAAGTGTGAAGGACGATCTTATGTTGGTAGGAGATTCCGCCTGTCATGTGAAGCCCATGTCCGGCGGAGGTCTTTACTTCGGTATCAAGGCAGCGGATATATGCGCTGAAGTACTGGTAGATGCGCTTGAAGAGGACGATACGTCCGAGGAAAATTTGAAAGAGTATCATGAACGCTGGCAGGAAGAGATCGGTAAGAATATCAGGAAGGGGATGAGGACGAGAAACGTGTTCAAGCAGCTAACTGATAAAGATCTAGATAGTTTGATAGAGGTACTCCAGAAAGAGAAAGCCAAGCGCGTCATAGAGGAGAAAGGTGACATCGATCATCCTTCAAGACTTGTCAAACCGCTCCTTAAAGTTTCTCCTGAACTCCTCAAGTTTACTGGACCAGTTATCAAAAGTCTTTTCTAAGCGCGGGAACATGTCGTACTTTTCCTGGAAGTAGAACATCACGGCTAGAACAGCGAAGAGTACTGATATCACGCCCAAAGCGTACTGGGGCCATCGCGGCAGAGAACTTTTCACCGAAAAAGAACTGTCCGGAAGTATACCGCTCACGTTCAACTGGTCAAGGTCGAAACCGCCCGTGTGATCTTCATCGGAATAAGTTTCATCGTCGGAGATCCTTGCTTCCTCGAACTCATCAGAGGAAAAATATCCTCTAGATTTCATCACGAATTCTTCTTCCTGGTATACGAACTCCAGCCAGAATCTCAAAAGATACACGCCTTCTTCAGTGCCCTCTTGTGATCGTATCTCCAGTTCTATTTTTTCTTCACTCTCAAGCGAATTCAAACTCATCTCGTATTCCACGTCACTTGTCTCTGTAAAAACAGGAGGTTCTTCGATCTCAGATATATTTTTTTCGACACCGAGGTAAGCGAACTTGTAGATGCTGACGTTCAACTCAACGTCTTCCATCACTTCTTCATAAGGGTTGGAGAGCTTGAAATAGAGATCCCCTGACTCGCGGGGTTTGATCTTAGGGGTGTCGAGTTCCGTGATTATGCTGTTGACCCTACCAGGATCCGAGATGTAGGAGTTCTCTGCTTCTACATGGAATTGCGACGTCCCCATGGTGAGCAGGAGAGCTACCAATGTGACTACCGCGATCGAATCGAGTCCACTCTTCATCAAGCTGTGATTACTTCTGTTTGAGTATAAAATACTTATGTGAGATGACCTGTTCTAAATATCAAAAACTATAGTGGAAGCGTGCTATTAATGGTTTTCGTTTAACATTTAGAGTCAGTTTAGAAAGAAAGAAGCATCTCTTTCTATCTTAGTAGGCAATAATCCAGT
>Ga0207421_10003777_pt1 | contig 17837 bp, 18 predicted proteins | sample SodLakKL_010_SED_4_FD_187542 | JGI IMG/M metagenome (GOLD analysis project Ga0207421, IMG submission 187542) | Alkaline sediment microbial communities from Lake Tanatar, Kulunda Steppe, Russia - 8KL_010_SED (SPAdes) (version 2) | ecosystem: Environmental > Aquatic > Non-marine Saline and... | reverse complement strand
AAGGAGTAAACCGCATGACAGCGTGGCATTACTGTATTATTACCGTAATTTGTGTTTGAGGCGGTGCGAACGCGATTAAACCCCAGAAGTAGTGCTAGCTAGCATACCACATTATCCGTGAGATTTTTTACGAACCGCGTACAACTAACATCTGTACTCGAGGTGACCACCAATGGTACTGCGACCAACACCAAGTACCTGGACACAAGGCCTCAACATGCCCTCTCGCCTGTTCAGTGACCGTAGTGGCGACGACTACGAACTGTACGAGGAGGACGACGAGTTCGTCCTCACAGTCGATATGCCGGGCTTCGAGACCGAAGACATCAGCGTCACGTGGGACGATGGTGTCCTGAACGTCGCCGCCGAACACGTCGACGAGGACCGTGGCCAGAAAAAGACCTACCACCGCCGGTTCCGGTTCCCCAAAACCGTCGCCGACGAGGAAATCGGCGCGGAGTACCGAAACGGTGTCCTCGAAATCACGCTGCCGATCGCGGATGTAACCACCCGCGGCGAGGAGATCCCGGTGGAGGGCTAACGGCCGCCACCCCGATCACCGATCGTGATCATCGTATCGCCACCCGTCAGTCCCCGGTGAACTATCACCGTGCCGACGCGTGACCTCCACCGTCGCGCCGACGGCCATTTTTTCGGAGTCACGCGTCGATGAGTCACGACAATCCCAGCCATGCGACTCCGCGTAAAACCCCTCAAACGGAAAGACGCAGGCAGCGGTCTCGCCTCGATCGATCGCGCGACGATGGCCGAACTCAGCGTCGAAAGCGGTGAGTTCGTTGCGATCGAGGGCCGTGAGGGCCGGGTCATCGCACGCGTCTGGCCCGGCCGCTCCGAAGATAGAGGACGGAGAATCGTCCGCATCGACGGCCAGCTCCGGCAGGCCGCTGGAGTACGGATCGACGACACCGTCGATGTCGAACCGGCCGACGTCGAACCGGCCCAGCGCGTCCGGGTTGCACTTCCCGAAAACGTTCGCCTCCAGGGCGACATCGGCTCCTACCTCGGAGAGAAGCTCTCCGAGCGCGCCGTCTCCCCCGGCGACCAGCTCTCGCTGTCGCTTGGCTTCGGGCTCCTGTCGACCCGATCGAGTCGCCGACTTCCGATTACCATCGTCGACGCCGAGCCAGGCGGGACGGTCGTCATCGGCAGCGAAACCGAGGTCGAAGTCGTCGATCGCAGTCGCGACGAGCTTGCAATCGAAGCCGAGGGACCGATCGGTGCCGAGGAGACACCGACCCCGGAGACACCTGACGTCACCTACGAGGACGTCGGCGGCCTGGACGATGAACTCGAACAGGTCCGAGAGATGATCGAGTTGCCGATGCGCCACCCGGAGCTGTTCCGGACGCTAGGTATCGAGCCGCCCAAAGGCGTCCTCCTGTACGGCCCGCCGGGAACCGGAAAGACGCTCATCGCACGGGCGGTCGCAAGCGAGATCGACGCCAACTTCCAGATGATCTCCGGGCCGGAGATCATGTCGAAATACTACGGCGAGAGCGAAGAACAGCTCCGCGAAGTGTTCGAGGAGGCCGCAGAGAACGAGCCCGCGATCGTCTTCATCGACGAACTCGACTCGATCGCGCCCAAACGCGAGGACGTCACCGGCGACACCGAGCGCCGCATCGTCGCCCAGCTCCTCTCGCTGATGGATGGGCTCGAACAGCGCGGCGAGATCACGGTCATCGGGACGACGAACCGTGTCGACGCGATCGATCCCGCACTCCGCCGACCCGGCCGGTTCGATCGGGAGATCGAGATCGGCGTCCCGGATGCCGACGGGCGTGAGGAGGTTCTCCAGATTCACACCCGTGGGATGCCCCTCGCGGAAGATGTCGATCTCGAACGCTACGCCGAGAACACCCATGGTTTCGTCGGCGCAGACATAGAAAACCTCGCTAAGGAGGCTGCAATGACCGCAATGCGTCGACTCCGTCCTGAGCTGGACCTCGACGAAGACGAAATCGACGCGGACGTCTTAGACGAGATTGCGGTTACCACTGACGACTTCAAATCCGCACTGCGGGGGATCGAACCCTCCGCTATGCGTGAGGTTTTCGTCGAGGTTCCCGACATAACCTGGACCGACGTCGGCGGTCTCGAGGAGGCAAAGGGCCGCCTCCGTGAAACCGTCCAGTGGCCGATGGAACACGCCGACGCCTACGATCGAGTCGGGCTCGAACCAGCCAAAGGGGTCCTCCTTTATGGCCCGCCAGGCACCGGGAAGACCCTGCTCGCGAAGGCAGTCGCCAACGAGTCCCAGTCGAATTTCATCTCGGTCAAAGGCCCCGAGCTGTTCGACAAGTACGTCGGCGAGAGCGAGAAGGGGGTCCGCGATATCTTCGAGAAGGCCCGCGCGAACGCGCCGACGATCGTCTTCTTCGACGAAATCGACGCCCTCGCGAGCGAACGCGGCAGCGGCGTGGGCGACTCCAACGTCGGCGAACGGGTCGTCTCCCAGCTACTGACCGAGCTCGACGGCCTCGAAGAACTCGAAGACGTGGTCGTCATCGCAGCCTCGAACCGCCCCGAGCTGATCGACGACGCCCTCTTGCGCCCCGGTCGACTCGATCGCCACGTCGAGGTGAGCGATCCCGACGAGGACGCCCGCCGCGAGATCTTCGAAATCCACAGTCGCGATCGGCCGCTGGCCGACGACGTCGATCTGGACGCCCTCGCCGACGACACCGAGGGCTACACCGGTGCGGACGTCGAGGCAGTCTGTCGCGAGGCGGCGACGATCGCGGTCAGCGAGCACGTCCACGCCGGTGAGGAAAGCGACGCGGAGTCGATCGAACTTACTGCTGAGCACTTCGAGGAGGCGATCGAGGAGGTATCACCGGAGGGGGCCAGCGAGTTCGAGGCAGAAGAGATGGCGTTTGGCGACATCCCTGAAGGGGGCGAGGCGTAGCTCCGATCGTCGGCTGTTTCGAGCGTCGACAGAGGCGCGTCTGCGATCGGTCGGTCCAGCTTGTCGACTAGCGGCAGGTTGGGATCGCCGAACGGTCTGATGACGAGAAAGCATTTACTGATGTCTCGCCATCGACACGATATGCACCGCCGCCACCTCTTCGCCGGGATGACGCTCCTGGTGTCTACTGCGGGCTGTCTCGGCGACAGCGATCGCGACCCTGCTGTAACGCAGCTCTCGACAACCGAGACGGATCCGCCGCTTTTCATGTTCGAGCAACCACTTGGCGTCGAAAATGCGACGAACGCAGAGGCGACGGATATCATTCAGATTGGCGACACCGACGACTCCCACTGGGTCGTCGCGATGGCCAACGCTGAGGAGCCGATCGAAACTGCCGTTTCCGTCACCGGTCCCGACGATGCCGACGAACCGATCGTCGAGACGACGGTTGAACTGTCCCGATCGGCCTACGTCGCGCTCTCGCTGCGAGAGCCTGGCGCGTATTCGATCGCCTTCGAGTGGACGGCCGGGAGAGAGACGGTTTCGATCGAGAGCTCGAAGATCGACTGCAACGACTCGAACGACTCCGTGTTGATCGGGGCCGATGGCGAGATTGAACGGACTAGTAGAGCCTCCAGTTAATTCGTACCCAGTTGGGCATCCTATCGAAGATAGGCCTGCGCAGCGGTGTCAAAGCAAGATTCAGGTGACCCAGTGAACGAGCCGTCGAGCGTAATCGACGGCTCGTATCGCTCGTCACTATACTTGTAGAACGCAAATACCCACGAGTCCGGATCGCCGGTCCAGGTTAATCGGCACAATTTCGTTGGAGTCTGTCGAATACGTTCTTTCTCTTCCTCGCTCGCATCGGGCATCACCCAGGGATTGCTCTCGAACGCATCGATGTATGCGTATTCACCACGGAAGCGAACCTGCACACGCGCGCACCGCTCGTTCCACGCGGTGCGCGCGTGTTTCTCAAGCCGATCTTGGAGAGGGCGACAAACGGACTCAGGAATCGAAGCCATACGGCCTAGACGACTCCAGAGAGATTTACGCTGTCGCTGGGAGATCTTCCAGCAACTGAGCCAGTTGCTCACTCGTGTAGGTCCAGTCGATCGGTGCTGGAGCACGATTCCATCGATCTTCGAAGCCCGCGAGACGATCACGAAGTGTACTCACCGACGCAAAGCTCTCGCCGGCGAGAGCTTTGCGGCTCAGCACCGAGAAATACAGTTCGATCTGATTCAGCCACGATGCCCCGGTTGGAAGATGCAGCCCTTCGACGTTGCTGTACTGCTGTTTCAGCCACCATGTGAACGTATTCGGATGATGGGCACTCCCGTTATCGGTGATCCAGAACACGCGATCTGCCGCTCGGCAGATCGGGTGTGCCATCACCGTCTCGACGAGGGTTTCAAAATTCGCCCGCGTATTTCGATCAACACACTGACCCACAATTTCTCCAGTTCCAACGATTAGAGCCGCTTGATAGGAACAGGTGCCGTGGCGTTCGTACTGGTGTTCGACGTGATTGATTGTGTGCGGTCCCGGCGGCGTCCGTCGTCGGGACCGCGCTTGAATGCCTGTCTTCTCGTCGGCACAAATGACGATGTCACGCTCGGTGAGGTCCTCACCGCTCCACAACCCGTTGTATAAATCCAACACAGGAGCGGCTTTCTGTTCGAAGTGTGGATCTCTCGGAGTCACCCAGGAGGTGTAGGTCCACGGTCGGATCGCCGCCTGCGCGAGCCAGGCGGCGATCGTGGACTGTGATGGGCACGGATCAAGCTCCCGTGAGGCCTCCGCATGGATGTCACTGGAACTCAGCCGCGAAAGCGGAAGCTGTCGTGTGGAAGGAAGTTCGCAGGCAAGGGCGGTGATAACTGCTCGGTCAGTGTCACCGTAAGTGGGAGGACAGCCGGGCCGGGGCTCATCGATGAGCCCGGCCCGGCATTCCTTGGCGAAGCGTCCGCGCCATTTACGGACGGTTTTCCGTGTACACTGGAGCTTTTGTGCGATTTCAGAGTTATTGAGACCAGCGGCAGCGAGGAGGACGATCCGTGCGCGGAACACTTCTCGTTGAGGGCTGGTCGCTTTGCGTGTGACCGCTTCAAGATCGGCTCGATCTTGAGCGGTCAACGTGATTGTAACTGGATTGGGGCCTGGAGACACGTTCTTCCTCGGTCGGATCTATTCACTCTACGTCATCTGAGGAGATAACGACTCCAGGCTAACCGGGTACGAACTTCCTGGATGGTCCACTAGTGCTCTGTCAACCATAGATTGTTATGTGATGCTGTGTTATGGAGGTTATGGTCAGCAAGGAGTACACGGTAAACCTCTCAGAAGATGAACGAGCCGAACTCGAATCGTTCGTCTCTCACGGAAAACGTAGTGCTCAGGCCATCACGAGGGCTCGAATCCTTCTTCGGGCAGATGAGGGCGTCAGCGATCCTGACATCGCTGACGCACTCGACTGTAGCTCAATGACAGCCCATCGAATCAGAAAACGCTACTGCGAGGACGGGATTGCGGCGATTCATCGCCGCGATCCCGATCGTGAGTATGAGCGCAAACTTACTGGCGAAGACGAAGCCCACCTGATCGCACTCAGCTGTAGCGATCCTCCTAATGGCCGCCACCGCTGGACGCTTCGGCTTCTCGCCGACGAACTCGTTGCTCTTGAGGAAACCGACGTTGAGTCGGTTTCCCACGAAACAATCCGCCAAACGCTCAAAAAAACGAATTGCAGCCTCACCGGTCCAAACAATGGGTGATTCCGCCCGACCAAAGCACCGAGTTCGTCTACCACATGGAAGATGTTCTTTCACTCTACCGAGAACCGTACGATTCGTCCCAGCCAGTCGTCTGTTTTGACGAACACCCGTATCAGTTGGTTTCACACGTGCGCGACCCGCGCCCGGCGGAGCCGGGCACGGTCGCGCGTGAAGACTACCACTACAGACAGGAGGAGACGAAAAACCTCTTTCTGGCTTCTGAACCGTTGACTGGGTGGCGAACTGTCACCCTCAAAGATCGGCGGACGACAGAGGATTGGGTCACGTTCATGAAGTCCATCGTCGATGAGCACTACCCGGATGCGGACTGCATCCGGGTGGTGCTCGACAATCTTAACACCCACAAACCGGCAGCATTCTACGAGTACTTCGATCCCAAAGAGGCCCGCCGGTTGTTGGATCAACTTGAGTTCCACTTTACGCCAGTTCATGGGAGCTGGCTGAACATGGCGGAAATCGAGTTCAACCGCCTCCAACAACAGTGTCTTGACCGACGCATTCCTGATGCGGCAACGCTCCGTCAGGAGGTTGCCGCATGGGAACAGTCACTGAACGCCGCAGACACAGAGATCGAGTGGCGTTTCACCTCCGAAGACGCACGAATCAAGCTCCGTCGTCTATACCCTACAATTGAGGATTGACAGAGCACTAGCGAGACCACCCTTATCCACTGCGGATGAATTGGCTCCGATCGGGAGACGAAAGGTCCTTACGTACCCATCGCCTACCGATGGATGGATAGGTCGGGCAGTTTGGCCCTGCTCGCAACCCGCGCTATGGTCATCAGCGGGGACCGAACACCGCAGGCGTCCGGTCAGACCGGCCGGGGCCTCGGGAGCCAACGTGGAAGCCTCGTCCGTCGGGGGCAGCGGTCCACGATGATCGTCCGCAGGGACGTCCCATCGTGGTTAACCGGTGACAGCCCATCAGGCGCGGAAGCGAGCAGTGGACCGCCGGACACCTGTCGCTCGACGGGTCGCGGGGTGGAGAAGGCAACCGAGATTCCCCCGGCCGGAACGCCGGGCAATCGCGGCTTCCACATTCATAACCACCGTTTTTTCCGAGAGTTGCAACGCCGACCCGTTCAGCGACGGCTGCCGGTCTCGCTCCAATTGCGACCATCACAGCGACAGCGACCAGGATCACGATCACACGGTTCAGCGACGGCTGCCGGTCTCGCTCCAGTTGCGACTGCAACGACATCTCCGCCGATCGATCGGCCCGCCCGCGTCTCACGACGGGGATCCGACGAACACCGGGTGCTGTGGTCGCCGAAACCGGGACGGTTAACCGTTCCCTGTGAGCAGTTTCTTATCATCGATGCAGAGGAACCGACTCGTCAAGTTGCGCTCGGCCGGATCGACGTACCTGTTCGCGCTCGCACCACTCGCTGCAGCCGCGCTGTGGGGCGGGCTCTACGTCGTGAGCAAGTGGGGGTTCGATACCGTTCCCCCGGTGACGCTCGCCTTTGCACGGGTCGCTGTCGGTGCGACGGCACTGCTCGTCGCCGTTCGGCTGGCCTATCCCTGGCGACAGTTCTCACGGCGTGATCTGATCGGGTTCGTCGGGCTCGGGGCCGCAGTCGCCGCGTCGCTTTCGACTCAGTTCGTCGGGACCGCGCTCACGACGGCAAGCCAGGGGTCGCTCATTACGGTCCTCACGCCGATCTTTACGGTCCTCCTTGGCGTGACACTGCTCAGCGAACGACTCTCACACCGGCTCCTCGTCGGGATCGGCCTCGCAACGGCCGGGACGATCGTCGTTCTCTCCGGCCAGTACGAGCTCTCGGAATTGGCCGGTACCGCGACCACGGGGATCGGCATGCTTCTGATCGCGAGTGCGACGTGGGCCGTCTACACTGTCTGGGGGAAACCGCTGATCGAGCGCTACTCGGCGCTGGAGACGGCGGCGTACTCGACGGCTGCCTCGGTGCCAATGCTCGCGGCGCTCGTCCCGATCGAACTCGCGACGACCGACGTCTCGGTGCGGGCGATCGAGGTGACACCGGCGCTCGTCGTTGCCGTCCTCTATCTGGGGTTGTTCGGGACGGCTGCGGCGTGGTATCTCTGGTACAAGGGACTGGAGTACGTCGACGCCAGCGTCGTCGCGGCGTTTTTCTTCGTCCAGCCGATCGTCGGCGCGCTCTTTGGCGCGACGCTGCTCGGCGAGTCGCTTGGCTCGCGGTTCGTCCTCGGCGGGGCCGTGATGGCAACAGGGGTGTATCTCGTGTCGACAGCGGGGGCGGAACCCACCGCTGCGGACGGGTAACACCAAACGGCGATCGGCGTTACTCGGCCGGCTGGACGGCACCCGAGGACGTCTCGAGTGCCAGATCGCCTTCGAGCGTTCGGACAGGGTAAGGGATATCGATCCCGTCCTCGTCGAACCGTTTTTTCACGGCGGTGACGTACTCACCGCGCGTCCGGACGAAGTCGGCACGAGAGGGCTCGGCGATCCAGATTCGCGACTGGAGGCCGACGTCGGAATCGCCGAGATCGGTCAGTCGGACGGAGGGTGCGGGATCGTCCAAAATGTCGGGATGTCGCTCGGCCTCCTCGACGATGATGTCAGTCGCCTGCTCGATGTCGTCGTCGTAGCCGATCCCGAAGACGAACTTCAGCCGCAGTTTGTCGGCGTCGACTGGATTCTTGAGCACGTTGTCGGTGAGCGCGGAGTTGGGCACCGTTAGTAGCTCGTTGTCGAACGTCCGAACCCGGGTGACACGAAGACTGATGTCTTCGACGACGCCCGAATAGTCGCCACCGTCCCATTCGATCCAGTCGCCGATCTTGAACGGTTTGTCAGTGTAGATGAAAACGCCGGCAACGAAGTTCGCGATGACGTTTTGCATCGCCAGCCCGATCGCCAGCGCTCCGGCCGCGGCGATGCCGGCCATCGACACGAGAAAGTTGCCGAACCCGGCGGTACCGAAGGCGATCGCGATCGCCAGAAAGCCGATACCGAACCGCGTGATCATCAACAACGGATTCTTTGCGTGTCGGTCGAGCCCGCGCCGATCGAACGCTCGCTCGGCGAGCGGGACGACGACCAGTCTGCCGATCGTCCAGACGATCGCAAGGGTGACGACGAACAGAATCACACCCTCAGCGGTCTCCGCCAGCGCCGGATTGTCGATCACGTTATCGAGTGCACCACCGATCGGGCCGAGCTCTGCTGTGGCCTCCAGAAAGCCCATCGTTATCGATACAGTACTGCGGTATGGCCGCGTGTATCGACGAGATGCGCGTTGACACGATCGGCCAGTTCAGCCGCTTTCTCGTCAGTCGAACTGCCGGCTCTGGCAGCCCGGAGGAACTTGACTTTTACCAGGTCTCGATCGGCCAGCTGATCGTTGAGTTCGTCGACGACGGCATCGAGACCGCTTTTGCCGACCCAGACGGTGACATCGAGGTCGTGGGCACGCTTTTTGAGTTCTGTCTGATCCATACCCCGGATAACGGAGCGAACCGTTTCAATCTTCGCGAATCGGACTGTCGACGGGTGATGGGAGTCAGCGATCGGGTCCGACGCTTCGTCTCCGCTCGCCGCCGTCCCAACTCGGCTCATACGGATTAGTGTCAGTTCTCGTATGGGTACCGTGCCTGTGTGCCACAGTCACAGGTAACGACGACGTGACCGTCTTGCAGCCGGACCCGGGCGTTGTCCCCCGGCCGAAGATAGGCATCGCAGTCGTCGCAAGTGAACCGTCGGAACCGTTTTGGTAACGGCAGCCGGTTTCGCTCCGCGACCCGGCGTGCCAGCCGGACGTAGTACCGGGCGCGATCGGTGTCGCCGTCGGCGGCCGCCGTTCGTGCGAGCTCGTGGAGTCGCTCGATTCGCTCGGCGGCGATGTCCATGGATCATCGTTTTCGCGGTCACCATATCGGTGTTGCGCTCTGGACGCTCCGACAGCGATCGCCGGTGGGCCGGGGCAGGGACGGTGCAACCGATTGCCAACAGCCAGATGACAGCCGATCCCGGCAGCGTCAACGGTGACGCCGAGTCGCCGGTCGAGCCATGCACGGTGAGATCGTCCCGCACGGTGGCGCCGCCGGGCATCTTGCGTTTTCCACAGGTCGACGTAAGACACAAAATTGTTATATGTCAACTGCGAATCGGTGTAATAGACTGGAATGAATCGCAATTCAACTACTTCCGTTGACGGCATCAGTCGGCGGTCGGTACTGGCCGCCGGTGCAGCGGGACTTGCGCTCTCAACCAGCGGCTGTATCGAAAGCGTACAGAGCGTCGTCAACGGCAGTGGAGACGGACAAGTGTCTCTCTCCATTATGACTGTGCCTGCGGACGGAGATAGAGAGAACGTCCAGATCGCACGCCACCTCGAGGAGAACCTGGAGGCCGCTGGCGTGGACGTCTCCGTCGACATGCGGTCACGCTCTGAGTTTCTCGAAGCAATACTGCTCGATCACGAGTTCGATTGCTACGTCGGTCGCCACCCTGGGGAGTACGATCCCGACTTCCTCTATGAGACCCTCCACTCCACGTACGCAAGCGAGAAGGGCTGGCAGAACCCGTTCGGGGTAACCAGTCCGATCGCGTTCGACCGCCCCCTCGAAGCCCAGCGGGCCGCCGACGGCGACGAGCGACGGGACCACATCGCGACACTGCTCTCGAACCTCGCGACGGCAGTCCCCTTCGAGCCGATCTGTATCCCCGACGAGAATCGCATCGCCAGGAGCGATCGATTCGAAGGGTGGGACAGCGGTCATCTCGCGACGCGTCACGGCTATCTGGGGCTCGAACCGGCGGCCGACGTCGATCGCCTCCACGCCCTGATCACCGACTCCCGCATCTCGCGAAACCTGAATCCACTCTCGGCGACGCTACGCGAGCGGGGGACGATCATCGACCTCGTCTACGACTCGCTGCTGACCGAACGCGACGGCGAGATCGAGCCGTGGCTCGCCGAATCGATCGAGACCGAGACGGAAGACGGTTCGACGACGATCCACGTCACGCTCAGAGAGGAGTGTCTGTTCCACGACGAGGAGCCAGTAACTGCCGAAGACGTCGCGTTTACCTACCGGTTTCTCGACGATACGTCGCTGGGGCGGACCAGCATCTCGTCGCCGGCACCCCGGTATCGGGGGCACGTCTCGGCGATCGACCACGTCGCGGTCGACGATCAGTACCAGCTTACGATCACCACCTCGACCGGTGAGGCAGTCGCGCTGCGTGCGCTTACCGTTCCAATTGTACCGAGACATCGCTGGCGCGATCAGGTCGTCGATCGCTCCGAGGACGACGAGTTCTCCACAGAGCAAGGCGAGTGGGGGCTGGTAACGATGGACAACATCCCAGCGACTGGCGGCGGCCCCTACCGCTTCGAGAGCAACTCAGAGCGAGAATATCTCACTCTCGAGCGGTACGACGATCACTTCACGCGCCGCGAGAACGACCTGCCGGAGGCTCCTGTCGAGGAACTCGAATTCAGTATCGACCCTGGAAGCAAGTCCTCCATCGAACGGGTGGCAAGCGGAAACGCCGACGTCACGGCATCGATGGTTAGTGCGTCTACGGTCGCCGATATCCCCGACGAATCGGGGCTGACACACCTCGAACAGGGGTCGAACACGTTCTACCATCTCGGATTCAACACTCGTAAAACGCCGTTCAGTAACGTCCACTTCCGTCGAGCAGTCGCCCAGCTACTCGACAAAGCGTGGCTCGTCGAGAACGTGTTCTACGGTCACGCGTCCCCCATCACGACGCCAGTGGCCGACGAGTGGACGCCCGACGAACTCGCCTGGGAGGGTGAAGATCCGGCCGCTCCGTTCGTCGGTTCAGACGGCGAACTCGACGTCGAACTTGCAAAACAGGCCTTCGAGAACGCTGGCTACCGGTACGACGAGGAGGGCCGGTTGCTGGAATCGTACTGATGTTTACCGAAGTGCTGACGCGAGTCGTCACCGTCGTCGCGATCATGCTGCCGATCGCCGTCCTCCTCTTCGTTGGCCGCCAACGCCTCGCGACGACCCGCCGAGAGTGGCGGTCACGGCTCCGAACCGAAGCCCCGGTCATCGCAATTTTGCTCGTCGTGCTCGGATTCAACCGGGTGATGCGACAGGCTGGACCGGCTATCTCCCAAGAGATCGGGTTTCATATGACCTCGACGTTTTATCAGGTCGAGGGTGAGTTCATCCTCGTCTTCCAGCGGATCGCATCCGCGGAGATGACGGCGTACTTCTCGGCCATCTACGTCTATGGCTACGCGTTCTTGCTGGTGTTCCCAGTCGTCGCCTACTTTGCACTCTCCGAGACGCGAACGTTCCGGCGTCTGTTGACGGCCTACTCGCTCAACTACGCGATCGGGGTCGTCCTCTACATCCTCGTCATCGCCTACGGTCCCCGGAACATGATGCCCGAACTGCTGATCGAGACGAACCTGTACGACAACAGCCCGGAGTACCAGCATCTCACCCGGGAAGTTAACCGAAACGTCAACGTCTTTCCCTCGCTGCACACCTCACTCGCCGCGACAGCCGCGATCTATGCGTTTCGGACCCGCGAACAGTATCGAGCGTGGTTCCCCATCGCCGTCGTGCTCGCGATCAGCGTCATTATCTCGACGATGTATCTGGGGATCCACTGGGCGATCGACGTCGTCGCTGGCCTCCTCCTCGCGGGGGCCGCTGTCTGGATTGCGGACCGTCTCGTCGCGCGGTCGGCCCTGATCCGGGAGACCACCACCCGCCAGCTCGATCGGCTGCGTGGCAACCGTTGACAACCGCCGGCCGGTATAACGCGCGAGGCGTTCACCTCGACTCGACTATGTGGGACGCCCGGCCACGATTTCTGGCTGTCACCAGCACAATACTGTTATATAGCCGCCGTTGATCTGTACGCACCAACGGAAATGACAGCGGGAGAGTCCGATCGGGACGTTGGCGGGCCAAGCCGACGATCGCTCCTGGCAACGACTGGTGCGCTGATTGCCACGACCAGCGGCTGCATCCGCCAGACCCGGAGTATCGTCAACCGGGACGGTCTCGACCAACTCTCGTTGACGATCACGACGCTGCCCGCCGACGGCGATCGCGAGAGCATCCAGCTCGCGCGGGAACTGGAAACCGTGCTCGAAACGGTTGGGATCGACGTCTCGATCGAGATGCGCTCACACGAAGAGTTCCTGCGGGCGGTGTTGATCAACCACGACTTCGATATCTGCGTTGGCACACATCCCGGCGGAACCGACCCGGATTACCTCTACGAGACACTGCATTCGCGGTTTGCCGACGAATCGGGTTGGCAGAACCCGTTTGGGTACACCAATCTGCAGGTCGACGAACTGCTCGAACGGCAGCGGACCGTCGACCCTGACCAGCGGGACGACGCGGTGGCGGAGCTACTCGACGCGTTCGCGGTCGAACAGCCGTTCGTTCCGATCTGCGCCCCCGACGAGCACCGACTTGTCCGGACCGATCGCTTCGACGGCTGGGGCGAGGGGCATCCGGCAACACGACTGGGCTATCTCGACCTCGAACCGGCCGACGGCGTCGATCGCCTGCGAGCCGTCAACACCGACGCCCGCATCTCGGAGAACGCGAACCCGCTCATGGCCGAGTACCGCGACCAGGACCCGTTCGTCGACCTGCTCTATGACTCGCTGGCGACCGAACACGACGGCGACATCGAGCCATGGGTGGCCGAAGACTGGACGTGGGACGACGGGACGCTTACCGTGACGCTTCGAGACGACTGTCGCTTCCACGACGGCGAACCGCTCCGGGCCGACGACGTGGAATTTACCTACCGCTTTCTCGCAGACACGTCTCTCGGCGCGAGCGAAACACCGGCCCCGTCGCCCCAGTACAGGGGCCTCGTCAGCGCAATTGACGACGTAAGCGCTGACGACGACCACCAACTCACGTTCACTGCCACCACGAACGAACCCGTCGCCGAGCGCGCGTTGACCGTCCCGATCCTCCCCGAACACGTCTGGGAGTCGCGTTCGGAACCAGCCTCAGTCCCGGGCGTCCAGATCGCCCAGGGAACAACCGAAGCCGTCGTCACCGACAACTGGCCGCCGATCGGCAGCGGGCCGTTCCGGTTCGACGAGCGCGGCGAACGCGACTTCGTGACGCTGGCGCGGTTCGAAGACCACGTGTCGCTCCGACCGGAAGTCGACCTTCCCGAACCGACAGTCGATTCGTTTCGGGTACAGATCGATCCGCGCAGCACGTCGGCGATCGAAAACGTCGAGACCGACGCCGCCGATGTTACGACCAGGCCGCTCGAGACGTACGTCATCGACGACATCGAGGAACGAGACGAGACGCAGGTGCTCGAGTCACCGTCGTGGACGTTCTACACGCTCGGGTTCAATACGCGAATCGCCCCGTTCTCGAATCCGCGATTCCGCCAGGCGATCGCCGCGCTCGTCGACAGAGCCTGGCTCGTCGAGGAGGTTTTCGACGGCTACGCGTCGCCGATCGCGATGCCAGTTCCAGCGGCGTGGACACCTGAAGACCTCGCCTGGGACGGCGACGACCCGACGACGCCGTTTTTGGGAACCGACGGGGACGTCGACGTCGACGCGGCGCGATCGGCATTCGAGGACGCCGGGTTCCGGTACGATAGTGACGGAGAACTCCGGGTGAGACAGTAATGCTGGTTCAGGTGCTTACACAGCTCGCCGTGGTCGTGACGGTCATGATCCTCATCGGCGTCGCCGTCTTCGTGGGCCGGTACCGGCTTCGGGATACTCGCCGGGAGTGGCGCGATCGGGTGCTGGCTGCGCTTCCGGTCACCCTCGTACTTGTGATTGTGTTAGCAACAAATAGCGCTGCGAGGCAGGACGTCCCCGATCTCTCGTGGATCATCGACTGGAACGCGACGTGGGCTATCTACGACATCGAAGGGGAGTTCGTCCTCTGGTTGCAGTCGTATGCGACCCCGGAAGCGACGGCGTTCTTTTCGTTCATCTACATTTATGGCTACATCTTCCTGCTGGCCTTTCCAGTAATCGCGTACTTCGCGCTCTCGAACACCAGGCCGCTTCGGGAGCTGTTGGCCGCCTACACGCTCAACTACGTGTTCGGTCTCGTGCTCTATACGTTCATCATCGCCTACGGGCCGCGCAACATGATGCCCGACGTCGTGGCACTGATGTATGATACGTATCCACGCTACCAGTCGCTCACACGCCAGGTCAACCGCAACACCAACGTCTTCCCGTCGCTGCACACCTCGCTTGCGGCGACCGTCTCTTTCCTTGCGTACCGAACGCGGGCCGTCTACCCGAAATGGGCCGCCGTCGCCATCTTCCTCGGAATCTGTGTCGCCATCTCGACGATGTACCTGGGAATCCACTGGGCGATCGACGTGATTGCGGGGATCGGCCTCGCCTACGTCAGCGTCACGCTCGCGACACTGCTGGTTGGGCGCTGGTCGCTTGCCGACTCCATCGACACCGATCGACTTCGAGCAGCGATCCGACGCCGGTGAGCGATCGGCTGGCGGCTTGCAGTCGGCCACAACCTGTGACGTCGCACAGCGAGCGGTGACGCCGATGGTACGGGCGATCGCATGCGACGGCAAAAAACCGCGACAACAGGAGTTACTCTTCGAGCGCGTCAGCGATCCGCTTCAGCGCACGGGTCTGGTCGCGCATCTCGTCGCGGAGTTGGCGGACCTCCCGGACGAGTTCCTCGTTGCCGACGCTCTCTTCGCCGCGGCCGCCGGGACCACCAGGGCCGCCCGGGCCACCGCCCATCATGCCACCCATCATCTGTGCAAACGGGTTGCCGCCGCCACCCATGCCGGGACCGCCACCGCCGCCGCCGAACGGACTTTCCGGTGGCTCGCCCTCGCCTTCACCTTCTTCGGCGCGCTTCTCTCGGATTTCTTCGACCCGCTCGCGGAAGGATTTCTCTTCGCCCTCGCCGTTCTCCGATTCGCCGTTGGCTTCGCTATCGTCCGTCATACCTCCGGATTCTTGACCGGCGGGGAAAAGGATTGCCATATATTGGATGGCGCTGGCCGACGCCTCTAGGTGGCGCTTGCGTCTCAGCCGAACGAACCGAGCGAGGATTGGAGGCTGCGATCGGTCGCTCCCTCCGCGAGTTCGTACCCGACCAGATCGCGCAGATCGACGGCGTAGGTCGTCCCGGTCCGTTCGAGCACGAGCAGCCGGCCTTTCACTCCGACGACGGTTCCCGCGGCGATCGTCTCGCGAACCGGCTGTGACGGGCAATCGAGCCCGTAGTCGAACCGGTAGCGATCGATGACGTCGAACTCGTCGAGGACGGGTTCCCAGGCGTCGTCATCGACGTCGCACCCGATCGAGGCGACCTTCGCATCGGTTCGGACGCGATCGACCAGCCAGCCTGCGATATCGGCCTCGAGCTCTCGGGCGATGCGGCCGTTCGAGACGGTGTGGACGTGAGCGCCGCGATCGGCACCCTGCTCGCGCAGGCGAGTCTCCAGGCGCCACAGTTTGGTGACGCCGACTTTGAACGTGTCGGGGGCGAACGCGGCGATGTAGACTGCGTGCTCGTCGTCACAGTCCATCTCGTCTTTCAGGCAGGTGCCCGTACACCGCGCACACACCCATGTACTGGTGTGATACTCGCAGTACGGTGTCGAAGACCGATCGCAGGCGATGTGTTCCTCGCCGTCGACGACGCCGGCGCAGTGGCGATCACCGAGCGTGTAGGAGAGGCTGGCCCCAGGATCGAGCGGAATCGGGCGAACGGACTCGCCGTCGCTCACGAACAGTGCGGACCCTCGCGCGCTCGGTTCGTAGCCGACCAGTTGCACGCTACGGGCTTTGAGACGCCACCGTATAGACGTAGCGCTCTCAAATCGATCGTTCCGCAGCGCGCTATGTTCCAGTTGCCTGATAAAGGATTATACCCGGCGAACGCGAACGACGAGCCATGGCACTCGAGGGGGAACTCGACGCAGCAGTATCGGAGACGGCAGTCACGTTCGAGTTCTCCGTCATCAACACGGGGCCGGGGCCGATCGAGTTGGAGTTCGCTGACGCCTGCAGGGCCGAGTTCGTGGTCGAACAGGGCGAAGCGGCGGTCTGGCGGTTCACCGACGGGCGCGTCTTCGCACAGGTCCTCGGTTCGGAACGACTTGCACCCGACGAAACGGCGATCTACGACGGTAGGTGGTCGGATCCCCCGGCTGGGTCGTACACCGCCGTCGCTGAACTGCAAGCCCGGAACGCAACCTGCAAAGCCCGAACCGAGTTTTCGGTGTGAACGAACACTGCTGGAGTCGCGACAGGACACAACAAAGCGTGTTGCAGCGTATGTTCACCGACGAAACTAGTACTATCCGATCGCTGGTCGCCGCCGTCAGTCTCCGTCGAGGTGTTGGTCCGCTGTATGGACGATCGCCCCGCTGTCCCGGTGCTCGTCCGAACGGTCGGCGGATCACCTGGAAGAGACTCCAACCGCCCGTACCGTTCGTGGTGCATCGAAACCCGATCGAACCGTGGCTGTCACGGGCGACCCGGGACGCCAGAGAAACCCGATTCGGGCACCAGCCCTCAAACAGATGACCACCGCTGGAAACGTCTTTGTGATCGCGTTGATCGCCGGTTCAGCGACCGGGATTGGGGCACTCCCTGCCTTTTTGCTCTCTGACGTGACTCCCCGGATCCGAGACGCGACGCTCGGGCTTGCGGCAGGCATTCTGCTGAGCACGGCCTTTTTTGCGCTACTCCTTCCGGCAACGGAGAGCGGTTCACTGCCAGCGATCTGGGTCGGTATCGTCACCGGCAGTGTATTCTTCGTACTGACTGATCGACTGGCGACGCGATTGCTCGACACAGCCAACCCGGAGGGCGTCATCGAGAGGAGTGCTGACTCGAAACGGGCGATCCTCGTCGGCGGAACGATTACGCTTCACAACGTTCCTGAAGGGCTCGCGATCGGCATCGCCTTCGGAACTGGGCTGGAGACGACCGGACTCGTTCTGGCGGTTGCGATTGGGGTCCAGAACCTCTCCGATGGATTCGTTGTCGCACTTGCCGCGCTCGAATCCGATCTTTCTCGAGCGCGTCTCGTCACATACACGACGCTGACGGGTGCTGTTCCGGAACCGATCGCTGCCGTCGCCGGGTTCGT
>Ga0207421_10003776_pt1 | contig 17840 bp, 11 predicted proteins | sample SodLakKL_010_SED_4_FD_187542 | JGI IMG/M metagenome (GOLD analysis project Ga0207421, IMG submission 187542) | Alkaline sediment microbial communities from Lake Tanatar, Kulunda Steppe, Russia - 8KL_010_SED (SPAdes) (version 2) | ecosystem: Environmental > Aquatic > Non-marine Saline and... | reverse complement strand
GCATCGAGGCAGGCAACGTCACCGAGAACGACGTTGTTGCCCACGAGGACATCATGGTCCACCAGATCGAGGCAACTGGCCTCGAAGGCATCTTCGCGTCCGCACAGGACCGCGAGGATGGCGCTGAGGACGACTCCGAAGCGTTCCTCAACCTGCTTGAAGAGGAGGACCTCTTCGAGAACGACGGTGACACCAACTTCGACCTGCGCATCCGCGAGACGCGCGACAGCGCCGGTCCGAACACCGAACGCCTCCGTGTTGACGCCGAGAACTCCAGTCTCGACGTGATCGTTGAGGAGGACTCCGTGTTCATTGTGATGGACACCGATGAAGTTGCGTTCGACAGCGAGGGCTTCGAGCCACGTATCGACAGCCTCGCTGACGAGACTGACGAAGACTTCGAGTTCGACGTGCGCTTCCGTAACCAGGACGTCCGTCTGCTCGAATTCGACGATGACGACGAAGACCTCGAAGACGTGCGCGAGCAGCTCGACGCACAGTTCGACGTTGAAGAAGCCTTCTTCGACTTCGATCAGGATCCGTACAACGTGACGAATTCTGACGACGTTGTCTTCGAGGGCGACACGAACGCCGCACCCGGCAGCGAGTTCGACGCGCGAGTTCGCTCCACCGGCGAGACGCGCCCACGGTTCAACATCAACGAGGAATCCTCCGTTGACGAGGACCAGAACTGGGAGAGCGACGAGTTCGACCTGACTGAAACCAGCGCTGGTGACACGTTCGAACTCGAACTCCGCAGCACGATCGCCGACGACCGCCCGACGGTCGACGGTAACGTTGTGGACGACGACGCAGAACCCGCGTTCTTCGAGGTCAGCGACCTTGACCCCGCGGACGCTGAAGTCGAAATCGGCGACGTGATCGACGCTTCCGCGACGATCACCAACACCGGTGACGAGGACGGCGAGAAGGATGTCGAGTTCCGTGTCGACGGCGACACGATCGACACCCAGGAGAACGTCTCGATCGACGCTGGTGAAGAGGTCACCGGTGAGTTCGAGATCGACACGTCCGACCTCCCCGCTGGTGACTACGAGCACAGCGTCTGGACCGAGGATGACGAGGAAGTCGGTTCCTTGACCATCGTCGACCCCGACGCTGACGACACCGACCCAGCTGACGACACCGACCCAGCTGACGACACCGACCCAGCTGACGACGACGAGCCAGCTGACGACGTCGACGACGACACGCCCGGCTTCGGTGCGCTTGTCGCACTCGTCGCGCTCATCGCCGCCGCGCTCCTCGCGACCCGCCGCCGTCCATAACCCGGACGACAGCGAGTCACGAGACGCGCGACACGCGAACTGACCACCGGCCCACGCGGGCCGACCCCTTGCGGTTTTTTATCGGACCAACCCGGTGAGCGACCGCGCCACTCATTTCACGACCATCTCGCTTCCACCACCTCGCGCCAAGGGCGCAGCGCCCCACGGTGACGGACCGGGAGACGGGACGGCAACCCGCCGCTCGAACCTTTTTATTCCACCCGGTCGGAGTCCACCCGTATGCCCTCCGGCATCAGCACCCTCCACCTGCGGATGATCGCCGCCTGCTTCGGACTCGCACTCGTCACCCTCGGGTTCGTCGTGGGCGTCTGGGCCGTCTTCGCCGCGCTGTTCGCCGCACTCGCGTTCGATGCACCCGCGCTACTCGCGCTCGGGCCCGCCGGCGTGACGCTGTTCCTCGTCGGCGTCGCCGAGTACACCCAGCAGCGCACCGTCGAGCACTTCGCGGATGCACGACCGGTCGACCCCGAGGAGGCACCGACGCTCTACCGCACCACGACGCGGATGGCCGCCCAACTCGACGTGCCGGTTCCGACGGTCGCCGTCGCCGAGCGGAGCGCCCCCGAGGCGCTCGTCGTGGGCTACCGACCGGAACACATCCACCTCGTCCTCTCGGAGGGGACCATCGACGCCCTCGACACGCCCGAGTTGGAGGCGGTCATCGCCCACGAACTCGCACACGTCGCGAACCGTGATGCGATGGTGATGACGGCCGTCTCCGTGCCCGCCGTCCTCGCCGACGGGCTCCGCTCGCGACTCGCCGCCATCGAGAAGCCCGGCTGGGCGGTCGTCGTGATCCTTCCGCTCGGGCTCCTCTCGATGGGCGTCTGGATGACGGGCCGGGCGATCGGCGCGCGATTGGCTCGCGTCCGGGAGCGGGCCGCCGACCGGGTCGCTGCGGAGGCGACGGGGTCACCGGCCGCGCTCGCGAGCGCCCTCCGGACGCTTGACCGTGAGATCGCCGCGACCCCCGAGCACGACCTCCGGGCGGTGTCCGAGGTCTCCACGCTCTCGATCCTCCCACTGACGCCCGAGGAGCCGGAGAAGGTGATGCTCGGCCCCGACGGCGACATCGAACCGGCCTACTGGCGCGGCCGGGTGCTGTTACACCGGTTCGAACGGTGGCTCTTTACGGCCCATCCGCCGACACCCGATCGGGTGGACGCACTCGCGGCGATGGAGCGCGACGAATGAACACCGCCAACCGGAGTCGATCTCCGGAGCGGTGGACTCCCCTGAAAGAGCGGATCGGGACGGTAGACGGCCGCTGTCGTGGTGGCTCACAGTGAACCGATCGACAGCCGAACGTTCGGGCTCGTCACCACCGAAACATCACATCAGCAAAATATCACACCACTGAAGCGGCACACACCGCGAGCCACAGGGCGGGCCGAACCGACGGCGCGGTTACGCGGTCGCCGGGGGTTCACCGGCGGCCTGCATCGCCTCCAGGAAGATGGAAACGCCGAGTTCGATCTCGCGTTCGGTCGAGTCCAACGGCGGCAACAGCCGGATCGTCTTTTTTCCACAGCCCAGCGTCAACAGTCCGCGCGAGAGCGCCTCCGCGACGACCGTCTCGCGCCGCTTTTTTGTGTCGAACTCGACGGCGAGCATGAGTCCCTTCCCCCGCACGTCGACGACCGACTCGGGTGCACCGTCTCGAAGCAACTCCTTCGCCTGCCGTCCACGGGCCCGGGCGTTCGCCAACAGGTCGTGTTCCTCGATGGCCTCGATGGTGAACGTCCCCATCATCGACCCGAGGAGGTCGCCGCCGCCGAACGTCGAGCCCAGCCGGTTCTTCTCGGCGGGGAACAGCTCCGAGCGCGAGACTGTCGCGCCCACTCGGAGCGCCTTCGCCGCGGCAATGACGTCCGGCTCGATGTCGTAGTGGTCGGCCGCCCAGAACTCGCCGGTCCGGCCGATTCCGGACTGGATCTCATCGACGATGAGCGGGATGTCATACTCGTCGCTCACTGCGCCCACCTCGCGCATGAACGCCTCGCTCGGGAAGCGGTAGCCGCCGACGCCCTGGATCGGTTCGAGAACGATGAACGCCACCTCCTCGGGGTTGACGTGGCCGCCCTCCGGCGAGAGCGACGACCGAAGCTGTGAGCCGCCTTCCGTGAGGAAGCCACACTCACACGTCTCGGGGGTACACGCGCGGTCCGCACAGAACGGCACGGTCTCGATCCCGGCGATCTGCGGGTAGTGGCGGGTGTAGACCTCCTTGGATTTGGTGAGAGAAAGCGTCCCGAGCGTCCGCCCGTGGAAGCTGCCGCCGAAGGCGTAGCCGTACTTCGCTGTGGGCTTGTGGTCGTGAGCGACCTTCATCGCGTTCTCGACGGCCTCCGCGCCGGAGTTCGAGAGGAACACCGTGTCCATCCCGTAGTCGGCGGAGACCTCCGTCAGCCGCTCCATCAGGTGACTGGAGCCGGGGACAAGCGAATCGTCCGGGTCCGGACCCGCCCCGAAATACAGATCCTGGCCCGCGATCTTCATCGGCTCGACGAGGTCGAACTCGTCGAGCCTGTCCAGCACCTTCGGGTTGTTGTATCCGAGCGGGGCGGCCCCGATGTGGCAGGTGAAATCCAAGAGGACGTTGCCGTCGACGTCGGTGACGAACGGGCCGTCCGCCTCCCGGGTGATGTCCCAGACGAACTCGTGGGAGTACTCACTCGGCGCGGCGTGTTTCCCGTGATACTCGACCCACCGCGACGCGTTCGGTCCCGGTAACCCGCCGGTGTCGGGCTCCGCTGTGTCCCTGTCCATACACAGCAACTGTGTACGGTGTTACCTAAAATCTTCTCCCCGGCGGCAAGGAGTGGCTGTGAGCCGATCAGTCGTCGTCGCCGGTCGCAACCGGGTCGTCCTCGGGCGGGTCGCCGACGATCCACGACCGCTCCTGTAACAGCAGTGGCTCGCCGTCGCGCGAGAAGCGGACGATGAGCCCGAGCATCGCGATCAGACAGACGAACGCGAACGGCGCACCGGTGATGACGGCGGCCGACTGCAGCGCGTCGACCCCACCGAGCGTCATGAGGATCGCCGCGGTCAATCCGAGAACCACCCCCCAGAAGACCCGATTGATGCTCGACGGCTCGGCCTTCCCGCCGGTCGTCATCATCGAGACGGCGAGCGTCGAGGAGTCCGCCGAGGTGATAAAGAACGTCGTCACGAGCAACATGAACGCGAGGATGAAGACGGTGCTGAGCGGGAACGCCTCGAAGAGGATGAACCCGGACGCCTCCTCGCCGATCTCGAAGGCCATCACTTGACTGAAGTCGGCGACCCCCTCGTGCTGGAAGAAGACGGCGGTGCCGCCGACGAAGACGAACCACGGGATCGTCGCCGCCGAGGTGGCGAAGATGCCGGTGAACGCGACCTCACGCACCGTTCGGCCGCGCGAGATGCGCGCGATGAACAGGCCGGCGAACGGCGACCACGAGAGCGCCCACGCCCAGTAGAACACGGTCCACGCGTTCATCCATTCGGTACCGCCCTCGACGCCCGCACCGGTGAAGAGGCTCATCGAGACGAAGTCGTTGACCATCCCCCCGATCGCCTCCGTGCCGACGAGCACGAGGAACGCGGTGGGACCGACGATGAACGTCGCGAGCATGAGCGCGACGAACAACACCATGTTGAAATTCGAGAGTCGCCGGATCCCGCGGTCGACCCCGAGCACCATCGAGACGGTGAAAAGCAGCGTCATCCCGGTGACGACGAGGATGATCCCGGTCGTGCCCAGATCGAGGCCCCACTGGAAGGCCAACCCCTCGACGAACTGGCTGCCGATGAACCCGAGCGAGGTTGCGACCCCGCCGATCGTCGCGAAGACCGCGAGCACGTCGATGAGCTTCGCAACGGGCCCATCGAGGTTCTCACGGCCCAAGATCGGCGTCAACGCCGAGGAGACGCGCAACGGGACGTTCTCGTAATTGTACGCGAAGTAGCCGATGGCGATCCCCATGATCGTAAAGACGGCCAGTTGGGGGAGCGCCCAGTGGAACAACGTCTGCTGGATGGCGATGGGGATCGCCTCGGCGGTTCCCCCCTCGACGGCGAAAAGCGGGGACGGCTGGTCGTAATAAAACAGCGCCTCGGTCGGGCCCCAGAAGACGACGCCGGCCGCGAATCCCGCCGAGTACAACATCGCAAAGAAGGAGAAGAAGCTATATTCGGGGTCATCGTCCCCGAACCGGAGCCGACCCCACGGCCCGAGGATGAGGAACACGAGGAAGGTCACGACGAGGAAGACGATGACGAGAAGCGCCCAGTTGAAGTAATCGAGCATGAACGCGTCGGCGGTCTCGATCGCCGTCTCGACGCGTGCGGAGTCGAGGAAATACAGCAGGATGAGCCCGAGCGTCAGCCCCGCCCCGAAGAGGAACACGACCGGGTCAAGCTCCTCGCGGAACCGTCCGAACGCCCCCAACTCGCTCCCCGCCTCCGCGCCACCGTCGGTCCGGACCGCCGGCGAAGCCGTCTCCGTCGATCCTTCCGTGGTGGATGCCGTCGCCGCCGCGTCGGCGCTCACGTTGGCCTCCCGTTCTGCATCGCCCGGCTCGGAGCCATCCACCCGCTCTTCGGCCGTTCGATCAGTCATCCCATCTCACCCCGGACGCGCGGTCACTAATCGATCGATATCCCCTCCCAGTTCGATATCTTCGTGCCGACTTCATGCCCTGCTGTGCCATACCACTGTGCTTGAAATTATCCCACATAAACGTTTCTAATTTTGTAGCCATGATCCACATTTTTCGTATATCTCTCCGCGAGATCAACCCTTGACCGGGGTCTTGACCGGCGCACCCACGGCTCGTCGGGCCGGATCAACGGGAAAACACGAAGCGCGCGGGTGGGCCGCGCCGGCGACGGTCAGTTCCTCAATTCCTCTACGGCCCGGTCACGTTCCTCCTCGCTCTCGTGAAGCGCGGTGACGAACTCGTCGACCCGCTCTTTGATCCCCTCGCGGGCGTCCTCCGGGGAAAGCTCGCCCGACATCGAAAGCAGGCGGACGAACGCCCGCAGCTCCTCGTCGGTGATGCGTTCGAACTCGTCGGCTTCGATCTTCGCTATCACCTCGTCGACGTCGATCCGCCCGACCGGCTCGACGTTGAACTCCACCGTGACCATCCGGTAATCGGAGCCGGCGAGCCGCTGTTCGGATTTCGCGACCCCCTCCGAGAGCATGTCTTTAAACGGGGTGACATAGCCCATCGTCCCCAGATGGAGGAACGCGAGCATGTCCGTGATCCCCCGGGTGTAGGCGTCGCGGTCGGCGTCATCGGGGTCGAAGACGGTGCGTCGATCCCGGTCCTCCAAACATTCATAGAGGATGGAGAAATCGAGCACCGCGTTTCTGACCCGTCGCCGGATACGGTTCCGCTTCTGTTTTTTCGAGTGTTCGGTGTAGTCGGTCTTGCGCCCGAGGAGGAAGTCCCGGTCGGAGGGCGTCAAGATTCCACGCGGGCGCTCGGCGTCCGCGGCCGTCTCGAGCGCCGGAGGCACCTCGTCCTGTGACATACCCGGAACGCGGGTGTTCTCGGGATTAACTGTTGGGGTCGATTCGGGTCGCGCTCACGGTTCACTGCCGACCGATCAGGGCCGGTTCCTCCCGGCGGCGACGACCGCCTCGGCGAGGGTGTCGACGGCGACCCCGAGCGCCCGCTCGTCGATGTCGAACGTGGGTGTGTGATGGGATGTCGGGTGGTCGCTGCCGACGATGACGTAGGCGGCCCGTCCGCCCCGGTCGTGGACGTGTTTCATGAGGAAGGTCACGTCCTCGCTCGCACCGAGTCTCGCCTCGGGAACGACGGCGTCGACGCCGGCGACCCCCCGGGCGACGTCCGCGACGAGCGACCCAAGGACCGGATCGCTGTCGACGCGGATCGACTCGCTGATCCGGCGGATGACCACGTCACAGCCGTGGACCTCCGCGGCGGCATAGAGGATCCGCTCCAGTTCCGAGCGGGTGTACTCCATGAGCGCGGTCGTCTCCCCGCGGACCTCGCCGTCGAGGGTGATCTCCTCGGCGATGACGTTGCTCGCGGAGCCGCCCGCGACTCGGCCGAAGTTCACCCGCGTCATCCCGTCGCCGTGGCGGGTAATCCCGTAGGCGTTCTGGACGCCCGTCGCCATCGCCTGCATCGCGTTCGTTCCGCCGCTCGGATCCTTGCCGGCGTGGGCGGCGGCACCCTCGAACGTCGCCGTGAGGTGTGCCATCGCCAGCGGCTCGTTCGCGCTCGCGACGACGGTCCCCGTGGGATAGCCCAACCCGAGATGGCACGCGAACAGGTACTCCACGTCGTCGGCGTGCCCGCTTTCGGCCATCGGCTTCCCGCCGCCGGCGACCTCCTCGGCGGGCTGGAAAAAGCATTTAAACGTCCCCGAGAAGTCGCTCGCCGCCACCGCCTCCGTGACGCCGAGCCCGATCGCGGCGTGGGCGTCGTGGCCGCAGGCGTGCATGTAGCCCGCCGTCTCCGAGCGGAACCCCTCGTCGGCGGGTCGGTGGCCCGGTTCGTCGGATTCAACCATCGAGACGGCGTCCATGTCGACCCGGAGCCCGACCGTCGGTCCCTCGCCGCGCTCCACGACGGCGACACAGCCGGTGTGGCCGTCCGCGGTCGCCGCCAACACCTCGTCGTCGACGCCCGCCGCGGCCGCACGGTCGTGCCACTCGGTGAGCGTCTCCTCGGAGGGGACTGCCATTCGGTGCTCGGAAGCGAGCGCATCGCGGCCGACGGCGACCCGGTCGACGCCGATCCGCGAGAGCTCCTCGACGATCCGCGCCGTGGTTTGGATCTCACACCAGCTCGGCTCGGGGTGGCGATGGAACTCCCGGCGGATCGCCGAGAGTCGGGTGCGCACGTCGTGGGACATCGGTCGGTCGGCGGTATGCCATCGAGGTATATAATCTGTCCCGTCGGTGGGGTGGCGAGTGGGTACGGGGTCACACTCGGGAATCGACGACGGCAGCGATGACCACTTCCGCTGTGTACCGAGCGTTTTTATACTTCTATCGAAGCCCGCCGCTGCTCACGGGTGTTGACGCGAGTGTGTTTGAACGCCCGAATGGTCGGATCGTGGTGGGCTCTCGCGGAAGGAGGAGCCCCTCCAATGGACCGCCTCGGAGGGAATCACAACGGCGACGCGCCGTTCCGTCTCTCAAAGCGAACTGTCCCGCCTACAGCGTGTGTTCGCTGCCGCCGGTCCCGCCGACGATCGCGGCCGGGTCGGCCGTGGCGTGTTCGATCGCCTCGACGATCACGTCGAGGGCCGTGTCGGCGAGGTCCTCGGTCAACACGAGCGGCGGGAGGAGCCGAAGCACGTTCTTGTGGCGGCCGGCCTTCCAGACGAGGACGCCGTGTTCATAACAGTACTTTTGGATGGCCTTGACGATCTCATCGCTCGGCTCGCCGTCGTCGTCGACGAACTCCGCACCGATGAACAGCCCCTTGCCGCGCACGTCGCCGAGGTTGTCGTTCTCGGCGGCGACCTCGTCCAGTCGACCGCGGATGTGGTCGCCGAGGTCGCGGGCGTGTGCGAGCAGGTCGTGTTCCTCGATGTATTCGATGGCGCGCGAACCGGCCTTCATCGCGACGACGTGCCCGCGGTAGGTGCCGGCGTGTCCGCCCGGCCCCCACGTGTCGAGGTCCTCGTGGTAGATCGTCGCCGAGAGCGGGAAGCCGACCCCGCCGAGCGCCTTCGCCGTCGTCATGATGTCGGGGGTGACGCCGTGCCACTCACAGCCCCACCACTTGCCGGTCCGGCCGAGCCCGCTCTGGATCTCATCGAAGATGAGCGGGATGTCGTTCTCGGTGGCGATCTCACGGAGCCCCTTCAAAAAGCCCTCCGGCGGGACGATGATTCCACCCTCGCCCTGGATCGGCTCGACGAAGATGCCCGCGGGGTTCGCGAGGCCGCCGTAAGGGTCCTCGACGATCTCTTTGACCTCACGGAGCGCCCGCGCACACGAGACGTTCCCACAGCACTCGCTCGCCGGGCGCGAACAGATCGACGCCGCGTCGCCGGACTCGTGACGGTCGGCGTACGGCGACGGGTACTTCGCGTGGACGACATCGGGGATGAGCGGGGTGTAGTCGTCTTTAAAGCCCTTGTTGGAGGTGAGCGCCATCGCCCCGGAGGTCGCGCCGTGATACGCCCCCCGGAAGGCGATGAGCCCCGTCCCGCCGGTGTTGTACTTCGCGAGTTTGATCGCGGCCTCGACGGCGTCGCTGCCGGTCGGGCCGCCGAAGACGACCTTGCTCTCGCCGCGAAGCCCCGGCGGCACGATCTCGCCAAGCTTTTCGATAAGTTCGAGCCGTTCCTCCGTCGGGAAATCGACGGTGTGGACCAGCCGGTCGGTCTGTTGGTGGACCGCCTCCAACACGTACGGGTTCGAGTGCCCGACGTTTAAGACGCCGATGCCCGCGAACATATCGATGAAGGTGTTGCCGTCGGCGTCCCGGAGCGTCGCCCCCTTCCCCTCCGCGAAGGCGATCGGGATGTCGTTCGGGTACGCGACCGCGCCGCTGTCTATCGATTCCTGCTTCTCCAAGAGGCGCGTGCTTTCGGGCCCCGGAACCGCGTTGACGTTCGGCGCGTCATCGAAATGGATCTCCTCGATCGGTGGTCCTGCCGTCATACCCGGACCCACGGCGAACGCGGATAAATAACTTATCCACGATTACGGAAACTAGTGTATACGATTATCGTTTTCGTGATGATCGGCCGGGAGGTCACAAAAACGGTCGATCGGTCCGGCCGATGATCGGAGACGGATGGAACGCCCCGGCCGCTTGCAACCCCTGCCCGGGTGCGGCGATTTAAGAACCGTGGGCGCTACGGGCGAGTATGAGCCAACAGCCCCCCCGATCGGAGGCCGAGTCGTCGGCCGACGGGGAGACGGACGAGCCGTTTGTCGGCAAAAAGGACCCCTCCCTGCGCAGCAACGACGTGACGGCAGGAGCCGAACGCGCCCCCCACCGCTCGATGTTCCGGGCGATGGGATACGACGACGAGGACCTCGCCTCGCCCATCGTCGGCGTTCCCAACCCGGCCGCGGACATCACCCCCTGTAACGTCCACCTCGACGACGTCGCCGCCGCGGCCATCGACGGCATCGATGCTGCCGGCGGGATGCCCATCGAGTTTGGGACCGTCACCATCTCCGATGCCATCTCGATGGGCACCGAGGGGATGAAAGCGAGCCTCATCTCCCGGGAGCTGATCGCCGACTCCGTCGAGTTGGTCTCCTTCGGCGAGCGCATGGACGCGCTCGTCACCGTCGCCGGCTGCGACAAGAACCTTCCCGGGATGATGATGGCCGCGATCCGGACGGACCTCCCGTCCGTCTTCCTCTACGGGGGCTCGATCATGCCCGGCCAACACGATGGGCGCGACGTCACCATCGTGCAGGTGTTCGAGGGCGTCGGCGCGTACGCGCAGGGCGAGATGAGCGGGGAGGAGCTCGACGAACTCGAACGCCACGCCTGTCCCGGGGCGGGCTCCTGTGGCGGGATGTTCACCGCGAACACGATGGCTTCCATCTCCGAGGCGCTCGGGCTCGCACCGCTGGGCTCCGCCTCCGCGCCGGCCGAGGACGCCGCACGCTACGAGGTCGCCGAACGCGCCGGCGAGCTCGTGCTCGACTGTATCGAGAACGACCGCCGACCCTCCGATATCATCGACCGACGCTCCTTCGAGAACGCCATCGCGCTCCAAACCGCGATCGGCGGCTCGACGAACGGCGTCCTGCACCTGCTCGCGCTCGCCGCCGAGGCCGACGTCGAGCTCGACATCGCGGAGTTCGATGCGATCTCGAAGCGCACCCCGAAGATCGCCGACCTCCAGCCGGGCGGCAGCCGCGTGATGAACGACCTCCACGAGGTCGGCGGCGTCCCGGTCGTGATCCGTCGGCTGCTCGACGCCGGGCTGTTCCACGGCGACGCGATGACCGTCACCGGCAACACGGTCGCCGAGGAGATCGAACGACTGGAAGCGGACGGCGAGCTGCCGCCGGACGAGGAGATAGAGGCCGACTTCCTCTATCCCGTCGAGGAGCCCAAAGAGGAGGAGGGGGCGATCAAGATCCTCACCGGCAACCTCGCGCCCGACGGCTCCGTGCTGAAGGTGACCGGCGACGACGAGTTCCACCACGAGGGGCCCGCGCGCGTCTTCGAGAACGAGGAGGACGCGATGGAGTACGTCCAGACCGGCGCGGTCGACTCCGGCGACGTGATCGTGATCCGCAACGAGGGCCCCCGCGGCGGCCCCGGCATGCGCGAGATGCTCGGTGTCACCGCTGCCGTCGTCGGCGCGGGCCACGAGGACGACGTGGCGCTGCTCACCGACGGGCGTTTCTCCGGCGGCACCCGCGGCCCCATGATCGGCCACGTCGCCCCCGAGGCCGCCGTCGGCGGCCCGATCGGCGTCTTGGAGGACGGCGACCACGTCGTCATCGACATCCCCGAGCGCACGCTCGCCGTCGACCTCACCGATGAGGAGCTGGCCGCCCGCGCGGCCGACTGGAGCGAGCCCGAACCGCCATACGAGGGCGGCGTGCTCGCGAAGTACGCCCGGGATTTCGCCTCCGCCTCGGAGGGCGCGGTGACGAACCCGCGACTGACACGGGAGTAAACGACGACCCGCGTTTTTCTCACCCACGACGCCGCATCGGCTGTCGCTTTCCGTAGGTGAGCGTCCGCCAGAGCCACTCGACCGGCCCGTATCGGTATCGCCGCAGCCACAGCACCGACAGCGGGACCTGTATCGCCCAGACCGCGAGGACGACGGCGGCCAGTTCGATCCGACTCAGGTGGCCGAAGAGGCCGAGCCCGTGGCCGTAAAAGAGGGTCGTCGCGAGCAGCGTCTGGAGCAGGTAGTTCGTGAACGCCGTCCGGCCGACGGCGGCCATCGCGCCGACGAGGACCCCGCCCGCGAGTCGTCGGCAGCCGAGATAGACGAGCGCGAGGTAGCTCGCCGCGAGCGGGAGGCTCCCCCAGTAGTTGAACTGCCGCCAGTAGAGTGCCGCCTCGGCGCTCCAGTCGGCCGCCTGGATGTAAGCGACGCCGACGATGATCGGGGTGATTCCCACGAGGAACCCACCGAGCGCCAGCCGACGGTAGAACCGATCGGACCGATCGTTCGTGAGTACGCCCGCCTCATAGAGCGCCATCCCGTAGAGCATCACTCCCGAGACCCGCCAGAAGGTCGCCCCGACGAATCCGGTCGTCTGCCGCTCGAACGCCGTCGGGACGCGGTGGCTCAGCTGTTCGACCCACCCGCCGCGGTAGGCAGCCACCTCCTCACGGAGCGTCTCCTCGGCGGGCCGCCACGAGTCGGCGATGACCTCCGGGGAGACGGCCGCCGCGGCCGCCGTTTCGAGGACGGAGGGGAGCGCGATCATGAGCGTCCCGACCGTGAACTTGAATCTCGGTGCCCACTCCCGGGCGAAGACGATCCAGAGCCCGCAGACGGCGTAGGCGACGAGGATGTCGCCGTACCAGAGGAGGTAGGCGTGTGCGAGGCCGATCAGCAACAGCCAGCCGATTCGGCGGTAGTGGAGCCGAAGCGACGACTCGTCGTCAGCGTCCTTTTTGTCGAGAAACAGCAGCACCCCCGCGCCGAAAAGCAACGAGAAGAGGGTGATGAACTTCAGTTCCGCGAAGACGTGGCCGAGCAGCCAGACGAGGTAGTTCGCGCCGGTGAAGTCGCCGTAGACGGTCGGGTTGATCAACGTCGCCTCCGGCATGGCGAAGACGCGAACGTTGATGATTAAGATCCCCAAGACGGCGACCCCACGGAGCGCGTCGAGGCTCACGATCCGCTCGGATGACGGCGTCGGGGAGGACGGAGACGTGGGAGGCGGTGTCGGGGAGGATGGAGACGTGGAAGGCGGCGTCGGGGAGGACGACGGTGAAGGGGAGGATTCCGACGAGGAAGCACGGGAACTCACGGGTCGTGCGGGAAAACGGGAGGGAGCGACGAATAGGTTTGCACGGCGGCTGTCCCGGTCGCGTGCGCAGACGCCGCCGGTTCGATCACTCGTTCAACCGGATCGCTCGTCCCTCCTCCGAGGAGCGATAGATCGCGTCGATGACGCGCTGGACGGTGAGCCCCTCCTCGACCGTGTTGATCGCCGGCTGCTCACCCGCCGCGACGGCCTCCAAGAACACCGCCTGTTCGGCGGCATGGCTGTCGCGTTCGCGGGTCTCGATGGCCGCATCGGAGAGGTGATTCCCCCCGGCACGGCCCGCCTCGTGAATGACGAGTTCGTCGCTCGCACGGTCGAACGTCGCGCCCGCCTCGGTCCCACGAACGACGAACTCGTTGTTCGGCGGCCGGTTAGTCGCCCAGGCGACCTCGAGCGAGACGGTTCGCCCGGAAGCATCACGAATGAACGCCGAGGCGGAGTCGTCGACGTCGAACCCCTCGGGACCGGCGTCCTCGCCCCACATGTGGACGAACGCGTAGTCGTCGCGCGCGCCGAAGTTCGAGTGGGTCGTCCCCGAAACCTCGACGATTTCGGGGTGATCCAGGAAATACAGCGCCAGGTCGATGGCGTGGACGCCGATGTCGATGAGCGCCCCGCCGCCGGCGACCGACTTGCTCGTGAACCACGAGCCACGTCCGGGGATCCCCCGACGGCGCACGTAGTTCGCCTCGATGTGGGTGACCTCCCCGAACCGCCCCGCATCCTGCTGGTCTTTGATCACCTGCACCGGGCTTGCGAACCGGTTGTTGAACCCGACCATGCAGAACCCCTCGGCGTCCGCGGCCGCCTCGGCGATGCGCTCTGCGCTCTCGACGGTGTGTGCGAGTGGCTTCTCCAGGAGCACATCGAGGCCGGCTTCGAGCGCCGAGGTTGCATACTCCTCGTGAAAGCGGTTCGGCGTCGTGATGAACACCGCGTCACACTCGGCATACAGGTCCTCCTCGTTCTCGTAGGCGTGGACCCCAAACTCCTCGTGGAAGCGAAGACGGGCGTCGGCGTCGATGTCCATACCGCCGACGAGTTCGGCGTCCTGGCCCTGCAGGTGGGTGGCGTGATGATGGCCGATCCCGCCGAGGCCGACGATTCCGACGGCGATGTCATTCGTCTCGTGCATATATTCAATATTCACAACAATCGTTGTTAAGATTCACGCTCCGTGGATCGCTTGGTGATAACGGACGAGGTGGTGCGCCGTCGATCAGCTAAAACGTGATGATCTCGTAGCCCTCGGCGACGAGCGTCCGAATGCTCGGATGTCCCTCGAAGTCGTCGACCCGCTCGATACCAGCCTCATCGACCGGCTCGTCCACACCGTACGCGCTCACACAGTAGTCACAGACCTGTGCGTATTCGTTGACTGCCTCATAGAGGTCGTGATAGTCGTGTGCCGGATCGGCGAGCTCGCCGACCCACTGAACGCCCGCACCGTCGAAGAGGAGTTTCACATCGTCACCCTCGCGATCGAACTCACGAACCGCCTCCAACGCGTTCACGACCCGACCCAGATCCGATGGCTGCTCAGTTCCGGCGTAGACGATGATGGCTGCTTTCGGCATCGATTATACGTTTGTTTGTCCACGGGTAAATGGCCGGCGGGTGTGCGTCATTGTCGTCCACCCGGTCCCGTGACCGGATGCCGCCTCACCTATCCGTGCGGGTCATCCATTCGCTCGCCTGCGGTTCGTCGGGGTCGGTGATAACCTCGACGAGCGCCGGGCCCTCGTGACCGAGTGCATCCTCGACCGCTCCAGCGACGGCATCACGTTGGGATACCCGCTCGGCCGAAACGCCCATCCCCTCCGCGACCGCGACGAGGTCGATCCCGGTTTCGGCCCAGCCGTACGCCTGTGGATCGAAGCCGTAGGACCGTTCGGCCTCCTCGCTGATGATCGCGTAGTCCGCGTTGTTCAACGCGACGACCGTCACGTCGATCCCCTCCGAAGCGAGCGTATGTAACTCGTGAACACACATCATCAGCCCGCCGTCGCCCGTGAGCGAGACGACGTCGCGGTCGGGGTTCGCCAGCGCAGCGCCCATCGCGGAGGGAAGTCCTGTCCCCATCGTCGCCCACGAACCCGGGTTGACGTAGGATTGCGGGCCGGCCGCCGGGAAGGAGACCAGCGTCCAGAGCCGGAAGCCCCCCGCGTCGGCGGTGACGACCGCGTCCTCCGGGACGGCCGCGCGCACCTCCCGAAGCACCTCCACGGACCGCATCGGGGCGTCCGGTTCGTCCGCGGTCGAAAGCGCCGTGAAGCGCTCGCGGTCGGCCTCGCGGACGGCGGCGGCACGCTCGGTCCCGCCCGATGTCGCGGGTAACTCGCCAGCTTCCGGCAGCGCGTCCGCCAGGTCGGTGAGGAACCGATCGGCGTCGGCGACGATCCCCAGCGCCGTCTCGTAGCCGAAGCCGATGTCGTCGGCGTCGAGCGTCGCGTGAACGAGGGTCTCCGGCAACTCGACGGACCACGTCGCCGTCGCGACCGCATCGAGGTCCGAGCCGACGACGAGACCGGCGTCGGCCGCCGCGAGCAACGCCCGCAGTTCGACGCTTGCACCGCCACAGAGAACGCCGGCAGAGAGCGGATGCGTCTCCGGGAGCGTCCCCTTCCCCTTATAGGTCGTGACGACCGGGGCGTCGAGGCGCTCGGCGACCCGTTTCAATGCCGCAGTCGCGCCGGCACGCCGGACCCCGCCGCCGGCGAGGATGACGGGGGCCTCGGCCGCGGCAAGTAGGTCGGCCGCCTCGCTTGTCGCCACGGCCGGCGGGTCGGCCGGTGGGGTGGACCCCCGGTCCGTGGGGGTCGCCTGCGGCGTCCGGCTCGCGAGCACGTCCTTCGGGATCCCGACGCGGACCGGCCCCTGTGGTGGCTCGCGAGCGACCCGGATCGCGTCGGCGACGGCGGCGACCGCCCCCGCGGGCGACTCGACGAGGACGTTCTCCTTTACCACGTTGTCGTAGGTGTCCGGCGGCGTCTCGTGGATCCCGTCGCCGCCGCGCACGTCGCGTTCGGTTTCGACGGCGAGGTGGACGAGCGGCACGGCGTCGTTGAGCGCGTTCTTCAGGCCGTTCATCGCGTTCATATCCCCCGGTCCGGGGACGACGACCGTGGCGGCCATCTCCCCCGGTTCGCTGGACTCCGCGTATCCCCACGCCTGATGGGTGACCGCGGTTTCGTGACGGGCGACGACGAACCGAGCGTCACGGTCGGCGAGCGCCCGGTTGAGCGGGAGGGTCTGTTTTCCCGGGATGCCGAACACCGTGTCGATCCCATGTTCGAGGAGGCAGTCGACGACCGCCTCGCCGACCGTCGGCCGGGGGGCATCGCCGCGGGTCCGCTCGCTTCGTTCGCTTTCGGACATATGATCCCGGCGACGGTGCCGGCCCTCAAAGCGCTTGTGTCGGGGGAGGGGGCTTCCGGATCTCCGCCGTTCCCCGCCGACTCACTCCGGGAGGGTCCGCTCGCGTACCCGGATCCCTTTGCGGGCGAGGTGTCGCATCTGCCGCCCGGCGAAGTCCTCCTCGCTGGAGCCGCGGGTGGCGAGGACGTAGACGAGCGCGGAGCCGGAGGGGCGCATCGTCCGTCCGGCGCGCTGGGAGCCCTGCCGTCGCGAGCCGCCGAGCCCGGAGGCGACGATCGCCACCTCGGCGTTCGGCAGGTCGATCCCCTCATCGGCGACCCGCGAGACGACGAGGGCGTCGAGCGGGGCGGCCGCCGAACCGCTTGTCCCCTGTACCTCCTGTTTCGTGCTCGTTTGAAACCGCTCGAAGAGCCGTCGGCGCTCCATGTGTGGCGTCTCCCCGCTGATGAACGGGAGGTCGAGCGCCTCGGCGATCGCCGCGCCCTGATCGAGGTAGTCGACGAAGACGAGCGCCTTCTTTCCGGGGTGTTCCGCGAGCAGGCTCCGGACCTCCTCGATCTTCGCGGGGTTTTCGGCCGCGAGCCGTCGACGTTCGCGGCCGTCCGCGCTGACGTAGGCGTTCCGGGCCAACTCGTCGCGCCAGGGGACGTAGCGGATCTCAACCTCGGGTTCCGCGACGAACCCCGCCTCGAAGAGCGCGTCCCAGTCCGCGCCGATCGGCGGGCCGATGAGGGTGTATATCTCCTCCTCGTTGCCCGTCTCCCGCACGGGCGTCGCCGAGAGGCCGAGCCGGTGTTTGGCCTGCAGTTCGGCCGACCGAGCGAATACCGGGGCGGTGATGTGATGAGCCTCGTCGTAGCAGATCAGCCCCCACTTGCGCGAGTCGAACAACCCGCGATGGGCGTCCATCCCGGCCGTCTGATAGGTCGCGATCGTCACCGGCCTGATCTCCTTTTGCCCGCCATGGTACTCGCCGATGTCCGCCGGATCGATCGTGGTGTGTGCGGTCAGCTCCTCACGCCACTGGGAGGCGAGTTCGCGGGAGGGGACCAGGATGAGCGTCTCGCCGCCGACCGCCGTGATCGTCGCCAGCGCGGCGACGGTCTTTCCTGACCCCGGCGGCCCGACGTACACCCCGGAGCCGTTCTCCACGAATCGGTCCACCCAGCCCTGCT
>Ga0207421_10003775_pt1 | contig 17842 bp, 29 predicted proteins | sample SodLakKL_010_SED_4_FD_187542 | JGI IMG/M metagenome (GOLD analysis project Ga0207421, IMG submission 187542) | Alkaline sediment microbial communities from Lake Tanatar, Kulunda Steppe, Russia - 8KL_010_SED (SPAdes) (version 2) | ecosystem: Environmental > Aquatic > Non-marine Saline and... | reverse complement strand
ACGTATTATCCGTTACGAAAATTAATTACTTTTATTACACCTAAGGAGTGATATTAAATTATGAAAAACGAATATGATGTTATTATCGTTGGTGCTGGTCCTTCTGGTTTATTCGCGGCGCATGTTTTACGAGAAAAGTATGATAATATTCTTATGATTGATAGCGGTAAATCTTTAAATAATCGTAATTGCCCTGATACGCCGTATTGTAATTGCGATTGTTGTAGTATTTTAGAAGGCGAAGGCGGCGCGGGTGGTTTTTCAGATGGTAAAATTACTTTATCACCAACTAGAGGTACTAATTTATTAAATGACGTTTTTAGTGAAAACGACGCGAAGTATTTGTTTGATATTATACAACCAACTTTAGAAGAAATGGCGTCAGAAGGTTATGAAGGTCGTTGGTGGAAAGAAATAGATAAATTAGATAAAGATTTTATAAAAAATGAAAAATTAACTTTCAATAGCTATCCGTTATGGCACTTTGGTTCTGATGGCGCTAGAAATGCTATTAAAAACCTCACTAAAGATTTAGAACGCGACGGTGTAGAAATTCGTTGGCGCGAGGAATTAGAATATTTAATGGGGAATCAAGCGGACAATATTAGGGGGATTATAACAAATCGCGGGGAATATTATGGAGATAAAATAATTCTCGCAACTGGTTCTCCGGGAATGTGGTTAATAGAAGCGTTTTTAATGTCGCGTGGTATTGAATTAGAAACCGATTTATCGGGTATCGGTATTAGATTTGAAACACCGAGAGAAGTTATGAAAGAGATACAAGACGTATTTTATGATTTTAAAATAGAATATACTTCGTCGTACGGCATTCATTTACGAAGTTTTTGTGTTAATGACGGCGGTAGCGTAGTTAATGAAAATTATAGAAAAATAGGTATTCGAGGTCTAAATGGTCACTCTTTTCTTAATGAGGATTTAAAAACTAACTATTCTAACATGGCTATAATCGCTAGAATAACGTATGATGAAGCGACGAGCCCAACACAATTTGTTAAACGCGTCGCGCAAAGGGTTAATTCTACCCATCAAGGAAAACCAGCTGTAGTAAGTTGGTATGATTATAAAAATGAGAATAAGAATCTAAAAAATATAGTAAATCATAATACTAATAAAAAAGCCCGACCGGGTAATTTATTAAATGATTTTCCTATTTGGTTATATGAATCTTTTAAAGAGTATATTGAAGAATTAAGTAAAGATTTTCCGGGGTTTGGTAGAGATGATAATTTAATTTACGCACCCGAATTAAAATATTTCGGTAGAAAAGTTCCGATCGATAAAAATTTCAAACTAAAAGGAACCGATAATGTTTATATCGTTGGTAGTACTACTGGTTATATTGATAGCTTTGCTTCTTCAGCGTTATCAGGTATAATAGCAGCTAAGGATATTAACGGTTAGTTTAATATCACTCCTTTTTGGTATCTGGTTTATCGCAGAAAAATAATCTGTGGTAAACCAGATCTTTTTTTATTTCTTTTGAGCTTTCGCTTGCAAATGTATCTAGAACATAGGATACTAAGCGCAGATTAGAAGGAGGTAATAAAAATGACTAAAGATAAAAGTTTACTACAGTTCAACTTTGAAGGTAATGATTATTCAATTAGAGCAAGCGGACACGCAATAGAAAGAATGAAACAAAGAGATATTACAGCATTTCAAGTTGCATCAGCAGTGTTTGGTTTAACATTGGAAACTTTAGATGAATTAAAAGATTCAGGTAAAGATTTAGCAATTATAGTAGAAGACGAAAATTATTCAGTTGTTATTTGTAGATATAGAAACACTATAAAAGTAATAACAGTTATTGATAAAAGTGATATTTGGGTAAAAGAAGGAACTGAAGTTTTTAAATATAAAAATTAAAAGGAGATGGTAAAAATGGAAAAAGCAATTCAAGAATTAAGAGAAATTAGAAATACTGGTAAATTTAATATGGTAATGGATCACAGAAGGATAATGCAATACGCAAACAAAAATAATATGGTTAATTTAGTAAGTTACTGCGGAAACTCGAGAGAAAAATATATGGAAATTTTAAAGAAAATTTAAAACATTTTAGAAAAACGCTTGAAACATGGTCTAAATATCGAGATGCTAAGCGCAAGATATAAAACTAAAGGAGATGATAGAAATGAAAAAAATTAGTAAAAGCATTAGTATGGAAGTACTTGATGATAAAATGATTAAAGTTACAAATGAAATGATAACAGGTAAAAAACAAACAATATTACTTACATCAGAAGAATTTTCAAAGATTCGTAGAGAATGGAAAAAAGAAATCCTGAAAGGGGGTGTATAATATGAAACTTTACGATAAAGTTTCGAAATCTACTTATAATAAAGTTATTAAAATTACTAAGATTAAAGATATAACAGACGACGAGTTATATGAAATCAGACTTACACCAGTTAGAAGTTTCGTACGAAAATGTAGTGAAGTAGAAATTATACGTGGTGTAGTACATCATGGTTATGGTAGAAATGCTAAAATTACTAAAATTAATAAGGAGGAGTGTTAATTTATGAGTAAATATGATTATAAAAAAGAAGATTTTTTAATCGCGATGCGTGAGGTTTATAGAAATGAAGGTAGATTAACTAAACTTGTTTACGAAGAACACCGCGTTAATAAAGATAAAGATATTCCAGCAGTAGAAACTATTTGTAATAGATTTAAATGGGGCGAATTAAAACGAGAAATTTTAAGTGAATTCGGTAAAAATACTAATCTTTCACACTACACAAATGGTCAATTAATAGATGCAGTAGAAATTGTATTAAAAGCGTTAGGTAGAAAAACGGTTGGCGGTCATCATTATGAAGCGTATAGACACGACAATCCGAAATTAAATCTTCCGGCATATTCTACAATTTCAATGAGAATTGGTTGGCATCAAGCGATCGCGAAAGCTCGCAGAGCAATTAAACGCGAGAAAGAAGATAAAGCGAAAGATAAGAATAAAATTAGTAAAAAAGATAAGGAGAAGAATAAAGATAGATGTAATAAATGCGTATGGACGAAATTTGGTAAGTTCTGTATTTTTAAAAATTGTGTTAAAAAGAATGGTTGGCGAGATGAAAGGAATGGTGAAAATGGATAAAAATACAATTAAAGAGATGCGCGAAAAAATACGAATTACAGAAAAGAACGTAACGCGGTTTATTAAAGGCGTAGTTGTTCAAAATGGCGGTACAAGGAATCAGTATCAAACTAAAATTAAAGGAGGTGTTATGAAAAGAGGTGATTCCGTTTCGTATTATTTAGATCGAATATATTTTGATGTATTTAAGTATGGGGAATCCGAAGAAATAGGAAAATTAATAAAATTTTATTATAATGAATTTTTAGAGTTAGTACGAGAAAAACTTGAAGAAGAATTAAAAATACAATTCGGGTTTATACCAGAATTTTCATTTGAATTTAATTCGTATTATGTACAAGATGGGTGTTTTGAATTAAATACAATTTTAGAAATTATTTAAGGAGTGGTATTAATGACAAAATTCGAACCAGGTCAAGATGTGCTTTATAACGAGTATGGAGACGTTTTTAGATACGCTACTATTTTTGGTAGAAGAGGTTATTACAATAAACCTGGCGCTAAATACGCTATAACTTACGTACTCGATCGCGAAAGATATGATCGTATTGTCGATGGAAAAAAATTATTTGAAATTAAAATAGAAGTTGGCGATACGGTAGAAATTGAAGGTATCGGTACTGGTATAGTTGAGTATATTTCTAAAAAATATTGCGTTCGCGCAGGGAAACAATTAGCGTTTGTAGAAACGAAAAGCGAAACTATTCATGAAGACGGACCAGAATATGTTAAATATGTTATGCGGCCTTTAGATGATTTAGAGTTAATTAAAAAAGGAGAGGATGTAGAAGATGAGTAACGATTATTGTGGTATATGTGGCGATAAAATTGAAGAAGTATACCGAAGTCCTGTATTTTGTTATGATTGTGACGTTCAAAGAATTAGAAAAATTGATAAAAATTTAAAAAAGATTAAAGAAAGAATGGACGAATGGGAACAAGAATTAGAAAAAAGAGGGGAGGAGAATAATGGAACATCTGATTTCTAATCCATATACAGTTTTATGTATTTATAAAGAAAAGGGAAAATATTTAATGAGATTTACGGATTATGACGAAGGATATACAGTTGAAATTAGCGAAAGTTTTTATTTAGAAATGAAAAACATTATTAAAAACCAAGAAAAATATAACGAAATCCCTAAAAACGAGTAAGGCGCTACTACTCAATGGCGTTAAATTAAAAACCGCGCGGTTTGTATAATTCGCGCGGTTTTATCGCTTTTAAAAAGAAAGAAAAGCTTTTAAAACATTGTATAGAATTGCTTGAAACATGTTCGACACTACTAGATGCTAGGGGTGTAATAAGGAAGTTATAGAAAAAATTACTTAAAGGAGATGGTTTAAATGTTAAATAGAACTAAAGAATATGTAGAAAAAATGAAAAATGCAGGTTTTAAGAGAAATGAATTTAGTTGTAGAACACCACAAGATCACAAAACTGGTGGTTGGAAAATGACAGAAATTCATTTAAAGAAATTTAATATTGGTGATAATTTAGGTCTAAGTTATGTAGGTAATCGAGAAAAAGTTAATGATTATATTAGAAGTAATATTGATGGATTATTAGATAATGGTATTGGTGTTATAGAATTAGTAAGTAATGATAGTGCTTCACATTTCACATTAAATCTAAAAAGTAATAATGTAAGTTATAAGAAACTTCATTTAGAAGAAGATAGATGGGAATTAGTTAAAAAGAAGGAGGTGAAATAAAAGCTTTTAAAACATTTTAGAGAATCGCTTGAAATAAGTTCGACAACGCTAGATGCTAAGCGCAGATTACAAAAAGGAGTGATAAAAATGGAAATTAAAGAAAATACTTGTTTTTTAACAAAAAAGAAAGGTAAAAATATTTTCAGATTTGAGAAAATTATAGATTTTCAAAATTACGTAATTACAACTAGAGTTCATAATCATGAAAAAGAAAATCATTGGGCAGGTTCAAATAGAATTGTTAGAACTGTAGATGAGGAAGTTTTTAATAAAGCGCAAGAATTATTTGATAATGATGATCAAGAAGGTCTACAAAAATTATTTAATAATTATAGAGAAGATATTGTAGAGTATTTAAATAAAAGGAGTGATAGTAATGAGTAATAAATTAACAGCAGCACAAGAATTAGAATTGAAAGCACAACGTCTAAAAGATGAAGCTAAAGTTGTAGAGGAGTCTTTTGAAGTTCTAAAATCTAGAGTTAGTGAAGAATTGTTAAAATTAGAAGTTGGTAAAAGTGATGACAAATTCGAGGAATTGGTCAGAGAAATGAGAAAAAGAAAACGGACGGTTGAATCGTTAAGAGATGAAAGTGAAGGTCTTGTTAGATTAGCAAAGGAATTTAGAAAAGACTCTAAGGAGGGGTATTAAAATGAGTAAAATTGAAAAGTTAGTAAAAGTATTTGAGGAACAGATGGAAGAAGGACGGTATCATTCGGTCATAGACGCGATGTTTTTCACGGTAGTTTCACACGTCACTAAAGACCACGTTACTATTGATTTGAAAGGAAATGAGACACTTAGGAATAGACAATTTAAAAGAAATGCGGAAAAATGGTTAGAAAAAATACATGATGTTCGCGGAGGTGATATGGTATTATTTACAGTAGCGTATAGATCACATGGTTTTCATTGTATAGATGTAACAGATATTTTCCGAAATGGTGAGGAAATAGAATTTGTAACAACAGACGAAGCAGCAGAAATATTAGGTAAATCAAAAAGAACGATTAGTAATTATTTAAATCAAGGAAAATTAGAAGGAATTAAAGAAGATGGTCAATGGAAAATTAAAAAAGTATCGGTTGAAACAATGAAAGAAGATAATTAATTATAAAAGGACTTCTCTTCAGAAATATTAACACGAAGAGAAGTTCTTTTTCTATCGCCGATATCGCCGATATCGCGCGCAAAATATTTCTTTCTTTCTAAATTTATACGTAGATAGCGGTATGTAATATTATTACAAAATTTACTTAAAAGTACGGTCTGTGTTATTGCACGGACCGTTATTTTCATATCGCCGATATCGCGCGCAAAAAAGATTATTACTCCCTAGGAGAGATTACATACGCTATACGCTAAGGGGCTCCTTTGGCATGAAGACTGTGTCATTATACAGAGAAGCGCACAAATAGCGTATATCGTATCATTCTCTAGGGGAGAATAAAATCTTTTGCGCGCGATATTCGCGATATGGGTTTGAAAACCGAGTAAATACCGAGTATAATACCGCCAATAAGGAGGAATTAAAAATGAGTAAAGAATTAGTTTTAAAGTATTTGAGAAAATATAGAAATTATCAAGATTGGTTAGAATTATATGATGAGAAAATTACATCTAACATGGCGGTATCGTATGATGATGTAAGGGTACAAGAAACTGAAAGTAGAGATAGTTCAGTAGATAAAGCAGCAATTAGGCGCGATAGACAAAGCGAGGAATTTTATAAGAAAAATGAATACGTAAAATTAGTAAATATGGCTTTACAAAAATTATTACCGCCGGAAAGATTAATATTAGAACACAAATTTAATCTTATTAATAATCAAGAATACGAAAATTATAGAGTCGGTTATATTCCTGACGTAGAAATTTATTCGAATTCTGAGATTCCTTTTAAAAAAGACAAATATTATAAACACAAGAAAAATGCGTACCGCCGTTTCGCCGACCTTATAACCGCTATATTTTAGCGTGATATTTCTCCAAATGATAGTATACTTGACGAGAAGTAAAGGTATGCGCAAGAGGAGGTGTTCTCGTTGGCTTATAACTGGGAAGAAATAGTTGCGAAATATAGTACAGGTAAACACACTATGCAAGAATTGGCTGACGAGTATGGTTTTGCGCGCGACTACGGATATACAAAAGTAAAAGAATATGGTTCTTCTAAAGGAAATTATAAGAAAGAAGTAAGAAATGAGGTAGCCGAACGCGTAATATCATCTGAAGCAGACAAAGAAACTAAACTTCGTTTAAAATATGAAGAATTAATTGAAAAAATTAGAGACGGAATGATGGTAACTTTATTCGCCGACGAAGTTCAATTTGATCGGAGCGATAGATTGCGTCAATTTAAAACTGCGTCTCAAATTTTAGAAACTTGTAGAAAAGAACAATGGGAAATTAACGAAATACAAGACGTTGCGAGAAAGGTTGAACAAGAATTATCTGGTTCTGTTAAAACAACTACTGAACATGATTTATCTAAACTGTCAGATCAGGAGTTGAGAACCCTTGACGCAATTAGCAAAAAGACTTATCAAGAATGATGGTGCTAAACAAGAACTCGCGCGTCGTTATTTAGCTGATTTTTTAGAATATGAGTCTGGTTGGAATAATGATTTAAAAAGATATAATTGGATGCGTGCGAAACATTTACAATTACTTTGCGAAAAAATAGAAGCGATAGAAAGAGGTGATTTGAGAAAGTTAATGGTTTTCATGCCGCCGCGGCATGGTAAATCGGAAGTAGTATCTAAAAAATTTCCTGCGTGGTATCTTGGTCGAAATCCAAACAACGAGATTATTTTAAGTTCTTACTCAGCAGACCTAGCTTACGATTTCTCTGAAATAGCGAGAAATACAATTCGTAGTGTAGGTTATCTTTTTGGTAAAGAACTTTCTAGCGAATCATCTGCTAAAAAGAAATGGAAACTAAGTAAATATCGCGGCGGTTTATCTGCTGCAGGTGTGCGAGGGCCGATCACTGGTCGTGGTGCACATGTAGCGATTATTGATGACCCATTTAAAAATTGGGAAGAAGCTTCAAGTTCGAGAATTCGCGACAAAGTAGATACATGGTACCAATCGGTTTTACGAACTAGATTAAGTCCGAAGGGCGCAGTTATTTTAGTTATGACTAGATGGCACGAAGACGATCTAGCAGGTCGGTTATTACAACGCGAAGGCGACGAATGGGAATTAATACAATTTCCTGCGTTAGCAACCGAAAATGATATACTTGGTAGAAAACCTGGCGAAGTATTATGGCCAAGAAGATATAATAAAGAAGAAATTCTAGATATTAAAAGAGGTATGTTATCTAGATTATTCGATTCTTTATACCAACAGATACCTCGTAAAAATGCTGAAGACGCTTTATGGTCTTATGATATGATTCGTAGAATCAATAACGCGCCAGATTTAGAACAAATAGTTGTAGCGATTGATCCGCAAGGTAAAAAAAGTAGTAGTAATAATAAAACTGACGATACTGGTATTGTTATAGCTGGTAGATCTGCAGATAAACATTATTACGTTTTAGACGATCGTACTATTAATGCTAGTCCAAATGGTTGGGCTAGAAAAGCGGTATCGGGTTATTATAAATTCGAAGCGGATCGAATTGTAGGCGAGGTAAATAATGGCGGCGATATGGTTGAAAGTGTTTTACGAACTATAGATTCAGATATTCCTTATTCTGAAGTTCGAGCAACTAGAGGTAAAATGTTACGCGCTGAACCTATTGCAGCGTTATATGAACAAGGAAAAGTTTTTCACGTTGGTGATAATTTTGACGAATTAGAAGATGAACTAACAAGTTGGTCGCCTGATAAAGGATTAGATTCACCGAATAGATTAGATGCATTAGTATGGGCGCTTACGAAACTAAAATCCGACGTTAGTGGTCAGATATTAATTGGTCGGGTTTGATAGATAAGGAGGAAAAGTAGATGGGTATATTTCGAAAAGGAATAAACGCTATAAAACAACTCGGTCAAAAAGTATCTGAAGGCCGTATACCACTTATTCCGTCTTATCTAGTTGGTAAACCATTATGGTCGAAATGGAATAGCGAAAAAGCTATAAAAGATGGAATGGAATCTTCAAGTTGGGTTTATGCGTGTGTTAAAAAACGCGCTGAAAATATAGCGTCGGTTCCTTGGATAGTAGAGAAACGGCAATCTGATGGTTCGTGGGATAGAGAAGAAGATCACGATTTAGAAAAATTAATTAAAAATCCTTCACCAGATTTTGCAAGTCATATTAATGGTAAAGATATGATAAAACTTTTAGTTTATTATCTTGATTTAACTGGTAATAATATTTGGCATAAAAATATCGTTAACGGAAAGCCGATAGAATTATGGCCGTTAAGACCAGATAGAATTAAACCAGTACCTGCCGATTTAAGATCTGAAGGCCAATTATTAAAACATTATGAATATAGAATCGGAGGCGAAATTTATAGATTACCGCCAGAAACAATAGCGCATTTTATGTATATAAATCCTTCTGATTTATATTGGGGTCTTTCACCATTGAAAGCGGGTTCGAAAGTAGTCGATACTGATATCGCTTCAATGGAATGGAATAAATACGCGATGGATAATCGAGCTGCGAGTGATGGTATTTTAAGTTTTAAAGAACCGTTAACAGAAAAACAATTTAATGAAACTAAAGAACAATTACAAACACAAAAACAAGGACCTAAAAACGCTCACGATATTTGGGTAATTGGCGGTGATGCTCAATTCGCTGAGTTATCTAAATCCGCTAGAGAAATGGATTTTATAGAAAGTAGAAAAGCGAATATGAGAGAAATTTGTTCTCTATTTAATATGGATCCTTTAGTTCTCGGCGCGCCGGATCCGGCGTCAAGAGCAAATAAACAAGAAGCTTATAAAGATTTTTGGGAGAATTCTTTACTACCGACATTAGACGCATTACAAGAATCATTTAATAACACAATTACACCGCATTTTGACGATAGTGATAACTTACGATTGAGATATGATATTTCAAACGTTGCTGCACTACAACAAAATTTAGAAGATAAAGTCGGTGTAGCAGATAAACTATATCGAATGGGTTTTCCTTTAGATCAAATTAACGAAAGGTTAGAATTAGGTTTTGATGACGTTCCTGAACAAACGCGAATAGAACAGATGTCTGCTAGAATGACGCCGAAAGAAGATTCGAAAGAAATATTCGGTAAAGATATTGCTGGTTTGAATCCGGTTTATTTAGGTAAACCAAAACTTTATAGATATTGGAAAAATATAGATGATAGAAAACGAACATTTGAAGATAAGGTTACTGAACAACTACAACGTGTTTTTGAAGACGAGCAAGATCGCGTAGCGAATTTCGTTTCAAACAATCCAGATGTAGGTTCGTTATCGACATTTATTGATGATGAACTTGTACCAGAATGGGAAGATGTTTTAATCGCTATCTACAATAACGTAATAACGTATTTCGCAGAGCGCGAGATTGAGAATTTAGTTGATGAAGTAGAAGAAAAAGGGTTGAAAAAATTTCATACTAAGGATTTTGATCTTCATAGACAATTTGTTCAGACATTTATTTCTAATCACGCGTTAGATCATGCTCGAAAGATTACTGATGCTACAAAGACTAAATTAACGCGAGTAATGAGAGAAGGAGCAGCTGAAGGACTTGGATCAAATCAAATTGCTCGTAATATGAGAGATGTTTATGAGAGATGGGAAGATGATGACGAGTTAGATGTTTCAAGAGCAAATAAAATCGCTCGAACAGAAGTTCATTCAAGTTCTCAATATGGTCATTACGCTGGTGCTAAGCAAGCTGAAGACGAACTCGGAATAGTTCAGTCTAAAAAATGGTTAGACAGCGGTGACGATAGAGTACGCGAAAGTCACGATGAGGTCCATGGCGAAACGTTAAAACTAGATCAATACTATTCTAATGGTCTTCTTTATCCTGGCGACCCTGGAGGTGAAGCGAAAGAAATTATCAATTGTAGATGTACAGAAATGCATGATATTGTTGAAGTATTATAAAGGAGGTGATTCCGATTGGAAGATAAAAAGGTAAAACACGCTTTCAATTTTGAAATTAAAGAAATCGATACAAGCGGTGATGGCGAAGGTAAGTTTTCCGGTTACGCTAGTGTTTTTAATAATGTAGATCAACATGGTGATGTTGTTGTAAAAGGCGCATTTGCGGAAACTATTAAAAAGAAAAATGGTAATGTACCAATCCTTTCTGGTCATAACGTTAGTGAAGAAATCGGAATGACGACCCATCTTGAAGAAGACGATTACGGTCTTTATGTAGAAGGAAGATTATATATCGATAATGAAGATCCGAAAAATGACGTTAGTGTCGCGCGTCAAGAATATAATAAAATGAAGTATAGAGATTCGTTAGATGTACCAATGAAAATGTCGTTTGGTTATGACGTTTTAGATTATAAATATCGAGACGAAGACGGTGTTAGAGTTCTAACGAAACTAGACTTATGGGAAGTTAGTCCGGTAACATTTCCTGCTAACGATCTAACAGAAGTACTTGGTGTAAAAGAAGGTAGAGTTTTGTCTAGCGAAAATCTCGAAGTACTCAAAGAAGCGCTTTCTCTAATTAGCGCTATTGTAGAACGTGCAGAAGGAGATGATGATATAGATATAGATCTAGATGATATATCTGGTTATGATGATGACGATGATAAAGGGAATGATGAAATTTTAGATAATATTAATGACGTCGTTTCAGAAGCTGAAAAAGGTATCTATAGTAATGCCGATAAGATCAACCAAGAGTTACAGGAGTTATCTAAAAATATTTTGGAGGGTGAATAAAATGGAAGAGAAAAAGATTTTAGAAGGTCTTAAAAACGTTAAAGACGCTATTTCTTCGCAGCGCGAAGAACTAAAAGAAGAGTTAAAGAAAAGAGACCAAGAAATTAGCGAGCTTGGTCAAGCGAAAGAAGAAACTGGTAAACGTGTTGGTGAAATTACTGAGAAGTTAGAAGATCTAGAATCTGAATTGAAGGATAGGGTTAGCGAGATTCAAGAAAATTATGAAGACGTTTTAAAAGAGAAGAACCGGTTTCCGATGGGCGGTCAAGGCTCAGGTAGAGTTAAAACAATCGGTGAACAATTCGTTAATTCAGACGCGTATAAAAAGTTCGATCCGAATGTACAGAGCTCAACACCTCAGGTCGAAGTTAAGGGCGTGCAACACGCATTACGCACAGTAGGTAATACTAAAACAATTGACGGATCTTCACTAGATGATCTACCACAATATCTTTATGAAACACTCCGGGTACCTGGTTACTTCTATCCGCCTGAAAGAGTCGAACGGGTTAGAGATTTACTCAATGTAGTTCCAACCCAAGCAGGCGCTATTGACTACGTTGTAGAAACTGGGTTCACTAACGAAGCCGCACCGGTTGGGGAATTTGATGCAGACGACGAAACAAATAAACCAAAGTCCGGTATCGAATTTGACGTAAAACAAGAAAGAATGAAAACTATCGCTCATTGGTTACCTGCTACTAAGCAGATAATCGCAGACGCTTCTGTATTGCAAAATCATATTAATAATAGATTGTTATATGGTTTAGCATTAGAAGAAGATGACCAATTATTACTTGGTGATGGTACTGGAGATAATTTACAAGGTATCATGACCGCAACCGACGTTCAAACCTATGATTGGTCAGACGGAGCAGTAGGCGATACTAAAATTGACGCAATTAGACGCGCAATGACAAAAGCGTTAGTTGCTGAATATCCGGTATCTGGAGTTGTTCTTTCTAATGAAGATTGGGAAGATATAGAACTTCAGAAAGGTAACGACGGACATTATATATGGGTAACTGTAATGGACGGCGGTCAGCCTAGACTTTGGAGAGCACCAGTTGTTGTAACGAACGCAATGGATGAAGGTCAATTCTTAACAGGTGCATTCGAAATGGGCGCAGAGTTATATGATAGAGAATCAGCAATGATTAGAATTACAGATTCTCATAAAGATTTCTTCACTAAGAATTTATATGCAATCTTAGCAGAAGAAAGACTCGCGCTAGCACTTTATAGACCTGAATCGTTCGTCGTTGGTAATTTCGATAGCGAACCTTCAAATTAATCGATAATAAAAAATATTAATAAGGGTTAGTATTAATGCTAACCCTTATTAAATAAATTTAAGGAGATGACTAAAATGAAAGCTGTAGCACGTCTATCTGTATCGAATTTTTATAAGATTGGTTTTTCTGTTGCCGCCGAAGATGAAAACGACGACGTTGTATTACTAGAAAAGCCAGAAAACGGAAGACTAGGTTTGATAAAATTAATGGTTTACAATAGCGACGGTACTAATGATCATTCAATTCAAATTAAAAACGGCCGTTTAGATTCTGACGGAGATGTAGATGAAGTAGAATTGATAGAAGAGGTAGAAGTTTCTTCTGGTGAAACCGAAGTTCTTATTGACGCGAATGTAGGTTTAACTATACCAGATCATTTAGTTATTGAGTCAAGTGCGGAAGAATTAGTCGTATCTGTATGGGCTGTATTAGCGTAAAGTAGAATAATTTAATAAGGGTTAGTGTAAAAACTAACCCTTATAATGTTTTAAACACTAAGGAGGTTAGTTATGAGTAAAATTAAAAAATATAAAGTTATGCGAAGACATAAAAGCGGTAACACTATGTATAAGAAAGGTGACGTAAGGGAGATAAATGAAAGATTATATAACGCTTTAAATCATTTACTCGAACCGATAGAACCTTCTGAAAACCAAGCGTTAAATGGTCCTTCAGAAACGAAGGAAAATATTAGCGAAAACGAAACGGATCTTTCTGACGAAGACAAGACGGATAAAAAATTAAAAAACGAACCGAACGAAGAGTCGGAAAACGAAACGAATCTTTCTTCTAAAGATAAGACAGAAGAATTAAATGAAAACGAGATGGATCTTTTTCCTCAAAACGAAACGGATAATAATTCGCAAACCAAGACGGATAAATCTTTAAAAGACAACACAGATAATACTTCGCAAAACGAAACGGATAATTCTGATGAAGACGAAACGGATAAAAAATCAGAAAACACCACAGATAAATCCGCCGACAACGAAACGGATAATAATTCACAAAACAAGACAGACGAAAAATTAAAAGACGAGACGGATTCTTCTTTGCAAAACGACACGGATAAAAAATTAGAAAACGAACCGGAATTATTCTACTGTAGAAAGAATTGTGATAGAGGATTTGACACCGAGCGCGGAAGAACAACTCACGAACGCCATTGTGAAGAATAAGGATGTGGTATAAATGAGTAGAGTTGTTTATAACAATTTAGAAATAGAAACTAAAGAATTTATTTCGTGGATTCGCGCGAATATAGATGTTGATGGAGATTTATCGGAAGAATTAGAGTATGATTTGAATGATATTGACCGCGTTATCGCATCTGCGAAAAGAGAAGCTGATTTAATTCTACAAAGAGACGAAGAGTATTTTTATGATGAAGAGACAGATTCAATAATAATTCCTGAAGATATAAAACAATGGGTATTCGAAAAAGCGGCGCGAGATTACTTTGTACGAATTAGTGGTTTAATTCAACAAAATGTGTCGGGCGCAGAAAACCTACAACTTCAAAGTCGAACAGATATGAGTAAATTATATAAACATCGTAAATACGTTGTTGGTTAGGAGTTGGTTATATGCCAGGCCTTTATAATGATCGAGTTATATTACAAAGAAAAGAAAAAATTGGAGATACTGGTTTATCGAAAGAGTATAAATGGGTAGACGTTAGATCTTTATCATGTAGAAAAGCGGCTATTGATACTAACGCTCAAGCTAAATTCCAACAATTAGGTCATTCGAATGTTAGTATGTATTTACAATTTCGTGGTTTAATTAATATTAAAATTGGTGAACACCGCTTTAAAAATGATAGAACTGATGAGGTTTATATACCAGCAAATCCACCAGAACATCGCGGTAGTATTAATAAAATTACACGCGTTTATGTTAAAAAGGAGCTGGTTCAAAATGTTGAAGAGCCAGATAACGGTTAAGTTCATCTCGAATGTAGATAAAGTAGTTTCAGAATTAGAACGAGAACAAAAAATACGGTGTCAAGACGTTGGTAACTTTGTAAAAGAAAAGGTTTTACAAGAACTTCAAGGTAATAGAAGTGGTAAAGAGTATTACGTGCCTGGTACTTCGACATTATATACCGCGTCAGCAGAACACGAACCACCAGCGAGCGCTACAGGATTATTAAGGTCAAGTATTCAATTTGAAGTTCGTCATTCGATTAGTGGTTATTATACAGTAATTGGTAGTCCGTTAAAATACGCACCGATGTTAGAGTTTGGTACTTCTAAAATGAAACGAAGACCGTTTTTAGGTCCGGTTATGAAAGCAAACGAAGGTGAAATAAAATCTAGATTGAGAAAGAGGTGGTTATAATATCTGATATAATAGAAACTCAAGGTCAATTAATGAAATTTATCCGAGAAAAGATTACTAACCACCCACAATTGTCCGACATGATTTATGAAGCGTACCCAGAACAGTCCGAGAAAGACCCGAAATTTCCCTATATTGTATATGACATCGATAACGATTATATACCAGAAGGGTTGATTTCTCGAAGTACGCTAGTAATTGACATTTACGACTATTCACCAGATTTGAGTCGAACGTATTTATTACGCGGATATATAATTCAAATTTTCGATAAATTAAAAACTTCGATTCCGGGTATTTCATTTGCTCGTTTTTTTAAACGGGTAGATACTGCGGTACCAGAACAAGACGAACATGTCAGACACAGAACTATGCAATTTGAAATTAGGTATGATAGAAAAGTAGAGTTAAATCAAATTTTAAGAAGGGGAGATAACGATGGTTGATACTAGAAGTCTTAAACGAACCGGTTTATCGGAAAAAACAACCGAACGATTTTTAACCGATGCTGGCGCTGTATATTATTTCGATAAAGAAGATTATTTTAAACCGGAAAATTGGAAACAATTAGGTGCTACAAGAGATGGAAATGAATTTACGTTAGAACAAGAATTAAGAGAGATAGAACTTGACGGTTTACGTGGTGGCGTAATGGGTACTAAAAGAGTTGTTAATACGTTTGTTTCTTTGTCAGCTAATTTAGTAGAAGTTTCTGCCGAGAATTTTAAATTAGCTATACCAGGCGCTGAACTAGAAGATTGGCCGCCAGAAGAAGAAAGGGAAAATTCTGACGACCTACCAACCCATAGTAAACTTACTCGTTCGAGAAATATTTGTCTTTCTGATTATGTAGATTATGTTGCGTTAGTTGGTGATTTAAGTCAAGATACTTGTGATGGACCTGCAGGCGAACCTGTTATCTTTATCATTAAAAATGCGTTAGCAGAAGAAGCATTAAATATTTCAACTGCAGATGAAGACGAAGCTGTGATAGAATTAACTTTAACAGGTCATTATTCATTTGAAGACCCAGATACAGAACCATGGGAAATTGTGTATCCGAAAGAAAAATTTGATGTTAATTTTAAAGTTATAGATAGTTCAGATGACGAACCGCTTGAAGGCGCTGAAATAGAAATTACTGAAACCGGTAACACTGAAGAAACTAACGTTTATGGTAAAGCTACTCATAAATTAATTTCACACGAGTATAATTATACTGTTACACTTGATGGTTATTCTGAAGAAACAGGTGAGATAACAATTGATGGTGAAAGTAAAGATATTACTGTTGAGATGACTTCGACTTAATAAATTAAAATCCTTAAGGAGGAATTTTAATGGGTAAAGAATTAGAACTAAGAGATATGAAAGTAAAAGACGCGTTAAGATTTGGTAAGTTGCTCGCTAAACTTTCTGAGCCACAGCAAGATAAAATTATTGAGATTATCGACACTGCTTTAGAATCGAGAGATAAAGACGACGAAAAAGGCAAGAAAGAAATCGAAAATGAAGTTGGAGCAGAAATTGTAATGGTGTTATTTAATAATTTAATGCTATACGCGTTAGATGATTTAACAGAATGGATGGCTGATATCGCTAATATGACAAAAGAAGAATTCGAAGAAGCCGAATTAGAACTTTTAATAGATTTTATAAACCAATTGGTTAAGAAAGAAGATTTAGAAAGTTTTTTTCAAAGAGTTTTAGTCACGCTTTCCACAGTCGCAGCAAATTAGTACGAGATTTCGATCTAATTCAAGCGCGTTACGGTTGGTCTAATAGCGAGTTATATGAAATTAATTTTAGCGAGTTTGTAACGCGTCTTGAATTTATTAACGATTACAAAGAAATAGAACAGAAAGAAAAAGAATATGATATGAAAGTAAAGACTAAAACGTATGAGAAAACATTTACTTCAGCAGTTCTTTTAGCCGCGATTTCATGGTCGCTTTTCGTAGAAGATACGCCGTGGAATAAATATGTAGAGCAACTAGGTTTATTTGAAAAAGGGAAAGATAAAAAGAAAGTATTCGAACAAGATAAACAAGACGGAAAAGAAAGAGCTGAAGAGATTATTAGTATGCTATAAGGTAGGTGAGGTAAATGGCGTCAGAAGTGTTTCAACTTATCGGTCGAGTAACGCTTGACGGAGTTAACGAAGTAAAATCTAGCTTAAATGAAATTGGAGGCGGCGCAGAAAACCTTCGTGAAACAATGTTAAATACCGGTGAGTCTATGAAACGCGTAGGCGGAAATATGACGAAATGGATTACCGGACCTATAGTGGGTTTAGGCGCTGCTATTACTGGTATAACAAAGAAAACTGCCGACTTCGGTGAAGAAGTTTTAATGACTGCTACTAAAACCGGTACTTCTGTAGAAGGTCTACAAAAGATGAGGTTTGCGTTTGATCAACTCGGCGTAGAGGGCGCAGATAGATTACTTGGTAGGTTAAATCAAAGAATGGGTCGCGCAGCAGATGGAAATGAGAAGTATCAAGAGTCT
>Ga0207421_10003774_pt1 | contig 17847 bp, 12 predicted proteins | sample SodLakKL_010_SED_4_FD_187542 | JGI IMG/M metagenome (GOLD analysis project Ga0207421, IMG submission 187542) | Alkaline sediment microbial communities from Lake Tanatar, Kulunda Steppe, Russia - 8KL_010_SED (SPAdes) (version 2) | ecosystem: Environmental > Aquatic > Non-marine Saline and... | reverse complement strand
TTTTAAATCATGGATATCAATTAAAGGCAGCCCTGCATCTTGTAAATTTCCAAGCAAATCGTCCCGTCGCGGATTTACTGAAATACCGTGTTCAGTGACCAGGCAGTCAATAGTTTCACCCGGCGTGGTTACCGTGTGCACCTGATCTATAATAATCGGTATGTTTTTGCGAACGGAAGGAGCAACCACTATATCAAGCTTTGAGCCGGCAGCTGTATCGGCATGACCACCGGAACCACCCATAACCCTTCCATCAGATGCAGTGTGAACATTGACATTAAAATCAGTATCAACCTCGGTAGCGCTTAAAATCATGGCATCTAACCTGTTAACGGCACAGCCCTTGTTATGCGGGTTGGCATAACGGCTGGATGATATCTCTACATGGCGGGGGTTATCCCTTAAAGAGGCAATAGCTTTGGTGTCGAAACTTTGCGTGTCAAGGACGGCTTTAAAAAACCCTTCCTGCAAAAGATCTGCCATATAACCGGTAACCCCACCCATCCCAAATGAGCCAGTTACTTTATACTTCAGCATTTTATCACGCAAAAACCTGGCAGCAGCCAGTGAAGCACCGCCTGTTCCGGTTTGAAATGAAATTCCTTCCCGCAGCAGGCCGGCAGCCTCAATCACTTCCACGGCCCACTTAGCCAGCTGGAGCCTGAGCGGGTCATCAATCATTTTAACCGCACCTGTCGTTATTCCTGCCGGATCGCCAACCTGGTCTACCTTGACAACAAAATCAACAACAGTCTCATCAGCGCTTGATGGAATCAGGGGATAAGGCTCAAGGTTATCGGTCATGACAACCGTCCTGCGGGCATAGTGGCAATCTGTCAGGCAGTAGCCCAGTGAACCGCAGGCAGAAAGCCCGTGAATACCATTAAAATTGCCGGCTTCATCTGCAGCGGGAGCTGCAATGAAAGCTATATCTATCTCTTCTTCACCTGCTTCTATGGCCCGGTCCCGTCCACCGTGTGTCCGAAATACAACGGGAAAGGAAAATTCACCCCGGGACATGGCTTCCGCAACAGGACCGAGCATATAGTTGCAGGAAAGCCCTCCGACCACACCGGAAGCAATATGGCCAACCAGGGGAGCATGAACCGGAAATATCGAGCTTAAAGCAACTCTTAAATTTTTAAGGCCCATGCGGGCAGCCTGGTCCAAAACCAGGTTGACAACACGGTCACCGTTTCGAAAGTGATGGTGGAATGATAAAGTCATACCATCTTCCAGGCCACATTCACGAATAGCCGTTTCAATATCCGGCAGCAGTTTATTTTCACCTGGTAAAGCTCTCCCTGTTGTAGTCCCCGCTTTGAAGGGAACGGGAGCATTGCCATGCGGCGAGCTGTACGGGATTATTTCTTTATATCCATTTATCGATTCGGGAATCGTTCTGCCGACTCCGTTAACAGTCATTTAAATCAACCTCCCCGGCCAGCTCAATGACCCGCCTGGCCTTGCTTACCACGGGCTGGTCCACCATGGATCCATCTACAACTACAATCCCCCGGCCCTGCAGTTCCGCCTGCTCAGCCGCTTCCACAATTTTCTTTGCCTTTTCAACTTCTGCGAGCCCGGGTAAAAATGCTTTCTTGATCACAGGCACCTGGCGGGGAGAAAGTGCGGCTTTTGCTGTAAAGCCCATTTTCCTGGCATTTTTTGCATCTTTAGCCAGGCTGTCCAGATCACCCACCTTGAGGAAAGGCGTATCAATAGGCTGAACCCCGGCCGCATTGGCAGCCAGGACTAAAACCTGCCTGGCGAACTGGATTTCCGTCCCTTCCGCAGTGCGTTCAAGGTTCAATTCTGCCGCAAGATCTTCCGCCCCCAGCATTAACCCATCAACCCGGCTTGATGCCTTCGCAGTCTCATAAGCCTGCTGCAGTCCAAAAGCTGTCTCGATCAGGCAGAGAATTGAGATATTCTTTTTTTCTAAAGCTTCGCTTACTTTCTTAACCGACCCTGGTTCTGCTTTAGGTAAAAGGATTGCATTAACAGCAGAACAGCGCCGGATCATCTCCAGGTCTTTCAAGCCCCAGGGGGTTGAAAGTGGGTTAATCCTGAACGCTAACTCCCTGGAACCAAAGTCTCGATCCTGTAAAGCCTGCTCTACCAGTACGCGGCTCTCTTCTTTGCTGGAACAGGCCACGCCATCTTCCAAATCGAAAATAATAGTGTCGGCTTGCGATTCCGCTGCTTTATCAAAATAGTCCGGCCTGTCTCCCGGCACGAACAGGAGAACTGTCCGCTGCCTGCTCATTGTCTCACACCTCCGCTTTCTGCTTCGCAGGAGTGTAATCGGGCAGTAAAACCGGGGAATGTTGTTCTTTTGGCACAGCAAGCTCCTGCAGGCTGGCATGGTAATCCCGGATATGCTCCACAGTCAGTTTTTCTGACCCGCCATAATCCTTGTTTACTTCCAGGGCCCGCCTGGCCGCACGCCTGCCGTAAACGAAAATATCGAGCAAACTGTTTCCTGCCAGCCGGTTTTTCCCCTGGATCCCCCCGGCCACTTCACCGGCAGCATAAAGGCCGGGTAAGGATGTTTCAGCCTGCGGGTTGATTTTCAATCCGCCATTCTGGTAATGCTGGGTCGGATAGACCAGGATCGGTTCATGCTGAATATCTATATCATATTTTTTGAAACGCTGGTAAATCCCCACAAAGTGATTCTTGATATCAGGTATCAGGGGTGTATCTAACCAGACTCCTTCGAAACCGGTCGGGGTTACTACACCGTTGCCCCGTTCGGAACATTCCCTGATACAGGCCGAAGCACAGGTATCCCTGCATTCCAGCTCATTGACAAATCGCTCACCATTAACATTGACTAAATGAGCACCTTGCCCGCGCATAACTTCAGTTATTAACTGCCCAAGAAGCTGTTCCGGCCATACTGTCCCCGTTGGATGGTATTGAATACTGTCCATGTGAATCAGTTCAGCTCCAGCCCGGTAAGCTACAACCAGCCCATCGGCAGTAGCACCATAATGGTTTGTTGTAGGGAAACCTTGGATATGAAGGCGACCGATTCCTCCGGAAGCCATAATCACTGCCTTTGCATGTACAGTGGTCATTTCCCCGGTTTCCATGTTGTAAAGAACTGCCCCGGAGCATGCTCCATTTTCATCAAGCAGCAGGTCAACAACCGGTGAGAATTCCAGGCAGGGTATCTGGCGATCACGCAGCTCATCACGCATTACCCTCATCAGCTCGAGGCCGGTTAAATCTTTGCAGGAAAGCATTCTTTTACGGGAATGGCCACCACAATGATTAACTTTCAGGCTGCCGTCTTCCTCATAATCAAACATTACGCCCATATCCATCAGCCAGGCAGCTATCTCTGGCCCGTCAGAAACCAGGGCCTTGACCAGTTCAGGAATATTAGTGTAATGTCCACCGCCAATGGTGTCAATAAAGTGCAGGTAAGGGCTATCTTCCGGCCGGACCGGAGAGCACATGCCCCCTTCCGCCATTAAAGTATTGGCATCACCCAGGCGCAGCTTGGTTGTCATTAATACTTCTGCTCCACCTTCATGAGCAGTCAGTGCAGCAGCACAGCCGGCGCCACCGCCACCAACAATCAGGATATCGGTGCAGTAATCGGGCTCGGCCAGGTTCAGTTGATCCGGGTTATAGATACTGTATGATTCCAGGGTTTTAGCCAGCTCAACCGGAACCCTGTTTCCCTTGTTAGCTCCAATGCGCAGCTTTTCCATACCTTCATCCCGGTAATCGGGGTGAAAATCCGCGATTAACCTGGTTCGCTCATTATCATTCAAGCGTTCAATTTCCTGGCTCTTTCTGAAATTACGGGTTTCCTTAACCTTGTTTAATGTTTCGTCAAAATGGGGCGGGTAGGTCATTTTACTTCCCCCTTAGATGCATTCAATATCTCTTTCAGCATATAGTTTTTGTAGTTCTTCCTGTCCATTATCAATCAGTTCATCGATTTGCCCGTCATATAAACCCTGCTCAACTTCTTTGATCCTGGCATCAACATAACCAGGACGCGGTAGAGAAGAGTAAGCATAAAGCCGCCTTGCCGACATGGCAATGTTATAGGGGACCATCTGGGCCAGGCAGCGTGACGCGCATAGGCCGCACATCACACAGTCAAAAGACATTTCTGCCACAGCAGTAAGGTTGCCTCTTTGTGCTTCCGCGATAATATCCATTACCGATAGATCCTGGGGACATATCTTGGTACAGGCACTGCAGCCCAGGCAGCGAAACATTTCCGGATACATCCGGTACAATGTTTTTACGGGATCTTCTTCAGACCTTATATTAAGCAGTATTTTCTGGGCAGGATAATAGGGCAATATCGCAACATCCATACCCTCTTCAATTTGTGTCTGGCAGGCCAGGCCTACCTTGATCTGATGATCACCGGGGACCCGGTAAACAGTTGCACAGGCACCGCAGAAACCTCCCCGGCAACCGCAACCCCGCACCAGGCGGTGCCCTGACAATTCGATTGCACCCATTATTGTTACCCCTTCAGGAACGAGGTGCTTTTTACCCAGGTAATAGATAGGAATTAAATCAGCCATAAACTCACCTCCAGTCTGTTAAGTTTATAAATTTTTTCAGGGCTCAGTTGAATAATTCATCAACCCTTGTTATATTTTCAAGTTTCTGCAGATAATCGAGGGTTCTTCTGATCTGTTCTTCAGGCCAAACCCGGCGGGCCAGGTTTTTAAACTTATCACGAAGTTCATCAACTGAAGCCGGATTTTCCGGATCACCGCGCGGATAATCGGTATGTGCCTTTAAAACTGTTCCGTCTTTAAGGAGGACTTCAAATGTTGCAGCCCAGCGGGAAGGGTAATTGTCTTCAATATGCTGATCAAGGATTACTGTGCAGCACTGACCGAGATGCCCAATGAGAGGATCTACTGGGCCGGATAGATCGAAACTATCCAGGTCTAGCTTTCCTTCTACCATAGCTGCACCGATGCAGAAGGGCAAACTAAATTTTGCCTTGTAGGGAGTATCGTCTCTATATGTGCCTACCAGGTCAACTGCATGGGCATAAGTTTTAACAGTTATTTTCTCTACATCTTCAGGGTTCAGTCCTTCAGAAGCCAGCTGCAGAGCCAAGTCCACCCCGCTGTGGGTATGACGGCAGGAAGGATAGATTTTATAGCTGTTGCCCAGGATACGATATTCGCTGCCCAGGCCGGCAGTCACTCTTTCCGGAAAGTATTCACTGGCTGTAGCCTTAAAAAACCCTTTTTCCCCTTCCAGTATGCATTTAGCCCCGGTAAAGCCTTCTTCAGCAAGCTGAACAGCCAGAAGCCCATTCATAGCCGCTTTACCCGGGTGAAGATGCTTGGTCATAGCTCCATCCTGTAGAAATTCCCACAAACCTGCTGCCTGTGAACCGGCATTACCAAGCGCATCAATTACCTGGTCAACATTCAACTCATAAACTTTTGCTGCTGCAACCGCGGCGCCAAAAGTGCCACAGGTAGCCGTGGTATGCCAGTAGTAGTAATGAGAAGTTGTAACAGCTTCAGCAATACGAATACCGGCTTCGAAACCGGCAACCACTGCAGTAATCAGCTCAGAGCCTGATGCTTCACGTTCTTCGGCAGCGGCAAAGGCAGCAGAAATAATCGGAGCGGCTGGATGAAGAATGGAGCTGCGATGCAGATCATCCAACTCTAGTATATGGCAAGAAGTTCCGTTGGCCAGGGCAGCGTACAAAGCTGACGATTTTTCATTGCTGCCGATGATCGTAGCCCGGGGGTTGCCACCTGCCCGTTTAATAATTTTTTTTACTTTCATTGCCGGAGGCTGGCTGGAACCGGCAGCTACCGAACCAAGCCAGTCGGTAATAGCTGTTTTTGCTGCTTCAACAGCAGAGGAGGGCAGCAGGTCATAATTAAGGCCGGTAGTAAACTCTGCAAGTTTTCTTGATAGCATAGGCCTTCCTTTCGACATGCGAATCAATTTGCCTTTCTATTTTTATAATTGGCTATCAAAGATAAGATATCCTTTTTAAAAGGCATAAAATTTCTTTTTACAGGACTTTCATTGTGCCCGAACATATTGTATTGTATGCTTATTAATGAGAACATCTATCAATTAAAAAGGAGCTGCGAACAAATGAATGACAAACGGGTCTTACTAAATATCGAAGATAGCATCGCCGTGGTTACCCTGAACCGTCCGGAAAAGTCCAATGCCTTTGACGGGGTAATGTGGCTGGCCCTGGAAGAGGTTGCCGGTAAAATTAAGTTAAACCCTGAAGTTAGGGCTGTAATTTTAACCGGAGCAGGTAAATCCTTCTGCGGAGGACTGGATATTAATAAGGCCGCATCAGAAGGTATAAATCTTCAGGCAAAAACACTGCGCAGCAACTATGAAGCGCTGCATTACCTGAGTGAAGTACTAACCCTCTACGAAAAACTGCCCGTCCCGGTAATTGCTTCTATAAATGGTGGATGCATCGGCCTTGGCCTGGAACTGGCTTTAACCTGTGATATAAGGCTGGCCTCTGAAGATGCGGTTTTTTCCATCCCTGAAGTAGTTTTCGGCCTGGTCCCTGACTGTGGAGGAACCCAGCGCCTGCCCCGCCTGGTCGGTCCGGCAAAAGCCAGGGAGTTAATATATACCGGTGATAGAATAGGCGCTGACGAAGCCCAGAGAATAGGCCTGGTCAACCGGGTTTATAAAGCTGCTGAACTTGAAGATGCAGCGATGCATATGGCTGTTAAAATAGCCGGTAACTCTCCCGAAGCGGTCCAGGCTTCTAAGCGCTGCATAAGCAGGGCTTTAAGCACTTCCCTGGAAGCGGGTTTACAGTACGAAACCCTTGCTGCTGAAGCCGTTCTCGGCGAAAAAGTAAAAACCATGATCCGCTTCGAATTTTAGCTTGACAAATTATTCACAAAGGGTATAGAATAGCTCTCATTATGACAAAAAATAAAAAAGGAGAATATTATGGAGCATAATAATACCATTACCACCTCGGCAGGGAAAAATGTTCTTTATATTTCCGTTATTCTAACCCTGCTATTCGTAGTTTGGGGAGCAGTTCTGCCCGAAAGTATGGACCTTGTAGCAGGGACCGCTCTCAATTTCCTTACTACTAACTTTGGCTGGCTTTACCTGGCTGCCGTGTTTTTCGTTTTACTTTTTATTATCGGCATCGCTTTTTCTCCCTACGGCAAACTTAAGCTGGGTAAAGATGACGAAGAACCAGAATTCAGCACCCCGGCCTGGTTCGCTATGCTTTTCACCACCGGTATGGGGATAGGACTGGTTTTCTGGAGCATCGCTGAGCCCATGTATCACTACATGAGCCCGCCTTTTGGCGAAGGGGAAACTGCTGAAGCTGCTGAAATAGCCATGCGTTATACCTTTTTCCACTGGGGATTGCATCCCTGGGCTGTTTTTGCCCTGGTCGGGATGGCCCTGGCCTACTTCCAATTCCGTAAAGGCATGCCGGCGCTGATCAGTTCAATCTTCCAGCCCATCCTTGGCGACAGGATTCATGGACCGATCGGCCAGGCTATCGATATCCTGGCTGTATTTGCCACCGTCTTCGGACTGGGCACATCGCTTGGGCTGGGTACCATGCAGATTAATACCGGTCTGAACCATCTTTACGGGATACCCGACAATAACGTAGTTAATATTTTAATTATTATTGTCATCACCACTGTTTTCACATTAGCGGCAGTGATGGGTATCGAAAAGGGAATTAAATTTATTGCCAACAATACGGTACGGTTAGCCCTCCTGATTATGTTATTTTTATTCTTATTCGGACCGACCCTGCAGATTATTAACCTGCTCACCAATACTATCGGTGATTACCTGCAAAACCTGATTTACATGAGCCTGTGGACCGATCCGATCATCGAAGGCGGCTGGATCAGCGGCTGGACTGTTTTTTACTGGGCCTGGTGGATCGCCTGGGGACCCTTTGTCGGTCAGTTTATTGCCCGTATATCCCGCGGCCGGACTATCCGTGAATTTATTATCGGCGCTTTAATCGCACCCACATTTTTTAGCTTCATCTGGCTCGCAATTTTCGGCGGTACAGCCTTGAACCTTGATATTATCCAGGGGGTAGGAATCGGCGCAGCTGTAACAGAAAATGTAGCCAGCGCTTTATTTGTAACCCTTGCCAATTTCCCGATCAGTTCAATCATGTCTTTCTTAGCGATCATTTTGATCGCCGCCTTTTTCATCACTTCTGCCGACTCGGGAACTTTCGTTGTCGCCATGCTGACCTCGGGCGGCAGCCAGGAACCTACCCGCAAACTAAAAGCAGCCTGGGGCATTTTGCTCGGCGGGGTTGCTGCCGTGCTTCTTGTTTCCGGCGGTCTTGGCGCCCTGCAGACAGCATCAATTGCCTCTGCTTTCCCCTTTATGCTGGTCATGCTGGTCATGTGTTATTCACTGTTGAAAGGGTTCTCGCAGGACAAGCTCTAGCGCAAATCTTGTTTAGATCACCAGGGGGCAGGTAATTAACCTGCCCCCTACATTTATATAAGGCAATGCAAGCACCGCTTAAAGACCCCGCAAGTACTCGCTTTTTAGAGAACCAGGGGCTTTTTTCTCAATCACCTGGTCAATTGAAGCCAGCAGCTGATCCTGGTCCCGGGAAAGAACGGCCTTAAGCGGTAGATAGTTCGAGGCATGGTTTGCCCGGAAAATGCAATTGCTCAAGGAAAGCCCTTCAACTATCATCCTGATTTCTTTTAACATTTCCCAGGGACCCAGGGGAGTCAGTTCTCCCCGGCTAAACTGGCGGTGCATAGTTGTTCCCGGTACTGTCATCAGGCTGAGCAGCCCCAGGTATTCCGGATCTATCCTGTTTAGCAGGGCTGCGCTTTCACAGGCATGCTCTTTTGATCCTTCCACCCCGGCCAGTCCATTAATCACAGTGATAGAAAGTGGAACTTCTGCTGACTTTGCCTTTGCTGCACCTTCAGCGATCTGATCAGGAGTAACTCCCTTTTTTATATGTTCAAGAACCGCGGCGCTGCCGCTTTCAATACCCAGGTAGACTATACCCATTTTATGCTCTCTTAATATCTTTAATTCTGCACTGCTTTTCTCAAGCAGATCATGGGGATTGCCATAAAGAGATACTCTTTCCAGGCCCGGGAAAGATTGATCAAGCAGCTGTAGGGTTTCAAGCAGTTGATCTGTGGGAACAGCAAGAGCATTGCCGTCAGCCAGGAATATCCGCCTGGTATGCGGCAGCATCCGGGAAGCCATGGAAATTTCCTTTCGTAGCTCTTCATTACTGCGAACCCGGAACTTTTTCTTTTTATACATCCCGCAAAAGGTGCAGCGGTTATGGGAGCAGCCGATCGTGGCCTGCAGGATTAAACTTCTCGCTTCACTGGGAGGACGGAAAACATCACCTTCATACTTGATAGGAATCATAGAGCCAACCTGCTTTCTGCTTAAGTATAAACAATGCTTCACAAATCATACTCAATTCAACGATATCAGTCAATAAGATACGCTGAAATTTGAACAGTCCCGGCAGGTAAATTCAGCGCTAATAACATAATCCTGCTCAGCATGCAAAAATATTAGCAAGCAGATAGATAGCAGCATATAGTGGTATAATAGCAGTTGGTGCAAGAATGACAACCTGATGCATTTCGACAGGAGTTATTATGGAACAGAGTTTTTTACCGATGAGCAAAGAAGAAATATCCGCCCGGGGCTGGCAGCAGCTTGATTTTATCATAATCAGTGGTGATGCCTACGTTGACCACCCCTCATTTGGCACAGCCATCATTGGCAGACTGCTCGAAGCTAAGGGGTTCAGGATTGGCCTTATCGCCCAACCCGACTGGAAAAACTTAGAGGAATTTAAAAAACTGGGACGGCCTGCCCTTGGATTTTTGATCAGTGCAGGAAACCTGGATTCCATGGTCAGCAATTATTCTGTCAGCAAGAAAAGGCGAAAAGCCGATGCTTATTCACCCGGGGGGAGAACGGGGTTACGCCCGGATCGGGCTGTAATTGTTTATGCCCAAAAAGCAAGGGAAGCCTATAATGAAGTGCCAATTATTATCGGCGGCATTGAAGCCAGCCTGCGCCGTTTGGCCCATTATGATTACTGGGATAACCGGGTACGCCGCTCAGTCCTGCTAGATGCGAAAGCCGACCTGCTGGTATATGGCATGGCCGAAAAAACTATTATCGCCATAGCCGAAGCGCTGCAAAGCGGCCTGAACATTAGTGACCTGCACTATATCAGGGGCACCGTGTACCGCAGCAGTACTATTGACAGCTCCGAAGATACTGTGATCTTGCCTTCTTACGATGAAATCTGCACTTCCCATGAATCTTATGCCCGCAGTTTTATCCTGCAGCATCAATACAGCGATACAGGCAGCACAAAATCTTTGGCCGAACCCTATGAGCACGGGTATGTTACCCAAAATCCACCGGCTGAGCCGCTAACCACGGAAGAACTGGATACAATTTACCGCCTGCCCTTTGCCAGGAGCTACCACCCCGTATACGAGAAAGCAGGCGGCATTCCGGCAATCAGCGAAGTTAAGTTCAGCCTTGTCAGCCACAGGGGCTGCTTTGGGGGTTGCAGCTTTTGCGCCCTGCATTTTCACCAGGGGCGGGCTGTCCAATCGCGCAGTATCGAAGCAATCGTGGAAGAAGCAGAAGAACTTATTGAGGATCCCGATTTCAAAGGCTATATTCATGATGTGGGCGGGCCGACTGCTAACTTTAGGAGCAAACCCTGTTCCAGGCAGGAAAAAGGAACGACCTGCACAGACCGGATGTGCCTTTACCCTGAGCCCTGCCCGAACCTGGAAGCCGATCACTCCGAGTACCTTGAGCTTCTGCGGCGCCTGCGTAAGCTTGAAGGAGTTAAAAAAGTATTTGTCCGATCAGGCATTCGCCACGACTACGTGCTGCATGATCCGGATGATACCTTTATGCGGGAACTTTGCGCCCATCATATCAGCGGTCAGTTAAAAGTTGCGCCCGAACATGTATCCCCTTCGGTCCTGGACAAAATGGGCAAACCGGACAGGAAGGTTTACCGTAAATTCAAGCAGAAATATAAAGCATTAAACCGTGAGCTTGGGAAAGACCAGTACCTGGTTCCCTATTACATGTCGAGCCATCCGGGCTCAACCCTGGAAGCTGCCATTGAACTGGCATCTTTTATAAATAAACATGAACACATGCCCGAGCAGGTCCAGGATTTTTATCCCACCCCGGGCACCCTCTCCACCTGCATGTATTATTCAGGGCTGGATCCGCGAAACATGGAAAAAGTATATGTGCCAAAAACTGCCCGGGAAAAAGCGATGCAGAGAGCATTGATCCAGTTTAACGTGCCTAAGAATTATCAGCTGGTTTATGATGCTCTTAAACTTACAGGGCGAGAAGACTTAATCGGCTACGAGCGCAAGTGCCTGCTTAAACCCCATCATATCAATAACAAGAGTTCTAAGAAGAAAAACAGAAACAGCAAGGGGGCGCGTTAAAAAATGAAATTTGATTTTAGAAAAATTAATTACAGGAAAAGCTCGCTACGCTACCTGACTATTTTCGCCGGCCTGTTTATCGTGGGAAACGGTATAGTTTTTACCATCAACGCTAACCTGGGAGTCAACCCCTGGGACGTGCTGCACATCGGCATCGCCAATCAAACCGGTCTTTCAATTGGCAGGGTGATCCAGGGCATTGGGCTGCTCCTCGTGACAGTAAGTTATTTTTTCGGTGTAAAAATATATGTGGGAACAATCCTGAACATGATTTTTTTAGGCCTCTTTGTTGACCTTGTTATTGGCTGGGGATATGTGCCCCTGCCGGAGATGATTTGGCAGCGCATTGCGCTATATTTTGCCGGTGTAGTTGTTTTTGGCTTCGGTGTTGCCGTATATATCAGCGCCAACCTTGGGGCCGGCCCGCGAGACAGCCTGATGCTGGCCCTGACAAGAGCCACTTCGATCAGGATGGGAACTATCAGAACTATAATGGAAATAACTGCGGCAGCAATAGGCTTTTTCCTGGGTGGTCCGTTGGGCATCGGCACAGTAATATTCGCCCTGACCATAGGCATTTTTATGGAAATTGGTTTTTCAATTATCAGTAAAATAAAAACTACTTCCTCATTTGAGCGAATCTGGGAAGGATCGGCCAGGCATACCCGGGGACTTTAAGATCCAACTATTATTACCGACTGGCCAGGCTCAACTAATTTCTCCTGACCATAGCCGCGAATGGAAACAATCGCATTATTATCCCTGTCAGAATCAACTTTAAAACCGCATTGTTCAATTGTAAGGACTAGATTTTGGCTTTTATAGTTGATTTTGAACTCTACCTTATCCCATTTCTCCGGCAATTGCGGGTTAAAGGAGAGGCCAGTTTCATCTACCTTCATCCCGGCAAACCCGAATACGATAATTTGCCAGGCTGCACCGCAGGCAGCAGTATGAATACCGCCGATAAATGTCCCGCCGCTTTCAGCTTTGTTAGTGTTAAAAAGATCTATCACTGAAGACCTGGTAAAGTAACTGTAGGCCTGCTCCAGGTAGCCGGCTTTTCCTGCCATGATGGCATGGACTGCAGGGCTGAGTGATGAACCGTGCTGGGTTCTCGGTTCGTAGTAATCGTAATTGGCCCTGATCACATCAGGTGGAAAGAGATCCTGCAGGACCAGCAGCTGCAAAACATCGGCCTGCTTCAAAACCTGGGTATGTACGGCAACGCCGTTAGGCCAACCCCAGTATTCATTCTTTTTAATCAACCTCTGCTCCAGGATTTGTGGAGTCACATCCTCCAGGGCAAAATAACCGTCAAACTGCTCAACGATCCCGCTTTCAGGCATAGGTTGGGGCAAATAGAGTTTCTCCAACATATCCCTCCAACCTTTAAGTTCACTATCTGTTATGTTTATCTTACTGCTTAGATCGTTCCATAGCCCGGGGTTATCCGTTTTCAGACGATCACTTATCCCCAGGGCTTTCTCCAGGCTGTAAAAGGCCTGGTAATTGGTAAAGGCGTTGTTATCGACATTTTCATGGTATTCATCGGGCCCCAGGAGGCGGATAAACTCATAGCGACCCTTGCTTTTGTTAAAATAGGCATGGCTGTAAAGAAAACGGGCCACTTCAAAAATAATTTCTGCGCCATACTCTTCAATAAAGCGCCAGTCATCGGTAGCCTGGTAATACTGCCAGATGGTATAAACCAGGTCTGGCGAAACATGAATCTGCCAGTCGTTAAAATGGTTCCTGATTTTCCGGCCGCTTAAAACATCGGTAAAAAAGAAGGAAGGACAGAGCTCATTGCCTGTTTTACCGCTGACCCAGGCATAAAAAGCTCCTTCATAACCCAGGCTAGCAGCCTTATGGCGCGCACCATCGAGAGTCTTGTATCGATATACTAAAATGTTCCGGGCTATTTCGGGTATGGTATAAATAAACATGGGCAGGTTATAAATTTCCTGGTCCCAGAAGGCCGCTCCCTGGTAGGCCTGGCAGGATAAACCCCGGGCCCCGATGGGCAGCGAGTCGCTGTGAGCAGGTGTTGCAATAATATTATGATAGAGATTAAACCTTAAAAGTACCTGCGAAACAGGGTCGCCATGAACCTTTATATCGGCTTTTTCCCAAATCCTGTCCCAGTATGGCTTGTGCTCATTTTTCAGCTGGTCATAGCCCTTCTCCAGGGCTTGCTGCAGGCTTTTCTTCCCGGCAGTGTAAGGATCGGCTGTATCATTGCTGCTGTAAACTGTCATTACTTTTTCGAGGATCAGTTCTTCTTCCTGCTCCAACTCAAAGGTAAGCTTCCAGAAAACCGCTTCCTCTTCCCTGGTCAGTTCTTTTTTGAGCGGCTCAAGACCAATAATCTTATGACCTTCCAGGACGGCGAGGGTAATCCTGCTTTGCCCTGTTTCAGATGTAATTGAGGTTTCACCCTCTTCAGCTTCTATCTTATAATCGTATAAATGCTTACCGTTTAAGTCCCATACTGCCCCGTCGATACCGGTATAAAGGTCAATCCTGCAGTGCTGTCCAGCCCGGATTTTAAAACGCATCGGGATCAGGTGCAGGTCAGCATAGCTGGCAAATCTTTCTATGCCGATATGCAGCTCTTTGCCATTTTTAGCAGTCCAGCTGGATTCAGCCCTGAAGATGCCATAGCGTAAATCTAGCTTTCGGTAATATGCATTATCATCAGAAGAGATTGACGAACCGGTGGTTTCAATTGTTTCTCCATCAACCACCAGCTTTACATAGAGGCCATTCGGTGCGTTGCATAGCTCGGTCCAGGTTCCATCAGCATTATCATAAGTATCTGTCACAAAACAGCCAACGTATTTATCTTTACACCACTCGGGAAATGTCCCCCGGTAACCAAGGTAACCATTGCCTGTTAAAAAGTTACTCCCCGTCGCAATTAGCTGTTCTTCTAAAAAGCTTTTCTCATATATTTCCCAGCCACTATCCGAATAAAGATTGTCATTTAGTTTGATCATTTATTGCATCCTTTAGCTAAATAGTTAGATATATTTATAATTAATTTCGGGAATTGCAAACCCTTCATGAAGTTTTTTTAATATAATTCTGGGTTCCACGGGATCATCCTTCAGAACAAATTCCAACTCACTGTACCGACCCTGCTTAAAGTCGCAGCTCAGTCCGTCATCAAGATAGAGGCGATAATACCCGTCTTTACCGGTATAACAATACATAGTCAGCGATTTTGCATCTGCATAACTGCTGTATTCTACAGACTCAATATCATCATGGGGTAGAACTGTCCCGGCCCTGACATAAAGGGGCATCTTTTCCAGGGGCGCTTCCACGGAAAGGTAGCGCCCGCCCGCAAAGGACTGACCGGTCCAGTAATCAAACCAGAGGCCCTGCGGAAAATAAACCTGGCGGTGGGTTGCCCCCGGCCTGGTAACCGGGCAGACCATCAGGCTATCGCCCAGTAGAAACTGGTCATTAATATGATAGGTTTCCGGATCCTCCTGGTAATGGTAAAAGAGAGGCCGGATTGCAGGCTGTCCTGTTAAAGTGCTCTCACGCATCAGGTTGTAATAGTGGGTCAGCAGCCGGTAACGCAGGCGGATATATTTACGGGTAATATCCAGGATTTCCTGTGGATAAGCCCAGGGCTCCTGGGGAGCCGTGTCAATCTCGCTGTGATTGCGGAAAAAGGGATAAAAGGCACCTAACTGGGTCCAGCGAACCAGCAGCTCACCGCTGCAGCCACCCCTGTAACCGCCCACATCTGCTCCCACAAAGGAATAACCACTGATCCCAAGGTTTAAAAGCATGGGTATGCTGTTTTCGAGATGCTCCCAGACACTGGCATTGTCCCCGGTCCACAGGGCGGCATAGCGCTGACTGCCGGCAAAGGCGGCGCGGGTTAAAACAAAAGGCCTTTTAGCAGGCTGCAGTTTTTCCAGGGCTGTCCTGGTTGATATGGTCTGCAGCATGGCATAAATATTATGAACTTCCCGGTGAGGAAGTTGTTCTCCGTCGTCTGTCCTATGAACAGTGTCATCGGGCAAAGTGCCGATCTCCTGGGTGAAATCGGTAGGTTCGTTCATGTCATTCCAGATGCCTTCAACTCCGCACTCCAGTAACCACCGGTATTTCTCTCCCCACCACTGCCGCACTTCAGATCTTAGAAAGTCCGGAAAAACTGCCGGTTTGGGCCACACTTCTCCGTAATATACTTCGCCTGAGGATCGGGTAACATAGTAGCCATTTTTCAAACCTTCTTCATAGACAGCATAACCTTCTTCAGCCTTCACCCCGGGGTTAACTATAACCACTACAGAAAAGCCCATATCTTTAAGCTTTTGCAGCATGCTTTCAAAATTCCTGAAACGTTCACGATCAACGGTAAAAACCTTGTAAGCATCCATGTAGTGAATATCCATGTAAAGAACACTGCAGGGGATATCGTTGCTGTGCAGGCCTTCGGCAATATTGAGCAGCTCTTCTTCACTGCTATAGCTGTAGCGGCTCTGGTGATAGCCGAGGACACTTTTACGGGGAAGTGGTGCAGTGCCTGTTAAATACCCGTAACCTATCACCACGTCGACCACCTGCGGGCCGGCTATAAAGTAATAGTCAAGACTCCCTCCATCAGCCCAAAAACTAATTTCGGCGGGATCACTTTTACCAAAATCAAAATAAGTCCGGTGGGTATTGTCAAAATAAATACCGTAGGCTAAATCCGGGGAAGCTCCTAGATAAAAAGGAATTGCCGTGTGCATCTCTTCTTCCTGCGGGTGCTGAATCGGATTGTGAAAAAGCACATCGCTGCAGTAATTTCTTATTTTTGTTCCCACCTGGTTCAGCCAGGTATATTTTTCACCATTGCCGAAAATGCCGGTTTCTTTCAGCCTTTTTTTCCTGATTAGCCTATCGTCAGGAGATACCGCAATATCCTCACTGTATATTTTTCCATCAGGATCAGATATTTTAACGGCAAGAGTTTCTGGGTTAATATCAATGACCAGGCTCTTGGTGCGTAGTTTATAACCATTAATTTTCACTTTAACTTCTTCCGGTTCTGCAATGACAGCAAGGGTAGACGCAGGCAGAACCTGGTCACTGCTATAGGCAAAACGCACAATCTTTTCACCGTAAAATAGTATATGCAAACTGGCCTGCTGTCCTGTTACGAAAAAACCTTTACCCTTTTGCCTGATCATATCTAGCGGGCACCTCTTTTAGAAAATATCTTCAAGCTTTACTGCTGCAACTGAGGGGTACACAAAATCAGCAGTACCGACTCTTTCCTCCGGGCCAATGCCAATTGTATGCATACCGGCGGCCCGGGCAGCGGTAATGCCGGCTTCGGCATCTTCAACTACCAGGCACACCTGCGGCTTAAGCTTAAGCTGCTCAGCTGCATAGAGGAACAGATCCGGCGCCGGCTTCGTTTTCTCAACGCTGTTGCCGTCTGCGATAACTTCAAAATACCCGGCAATGCCGAGCTTATCTATCACTGTCGGTGCATTTTTACTGGCCGATGCCAGGGCCAGTCGGCATCCTTTTTCCTTCAAGCGGTCAAGCAGCTCAACTGCGCCCGGCAGCAAATCTTTTTCCGACACGGTTTCAAGATAAGAACGGTAATAACCATTTTTTCGTTCCATCATTTCCAGTATCTTCTCTTCCGGCACATTTCGTCCTTTGAGAATCAGATCCAGGGATGCCCGGCGCGATACCCCGCGCAGCTGCTCATTGTCTTTTCTTGAAAAAGAATATCCTTCCTCATCGGCCAGGCGCTTCCAGGCCAGAAAATGATATTCAGCGGTATCGGTCAGCACTCCGTCAAGATCGAAAATAAATGCTTCGATCATTTATGTGCTGCTCCTACCAGCAGGGCTTCCTCGGTTCCACGGTCAAAGAGGTGAACCTTTTCCGGAGTAAAGTTGAACTTAACCTTATCATGAACCCTGATATTTAAAGCCGGGTCTACCCGGGCAATAACATTTTTCCCACCAATATCCAGGAAAAGATATGTTTCAGAACCAAGCAATTCGGTTACCTCAACAGTTGCCACATTTTCACTTTCCTCATTGGCATGTTCGACTTCAATGTGTTCAGGCCTGATCCCCAGGGTAATATCCTTCTCCGTATAATTATTTTCCTTCAGTTGGTTTACCTTATCCTCGTTTAGCCCCACGGTACCGCCTTCAAAATCAACAACTACAGCCCCGTTGCTTTCAGTCAGGCGCGCTTCGATAAAATTCATCTGCGGGGAACCGATAAAACCGGCAACAAACTGGTTAACCGGGCTGTTATAAAGAGTTTCCGGGTCGGCAACCTGGTGCACAACACC
>Ga0207421_10003773_pt1 | contig 17848 bp, 16 predicted proteins | sample SodLakKL_010_SED_4_FD_187542 | JGI IMG/M metagenome (GOLD analysis project Ga0207421, IMG submission 187542) | Alkaline sediment microbial communities from Lake Tanatar, Kulunda Steppe, Russia - 8KL_010_SED (SPAdes) (version 2) | ecosystem: Environmental > Aquatic > Non-marine Saline and... | reverse complement strand
ATAGTGCTCTTTCCAGAGATCCCAGAGGCACTTTTCCTCTTTGCCCTTAGCTTTTTGATAAAAATTTAAGAATTTGGGGACATAGTTAATGACCTTTATCGTAGTTTGACCCATGAGATAGTCCTCCTCGAGTCTGGCTGGAAAATTTATTCTGGTTATTGTTTAGATTAACAAATTATGAGTATTCTCTTATTATATACCTTAATAAAATGTCCGACAAATTGGAGGAAGGGCACTTTATTGATGATGAACATGATAGGGTATGCATCAATGCGAAGAAGATCTGATTAACGACCTCATAAGCCCCTCTCATAGCGAGGAAAGTATTTTCAGATATTCAGTGGTGAGAGGATATGCAAAAGATTAGAATTGAATAAAGCTTGTTTTAAATTTAAAAAACTCTAATGGCCGGTACCTTTTAGCGAAACTGCCCGTCGCCCGCTAGCTTGGTATTTGGCGACGTCGGGTTTTTTTCTGTGACTTTTTGCCATTCGGTGCCTGAACGCGCCTTATTACTAATTTGCCGTGTGGGAATGGTTGGGGAGTTAGATTGTAAATCGGGTGGTGATAAATGTTTTTAGAAAAAATTAATATTTTTTATAATAAATACTTTTAATTTTTTTAAGATGATGTTATAATTTAGATAAACGATTTCGTAATCCTTTACATAAAAACTAAATTTATTAAATTTTGTGTTTAACTAGTTTTTTTTAGGCAAATGAACTGCTTTAATTTATGTAATTTTGGTATTAACTAAAGTTTTTGTAAAATTATTTTATTCAAACTATTAAATGTTACCTTTCGTGCAGGTTTCAAACTGGCAAAATATATAAAAAATTATAATGGACATTGATTTATTAAAAATCATATAGTCTACAATTAGATATTTTAATAAATTCAAATTAATAAAATTTCAAGATATTGGAGCGAATAAACAATGCCTAGTATAAAAGATGTAGCAAATAAAGCTGGTGTTTCAACAGCTACTGTATCAAGAGTCATTAATAATACCAGTTTTGTCAGTTCTAAAGTAAAAAAAAGAGTACTTAAAGCGATGGATGAACTTGATTATCAACCTAATTTAGCAGCAAAAAGCCTAAGAAGCAAAAAATCCAATATTATAGGTTTGTTAATGCCTGATATTGCCAATCCTTTTTATATGAACGTGATTAAAGGTATAGAAAAAGTAATGAGAGAAAACAGCTATAACATTCTTGTTAGTAATTCAGATGATGATATTGAGATTGAAAAACAACAATTAAAAATATTTAATTCACAATTGGTAGATGGTTTAATAATGAGAGCCACACATGATGATCATTCTTTTTTAAATAAATATTTTGATAATTGCCCGATTGTATTTGTTGATTGTAAACCTATAAATTTTACAAAAGGAGATATGGTTTTGGCTAATAATATTGAGGGTTCCTTTAGGGCAATTAATATGTTGTTGAAAAATGGGCATAAAAAAATTGGTTATATTGGCGGAATACCAACATTAACAACAACAGAAGAAAGAAAAATTGGCTACAAAAAAGCGTTATTACACGCAGGCCTAAACCCTCAAGATTCATTGATTAAACTAGGAAACTCAAGAATTGATAGTGGATATAAATTTGCTGCTGAGCTTGTTAAAAAAGAAAAAGTAACTGCTATTTTCTCTGGTAATAATTTGATTACTTTGGGTGTAATGAAATTTTTAAAAGAACAAAATATTATTATACCTGATGAAGTTTCAGTGGTTGGTTTTGATGATATTGAATGGGCCTCTTTTACTGATCCTAAAATTACAACGATAAAACAACCTTCTAAAAAAATTGGAATAAAAGCAGCAAAACTATTATTACAAAGAATTCAAAGTGAAAACGAAAAAAAATATCAAGAATATCGTCTGGCAGTTAATGTTATTTCACGAAACTCTATTTAGTTATGAGGAGGCTCAATAGTGAGCTCAAAAAAAATTGTTCTAGATTCCCTGGAATTCAATAATCCAACTCGCATTCCGAGACAACTTTGGACTTTACCTTGGGCTGAGAAAAAGTATCCTGATAAATTGAAAAACATTCAAAATGAATTCCCTAATGATATTTTATTAGTTAATCCATATTATAAAGAAAATTTAAATACTGAAGGTGACCTGTATAAAAAAGGAACATACGTTGATGAATGGGGTTGTAAATTTGTAAACCTGAAAGAGGGAATACACGGTGAAGTAAAAGATCCTTTAATAAAAAAATGGAATGAAGTTCATAAAGTAAATATTCCATTAGAAAGACTAACAATAAACAAACAAAGAATTAATAAATTTTGTAATAATACTAATAAGTTTACTTTACCAGAAGTATCACAGCGTCCGTTTGAAAGATTACAATTTATTAGAGGCACGGAGAATTTATTTATAGATTTAATTGAACAACCTTCTGAATTAAAATATTTATTAGATGAAATTCATAATTTTTACAAAAAAGAGGTTGCTTTATGGTGTGAAACTGATGTTGATGGAATTTTTTTCATGGATGATTGGGGGGCTCAGAATAACTTATTAATTAATCCAAAATTATGGCGCAAACTTTTTAAACCTTTATATAAAGAATATATAGAAATTGCTCATAATAATAGCAAATATGCGTTTATGCACTCAGATGGTTATATAACTAATATTATTCCTGATTTAGTTGAAATTGGTTTAGATGCACTCAATTCTCAATTGTTTTGCATGGACATAAAAGAACTGGGCAAAAAGCATAAAGGCAAAATTACTTTTTGGGGTGAAATTGATCGCCAACAATTATTGTCTTTTGGCTCTGAAAATGATATTAAAAAAGCAGTAAATAAAGTTTATGAAAATTTATTTTCTAATGGGGGTATAATTGCACAATGTGAGTTTGGGCCAGGTGCAAAACCAGAAAACGTTAAGCAGGTATTTAAATCTTGGAATAAGTTTTAGCAAACTAATGAGGTGATTGTTATGACTGGGAAAGATTTAGTTTATAAAGCATTAAAACATGTTGAAACAGAAAATGTGCCAAAATATATCTGGTATCACCCTGAGGTTAAAAACAAATTAGCTAAAAAATTAAATATTGAAATAAGCAATATTGAGATTCAATTAGGCAATGATATATTGCAAGATTGGCTTTCAATAAACAAGCAACAATCGTGTGACATTCCCCTAAATCAAACTTATTTAGATGAATGGGGTATAAAATGGAAAAAACAAGGGCATTATAATATGATTATTGAGAATCCTTTGGAAAAAGCCAACACAAATGAGATAATAAATTATAAACTACCTGATCCCTATAAAAAAAATCGTTATACAGAGCTTGAAAATCTTATATTTAAATTTGGAGATGATAAGTTTATTGGGGCAGATGTGTCTGGCTCTATTTTTGAACCTGCATGTCATCTTAGAGGAATGGAAAACTTATTATTAGATATGGCTTCAGGGAGCAAAAAAGCTGATATACTTCTTGATAAAATAACAGAATTTACGGGTATAGTGGCTATTGAATCATTAAAGAGGGGTTCTCATTGGGTTTGGTTAGGAGATGATGTAGGGACTCAGCGAAACATGATTATATCACCGCGGATGTGGAGGAAATACCTGAAACCTAGACTTAAAAAAATAATTAATATGATTAGAAGTTATGATTCAACCTCATATATAGCTTATCATTCTTGTGGAAGCATGTATCAAATTATTGGTGATTTAATTGATATTAAAATTAATGCTTTGAATCCTATTCAACCAAAAGCCAAAGGAATGGATGCAAAAAAGATAAAAAAAGAATTTGGTAATGATCTTACACTTATATGTGGGTTAGATACTCAGGAGTTTTTACTTAATTCTACACCTCCTGAAGTTAAAGAGAGAACAAAGAAATTAATAAGCGAATTGGGGAGTGGAGGAGGATATATTTTTGCTGCTTCCCATACAATCCAACCTGATGTACCTATAAATAATATTTTGGCAATGCTTGAAGTCTTTAATTGTAATTAGTTTTTTTATAGCTGTGCTTTGAAAATTAAAAATATAGTTTAATTTAGATTTTTTATATTATACAAAGGAGGAAGCAATATAATGAGATTCAAAAAATTGAGCAACAGTGTAATTAAAGGTAATAGAGAAGAGGTAGTGGAATTAACTCAGGAGGCAGTTGATGAGGGAGTAAAGCCGAATGAGATTATCAATCAGGGATTAATAAACGGCATGAATGTAATTGGTAAAAGATTTAAAGCCGGAGATATGTTTGTACCCGAAGTACTTATGGCGGCCAAGGCAATGAAGGGTGGAATGGAGATTGTTCAGCCTCTGCTGGTTGAAGGAGAAAGGGAAGAAGCCGGCAGGGTTTTACTGGGTACGGTAGCAGGAGACCTGCATGATATTGGAAAGAATCTGGTAGGCATGCTAATGGAGAGCGGAGGACTGGAGGTTAACGACCTAGGTACCGATGTGGAAGCTGATGAATTTGTGGAGAGCATCAGAGAGTTTAATCCAGATGTGCTGGGCATGAGCGCTCTTCTGACCACTACCATGCTGGAGATGAAGGATGTAATAGAGGTTCTTGAGGAAGAGGGCTTGAGAGATGATGTTAAGATAATTGTGGGCGGAGCACCGGTTACCAAGGAATTTGCCGATGAGGTAGGGGCAGACGGCTGGGCACCGGATGCTGCTTCTGCCAAAGATCTTGCCTTTGAAATTCTGGAATAATTATAACTCTTAGGATTTTTTAGTTTTCATATAAAAGATGTATTTTTTGATTTTAAGTAAAATGGATTACATGGAACTTTAATATAATTCTATGAGAGATATTTCAATATAATTAATGAATAACTTTAATATTTAACTTTTATGAGAAAACATTTTGTTCTAATTGTTTTAAGGTCGCATAATATTTTTCCTAAAAACTTTAACTTAATAATAGAGAGATTATATTGCTTGAATTTCTTACCAAAATGAAATATTAGAGGTTTCAATATTATTATTTAAAAAATTAGAAAGATTTTGTTGAGACTGGTAAATATAAAACTTTTTAAATATTGAAAGGGGTGATGCCTATAATAATTTTTATCATCTGCTTTAATTTATGATCGCTTCATTCTAAAATCTCAACAAGGAGGGAATATTTTGATTTCATTAAAAGAGTCTCTTTCTAATGTTTTATTATTAACACTTCTAATTTGTTTCTTTTTTTCATCGGCTGTAATGGCAGAGGGATATTTGATTGGTCATAATTCTCTTTATATGGGAGATGAATGGATGCAAGTAACAGATAAAGCCATTCATTTCTATGCCAGTGAACAAGGTTGGGAAGTTACAACTCAAAATGCAGACTTAAGTGTTGAAGAACAGGTAAACCAAATGAGATATTTTGTTGAACAAGGAGTGGATGGGATTATATGGTCTCCAGTAGATGCAGAGGCTACAGCAAGTGTAGCTGAATATGCAGCTGAGCAAGGCATTCCTACTGTAACTTACAACACTGATGTCAATACTGATGTTGTGCCCATGAATATTAGGTTTGATAGCTATGAATCAGCCAGTGTGTTAGCAAATGAAGTAATTGATCATTTAAAAGAAACTAAAGGTGAGCCTGAAGGAGTCGTTATAAGCTTACAGGGAGATGCAGCAAATGATGCAGATCGCGAACGAGCTGAAGGATATAGTGATGTATTTAAGCAGTATGATGGCATAGAATTTATTGAGTATTTCACTCACTCAGATGCAACGACAGCCCAGAATGATGCTTATAGTGCCATCCAGCAATTTGGCAGACCAGTTGCTATTGTTTCTCAAAATACCATTAATGCTAGAGGTGGAGTTAGAGCTTTAGATAGAGCAGATATGCTTGTCCCAAGAGGTGAAGAAGGTCATGTATTTATTGCTTCAATGGGTGCTCCGCCTGATTATCTTGATTTAATGGCAGAAGGTTATGTTGATCGTGCCCATATTCAACCTAATTTATTCTATGGTCCTTTAGCTATGCATTTCTTGGTTCAGTATATTGAAGGAGGAGAAGAAGCCCTTCCCGATGTTGGTGATATAATAACTGAAGAGGACCTTAAAATAACTGGAGGAGTTCATGATGGAGTTGCTCCTTGGGAAGAACAGGTATGGGCTCCAGCTGAGGTTAAAGAAAATTACGGTCATAGATGGCTTGCTGTTCGGGGTATGTTAGTAACACCAGAAAACCTTGACGACCCAACTATTTGGGGCAATACTGCTGCAGAATGGCTAGAATAATTTGTCTTCTGGATTTAAATAGGGGGAGCTTTATGCTCCCCTTTACGTTTTGACCATCATAATTGATTGGAGGTTTTTTCTGTGAATAAAGATTGTCTTTTAGAAATTAAGGATCTTCATAAAAAATTTGGGAATATTCATGCTGTTAAAGGTGTTGATATGAAAGTTTATCCTGGCGAAGTTATTGGATTGATTGGAAATAATGGCGCAGGCAAATCTACTTTGATAAAAACAGTTATTGGAGTCAATAAGAAGACCTCTGGCAATTTTTTTTGGAAAGGCAAAGAAGTAGAAATTAATTCCATTAAGGATTCTAGAGATCTTGGTATAGAAGCTGTTTATCAAGAGCAAGCTGTTTTTAATCAACTGAGTATTGTTGATAATGTTTTTATGGGTCGTGAAATCAAAAAAACCGTTTTAGGGCCTATAAGATGCCTGGATTATAAAAAAATGAAAAAAATTGTTGGCCCTTTGCTTGAAAAACTAGGACTAAATATCCCTACAATTGATCATGAAGTTAGATTTTGTTCTGGTGGAGAACGACAAGGCGTGGCAATAGCACGTGCAATGCATTTTAGTGCTTCTTTAGTTATTTTAGATGAACCTACCACAGCTTTGTCTGTTGAAGCGGTAAAAAAAGTTCTTTCATTTATAGAAAAATTAAAAAATGAAGGTATAAGTGTTATATTAATTTCTCATAACATTGACCACATATATTCAGTTGTTGACAAAATTGTAGTTTTATCTCATGGGAAAAAAGTACTGGACGAGAATAAAAAAAATATAAATAGAGAAGAAATAGAAAAATTGTTGACACATGTTGATAAAAGGAGGGCTTTATAAGTGAATCAGAACAAGAAGTTTCAGCTATTTTTTTTGAATAATATATCTTGGGTTCTAATTATTATTTTTTATGCTTTTTTTGCTATTACTAGGCCAGCTGCTATGTTACAGTTGAGCACAATTTCTTATATGATTTATTCAACAGTTCCTTTAGGATTTATTGTTATAGGAGTATCATTGTGTCTTTTGGTAGGAGAACTTGATTTATCTTTAGCTCAAATGACTGGTTTTGTTGCTATGTTAAGTGCGCTTATAGTTACTAGATGGTTGCCTGGTATACCTTTAGGATTATCTATTCTTGTACCCATCGTTGTTGGAGTATTTGCAGGAGCAATAAATGGATTTTTAGTAGGTTTCTTTAATTTGAATTCTTTTCTTGTAACTTTAGGAGCTTTTATGGCATATGAAGGTGGAACTCTTTTATTAAGGTCTCATCCAATATTTTCTGGTTTTTCTGATTTTTATCTTTTATGGGGGCGTAATGATAGTGTCTCTATATTAATGTTCGTTGTTATCATTTTAATAATGGCCTTTGTTTTGAAATTTACATCATTTGGGCTTCATATATATGGTGTTGGTGGAAATGAAAAATCTGCTGGCATGTTAGGTGTTTCACCTGGGAAAGTCAAATTCTTTACTTTTTCTTTAGCTGGTGGTTTTGCAGGTTTAGCTGCGCTTTTCTATACTGGATTTTTATCATCGGTTCCTCCGGGTTTAGCCGATGGACAAATTTTTATGGCATTTGCTGGAGCTATAATTGGTGGAGTAGAACTTCAAGGTGGTCGGGGTTCAATCATTAATGTTTTGGCAGGCATAATTTTTCTTTCCTTGGTAGGGGCTGGCTTATCAATGTTTAATGTAAATCCTTTTCTTAGAAGAGTAATATATGGACTGCTTGTTTTGCTAGCTATCTTTGTCAATAAAGCAAGAAATATCTTAAGAGATAGATTACTACAAGCTACTTGCTAGGAGTTGAAAAATTATGAATAATAGAGAAAGAATACTAGCTCTCTTTAATGGGGAAAAGCCTGATAGAGTTCCTTGGTTTGGAGACTTAAGTTATTGGGCTCTATCTTTGAATGAAAATTTTGTTGATAGAAATTATAAAATAAATAATAAATATTATGGTTTTCATGAAGAATTAAATGTTGGTTTTTACCTTCAAGGTTATGAGCCTTTTAAGCCTTATTATGATAGTGAAATTTCAATTGAAATATTAAAAGAAAATAATGTTACAAAGAGAATAGTTAAAACTCCTGTTGGGCAAATTTGTGAGAAATGGGAGTGGCTAGAAAAATCATTTTGCGAAGCCCCAGTTAAATATTTCATTAAAAATGCTTCAGATCTGAGAGTTTTTAAATATTGGCTAGAACACACATATTATAAACCTAAATACAAGGAAGCTAGTAAAAGGTATAATTTGATAGGAGAAAATGGTATTGTCTTATGCTATTTGCCTAAAAGCCCTTTCATGCAATTAGTAACATTATTTGCAGGCATAGAAACGATAGTTGATTTGTGGATGAATTATAAAAAAGAATTTGAAGAATTTCTAGAAGCCCACAAGCATAAAACCAATGAAGCTGCTCAAATTGCTTTAGAATCTCCTGCAGAAAGTCTTATGATACCCGAAAACTTATCTTCTGAAATTGTTGGTAAAAACTTTTATCATTCTTATATAGAAGATTACCATTCTGAGTGGACCTCTAAGATAAAGGAGGCAAACAAATATTCATTTATTCATATGGATGGAACTCTAAAGGGACTAATATCAGAAATTGGTTCAGTGGGATTTACTGTAATGGAAGCTCTCACTCCTTCCCCTGTTGGAGATTTATCACTTAAAAAAATTGGAGAGAAAATATCTAATGAAACAATTTTTTGGGGCGGTATACCTGGCAGTTATTTCACTTCTATTGTAAGTGATGATGAGTTTGATAGATTAGTAATAGAGACGATAACATTTATGAAACAAAAGCCTAAATATGTTTTAGGGGTGTCTGATCAAGTACCTCCAAACGGTCTTAAAGAGCGAATAGAAAGAGTAGGATTTTTAGTAGAAAAATATGGATATTATTGAAATTGTAGAGCTAAATTTTTATTAAGAAGGAGCTAAAATAATTATGAATTCAAGAGAGAGGCTTTTAAAAACTATAGAAGGCAAATCTCCTGATAGACTTCCAGTTACTACTCATCATGTGATGCCATATTTTTTAGATAAATACTTAGAAGGGATTAGTTATCATGAGTTTTTTGAAAAATTTGACCTTGATCCTATTAATTGGGTGATATCTTTTAAACCATCAAATGCTAATGAATATTATGATCCTCAACAAAAAGAACTAGATTTTCTAGAACAGAGTAGAATTATATCAGATCAGTGGAGAATTAAAGTTGAAAAAAGTCACAAATCAAATTTTGATGTATATAAATATTATTTTATAACCCCCAAAGGTACACTAGAAATGAAAATAAAGGCGAATGATGTTTCTTCCATGGTAACTGAATATTTAATAAAAGAAAAAAGGGATATAGATTTATTAGGTGAATTTATGACTATGCCAATTTGCAATATAGAGAAGGTAAATAATATTGCAAATGAATTTGGAGATGAGGGTATTATAAGGGGGCATATACCAACATTCGATGTTTTTGGTCAGCCAGGTTGTTGGCAGGATGCAGCTTGTTTAGTGGGTATTGAAGATTTAATTATGGCTACCTATGAGGATCCTAAATGGGTTCATGAATTATTAACAATTTTACAGAAAAGAAAGCTAAATTATGTATATTCGATGGAAAATGCAAAATTTGATATTATTGAATTAGGTGGAGGGCATGCCTCCACTACCATAATATCGCCAAATATATTTAAAGAGTTTGTTGCTCCCTATGATAGTAAAATTATATCCGCTGCTCATGAAGTCAATCAAAAAATTGTTTATCATATTTGCGGGGGAATGATGCCAATATTAGAAAACATTTCCTCTATGAATCCTGATGCTGTCGAAACTTTTACTCCACCAGAAATGGGTGGAGATGTTGACTTAGCTGAAGCAAAAAAACGTATAGGGGATAAAGTGTGTATGATTGGTGGTTTTAATCAAAACAAATATTTGAACAATTGTAGTCCTGAGGAAACTAGGCAAGAAGTAAGAAAATGTTTTAATGAAGCAGGTAGAAATGGAGGTTACATTTTAGCACCTTCAGATCATTTTTTTGATGCTAAAATAGAACTATTGAAAGCATTTTCTGATGAAGCTCGGAAGTGTAAATACTAATAATAGTTTCATATAATAAAATGGTTGTAAATCTTTATTATATATTATGCTATTTAATCTTAAAATGTAGTGCTCAAATATATAATTGTCATTATGAAATAAGTATTGAATAAGGAAACCGAAATAAATTAGTCATTTTGGTTCAAAAAAACTATATTTTAGGGGGCTATGTTTTGAAAGAAAAAATCAAAAAAGAAGTTAAGAAAGATGCTTTAGCATTATTTAATAAGGCATGTATTGTTCTTAGAGAAGACGAAATTGCTAATATGGAAATTAAAGATGTCGGCTTGGGTAAAATAAGAACCTGTGGTTTGCAGATTGTTACCTATGTTAATGAAAACAGGTACTGTGCAAAAGAAATTGCTGTTCTGCCTGAACAGACCTGTCCTGAACACAAACATCCTCCACGTGAAGAAGATGAAAAAGGGAAAAAAGAAACTTTTAGGTGTAGATATGGTAAAGTTTACTTGTATGTAGAAGGGGAGTCAACTGAGAGGCCCCAGGTTTCTCCTCCAAGAGGAGATGAAGAATACTATACAGCATCTAAAGAGGTTATCCTGGAGCCAGGAATGCAATATACCCTTTCACACAATACCAAACATTGGTTTCAAGCAGGACAGGAAGGGGCAGTTGTTTCAGAGTTTTCTTCTCACAGCGATGATGCTTCAGATGTTTTTACCGACCCTAGAATCTAGAATTTTAACATACAGCTGAATATTTCGAATTAAAATCATTATGTAATCTAAATTCATGAATTAAGGATCTTTTAAATTATTCTGTTGCTATTATATTGAATGTTTTCATATTAAAAAAGAACGATAGATATCTTTGTTAATTTTGAAGGACAGTTTAGAGGATTTAATGGAGTAACTGATAAGAATTTAACAATTATTTGTGGAGGTTTGATTTTGTTAACAGTTTGGAAAAGATGTTAAAAAGATTCTAATATAAAGAAGCAAATAGCAAAAATTTATTTATCAGTTACTGCTATATGTAATTTAATAAGTGCCTAAGCTAATAACTTCTTGCAAGATAACAAGTAGAATTTTTAATAACAAAAAAAGGATATTTGTTTTTAGTGCAAAAATCTAAGCTATAATAGGAGTTATTAATTATGAAGATAGCTGTTGTTGGTCATATTTGTCTAGATATCATACCCAATTGGCTTGAGGGAAATCTATGCGCTTTAAAACCTGGTCATACTTTAGAAATGAATGGTATAGATATTTCTTTGGGAGGGGCAGTATCTAATACGGGATTGGCTTTAAGCAAACTGGGCGCTTCGGTTACACTGGTGGGCAAGGTGGGAAGAGATGAACTGGGTGAAATTGTAGAAGAAAAAATCCAAAATAGTAGCCCCAGCCGAGTTGAAAATAATTTAGTGAAAAGTGATAAGTGCAACACCTCCTATTCTATCGTGCTCAGCCCTCCAGATACTGACAGATTTTTTCTGCATGATCCGGGCTTAAACAGCACCTTTTCCAGTAAAGATGTAGACTTTACTCTACTACAGAATTGTGAAGCATTCCATTTTGGCTATCCTCCTATTATGAAAAAAATTTATCAAGATAATGGTCAGGAATTGTTATACCTTTATCAAAATGCTAGAGATAAAGGGTTGATTACTAGTCTAGACTTAGCTATGCCGGATCCCAATTCACCGGCTGCTTTGGTCAACTGGGAGAATTTTCTAGCTAAGACACTACCGTTAGTTGATGTATTTATACCAAGCTTGGAAGAATTGATATTTATGATTGATTATAGTAATTACCAAGACTTTTTTTGTAATGGTTCAAAAAAAATTTCTGGAGAATATTTAAATAATATTGCTTGCAAACTGCTTGATTTTGGTGCTAAAATTGTAGTTTTAAAATTGGGAGAGAAGGGTATTTATCTGAGAACAAAGCAGCTCTCTATTAAAGAACAGGAAAACACTCCTCTGCTAGAAAGACTAAATTTGAGTGAGTGGTCTGAATGCTGCCTTTATACTAATAATTTTAAAGTACAGGTTAAAGGTACAACCGGAGCCGGGGACTGTGCAGCAGCAGGATTTTTAATTGGCTTGCTGCAGGAATATTCGCCGGAGCGAGCTTTGAATCTAGCTGCAGCAACTGGTGCATGTTGTGTGGAAGAGGTTGATGCTATCACAGGCTTGCGATCTCTGGCAGAAATAGAGAAGAAGATTAATTGTGGCTGGGTACGCAGTGCTGAAAGAATTTTATTGAATAATTGGGAAAAGATTGAGCCAGGTCTCTGGCACCAAGATTTATAGTGACAACTAGTATCATAATGAAGAAGTTTGTAGATTAGACTTAACAAATAAAGATATTAATTATTTTGTTTTAAAGATGAGGCATAAATTGTTAGTTTCATGATAAATGAACCAAATGTTTGAAAGATAAAAAGAATTTAGAAAAAAACTGACAAATTTCAAAAGGACGTGATTTTATTGAATGATTTCATTAAATATAGTTTACAATCAAGTGCAAATTTGAAACTTAAATGCATTGATGAATTATTAGACAAAATAAATGTTTTGATATACGAGATTATAAGTACTTATTCAAACAATGGTAAAGTAATATTATTTGGCAATGGAGGTAGTGCTGCAGATGCTCAGCATGTAAGCGGTGAATTACTGGGACATTATAAGTTAGATCGTGAATCCCTGCCTGCTATTGCCCTTACAACGGATTCTTCTGTTTTAACCTGTATTGCTAATGATTATTCTTTTTCTGAAGTTTTTTCTCGTCAAATTGATGGACTTGGAAATCCTGAAGATTTGGTCATTGGTATAACAACAAGTGGGAATTCAGAGAATATTAATAAAGCTTTGAAAAAAGCTAAGGATAAGGGGATATTTACTGTTGGTTTTACTGGAACTTCTGGAGGAAAAACAAAGGATATTGTAGATCTTTTAATTAATGTACCTTCAAAACAAACTCCAAGGATTCAAGAAGCTCATATAACTATTTTTCATATTATTTGTGAAGCTGTAGAGAAAAAAATGGAGGAGAAAAAGTATGATTTGTGCTAACAACTTGTATCCAGAAAAGCTAGATTTAACAGATAACAAGACTATTAGCGCTAAAAACAGAAATAATTTAGTAACTTTAGACAAAATAAGAAACCCTAAAAAGGATACTACAACTAGCTGGAATCATATAGATTTACCAGAAATTGCAGAGATAATTATAGAAGCTAGAAAGAATTCAAGACAGGTTATATGGTCAATGGGGGGACATGTAATTAAATGCGGGCTTTCTGATTATATTATTGATTTACTTGAAAAAAATATTATTACTCATGTTGCTGGTAATGGCTCAGTAAGCATTCATGATTTTGAGCTTGCTTATCTTGGAGGAACTTCTGAAGATGTACCTTCTGCTATTGAAGATGGAACATTTGGAATGTGGGAGGAAACTGGTTTATGGATGAATCAAGCTATTCAACAAGGGTTCAAGAAAAATCTTGGATTTGGAGCTAGTATAGCTAATTACATTGATAATAATCCTGATAGATTTCCTTATAAGAAATTTAGTGTAGTTTATCAATCATATAAAATAGGTGTGCCTGCTACATTTCATATCTCTATTGGCACTGATATAATTCAACAACATCCTTCAGTTAATTTTGCTGCTCTTGGGGGAGCAAGTGGTATTGATTTTAAAATTTTTTGCAAATCTGTTTCTCAGTTAGAAGGAGGAGTTTTTTTAAATTTTGGCTCAGCTGTTACTGGACCAGAAATTTTTCTTAAAGCTCTTTCTATTGCTCGAAACCAGAATTTTTTTGTTAAAAACATAATAACAGCTAATTTTGATATTATACCGCTGGGAGATAATTACAGAGAAGAAATAAGTAAAAATAATTTTCATTATTTTTATCGCCCACGCAAGAACATTATTAATCGGCCAACAACTTTAGGGGGAAAGGGTTATTATATTAAGGGAAACCATAAAGACACTATTCCAAAACTACATGAAAAAATTCTAGATAAACTGGAGAAATCTTAAAATGTCTATTTTTAAAACTTATGATAAAATTGATCATGAAAGGCTAAAAACTATTCTTGAAAAAATGAAAGAGGCTAGAGTAGCTGTAATAGGAGATGCTGTTCTTGATATATACTGGGAAGCTGATATGAAATTAAGTGAACTATCAAGAGAAACCCCCCACTATATTTTGCCAATTGTTGAAGAAAGGTTTTCTCCGGGAGCAGGTGCAAATGTAGCCGCTAATTTAAAGACCCTTGGTTTAAATGAAGTAACATTATTAACTTCTGTAGGAAATGATTGGCGTGGAGAACTATTAATAGAACTTTTGCTTAAAGAAAACATTAATATAGATTATTTAATTAAAGATGATAATTATATTACGCCTGCTTATTGCAAACCGATTAAACAGGGGCTTTCAGATATTAAAATGGAATGTCCAAGATTAGATTTTAAAAATTTTAATAAAATTTCCAGATACATTGAAAAGCACATTATTAAATATCTAGAATTAATAATTAAAAATTATGATTCGGTTGCTATATGTGATCAGCAAAAATATGGTTTAATTAATAATAATGTTATAAAACAAATTAATATAAATTCCTCATCTGGTTTAGTAATTGTGGATAGTCGTCGTCAAATTGGCAAATTTAAAAATGCAATTTTGAAACCAAATCATATTGAAGCAAAGAATGCCATTAACCCTGATGAAAATATTGAAGGGAAAAATCTTGATTATTACAAACAGATAGGAGTAAAACTTTCAAAAAGACAAAATTCTCCTATTGTTTTAACTTTAGGCCAGAATGGTGCTCTTTGGATTAATAAAGAAGAATTAATTGAAATTCCTACTCAACCAGCGAGTGCCCCGTTAGATATTGTTGGTGCAGGAGACGCTTTTTTATCTGCTTTTATGTTAGCTATGGCATGTAATGCCAAGCCTGAGGAGGCAATATTTATAGGAAATTTAGCAGCAGGTGTCACAGTAAAAAAAATTAATACAACAGGATCCGCTAATATAAATGAAATATTAAACATGTATAAGTCATTTTATGGGGAGATAATAAATGAATAATTTAGAAATAATAAACAAAAATAAAAAAAATAATGTTAAAGTTATAATTTTTGATTTTGATGGAACTATATCGACATTGCGGTATGGCTGGGAAGAGATAATGGAAAAAATGATGATTGAAATATTAAGTACTTGTAGAAATGATACTTCTAATATAAAACAAGAAATTAAACAATATATATCTGATTCTACAGGAATTCAAACTATATACCAGATGAAATGGTTGAAAAGAAAGGTTAAGGAGTATAAACCAAATCAAAAAGCACTAGATTGTTGGGAATATAAAAAAACTTATAATAACAGATTAAAAAGAATTGTGAATGCCCGAATAGAAAAAATTAAGAAGAAAGAAAAGCTTCCATTTAATTATTTAATTAAGGGCAGCAAAAAATTTATAGAGAAATTATATCAAATGAATTACGAAATGATGGTAGTTAGCGGCACGGATCATCCTGATGTAATAAGAGAAACAAAAATATTGGGAGTCAATAAATACTTTAAAAAAATATCTGGCGCCCCTGTAAATCAAGTTGATGATTCAAAGAAAAAGGTAATCAATCAATTAATAAATGAAAGAGATTTGCATGGTTCAGAACTATTAATTATTGGTGATGGAAAAGTGGAAATATCTTTGGGTGCCAAAAAAGGAGCTATTACCCTTGGTATAGCCTCTAATGAAGACAAAGTAAAAGGTATTAATGAATGGAAACGGATAAGATTAATTCAAGCCGGGGCTGATGCAATTAGTGGAGACTTTAATAATATTGATGAGATATTTTCATGGTTGCATATTAATTAAGTCTAATAGAGGTGAAAACATGCAAAATGTTATTGGGGTAGACATTGGTGGTACTAATTCAGCAGTTATATTAGGTAATACAAATAATGAGATTTTAAAAAAATTTAGATTTAAAACTGAACCTAAAAAAGGCCCAGATTATGCATTGAATAAAATATATTATTATATTAGACAAATTTTAAATATAAATAGTGCATGCTCTGATAAATTTGCCAGTATTGGAATCAGTTGTGGTGGACCTCTCAACAGAGAAGAGGGTATAATTTTATCACCACCTAATTTGCCAGGTTGGGATGAAATTCCTATAGTGAAAGAATTAGAATGTCGTTTCAAAATTAATACATATCTTGAAAACGATGCAAATGCATCTGCTTTAGCTGAAAAAAAGTTCGGAATAGGTAAGGGATATAAAAATATAATTTTTTTAACCTTTGGCACCGGTTTAGGAGCAGGTTTAATACTTAATGACGCACTTTATTCCGGAACAAATGATTTGGCAGGTGAAATTGGGCATATTAGATTGGAAAATTCAGGACCAGAAGGTTATGGCAAAGAAGGTTCTTTTGAAGGTTTCTGTAGTGGCGGTGGATTAGTAAATTTAGCAAAGATTATTTTAAAAGAAAAAAATAATTTAGGTTTAGATGTAAAAATTAACAATGTTTCTTCCGATGCCTTAACTGCAAAAGATATTTGTATAGCTGCTAATAAAGGTAATCAAGTAGCCCGAGAAATATTAGCTTATTCTGGCAAATATTTAGGGTATGGTATTTCAATTTTAATTGATATATTCAACCCTGAAATAATTATTATTGGAAGTATATTTTACCGAAGCCGGAAATTTATTGAACCAGCTGCATTAAATATAATAGAACAAGAAGCATTATCAATACCTTATAATAACTGCAAAATTGAAGCTTCTCAATTAAAAGAAAGAATAGGGGATTATGCATGTTTAACCGTAGCTCTTGAAAACACTTAATTATTATTATTATCTATACTTTCGAATCCGGTTCCTGCAGACGGGGATCCTTTAATGATCCCAGTGGCTCTTTGCTGGTAGAACTTAGGATATGGTCAATGCCGGAGTTATTTCTTTGGCCTTTTTGTATACCTCCAATTCTCCTGCTCCTGATCAAGAATTGGTGAAGTTCCCAGTGGAGAATGCTTAGGATTTTTATTCCCAGCAGCTGGCGTTATCATCCTGTCAAACACATTTAGTGGCCACTCTTTAATTGCGATCTGGTTTTAAATTTCTAAAAAAAGGGAAGCACCCTTTGGGGGAGAATGGGAATGTCTGCTGAAAAAATTGGAGGTAATTAATGCTTGATTGACCATGGTGCGAGGGGATAAAGCTGTGAGGCGAGTGATTGCAATGAAATAACCAGCCCGTGAAACTAAAATAATAGAAGGCTTAAATAAAATTTTATGCCTATTTAAGGTGAAAAATATATGCGGGTAAAGCCAAAAAATCTTTTGGTCCGAACCTGTATCTGGTTTCAATTTTTATATAATCACTCGCCGTATCACTTCTGGAAAATCAGCTTCCTTTATCCTGGCAATTTCTTCAAAGGACATACCTTCCTGCAATAATTCATCTATCAGCATCCAGCC
>Ga0207421_10003772_pt1 | contig 17851 bp, 14 predicted proteins | sample SodLakKL_010_SED_4_FD_187542 | JGI IMG/M metagenome (GOLD analysis project Ga0207421, IMG submission 187542) | Alkaline sediment microbial communities from Lake Tanatar, Kulunda Steppe, Russia - 8KL_010_SED (SPAdes) (version 2) | ecosystem: Environmental > Aquatic > Non-marine Saline and... | reverse complement strand
AGGAGTTCGTATCGCAGGGTGACGTCGGGGGAGCCGACGAGACAGACGCGCGTCACTGCCCCAACGTGGGGCCGTCTCGCTAATGTGGGTTTCGCCTCGCGGCTCACTCGAGTGACGAGCGCTCACAATTGCTTCTGAAGTGTGGTACAGCCCCAACACTACACTCTTTGAAGTGTAAAGAAGTTACAACACTACACTCTTTGAAGTGATAGATAGCCCAAAACAACAATCCATGAACTTCGGTGCAGTCCTATCACCAGAGCCTTCGTAGTGAGGTGCGTCGCCATCACTCCAGCTTTTGAAGTGTCATCCAGGGACACTGGTACAGTCTGTAACCTATAGTAGCCAGTGAAACGATTGACACGCCTATCGCGACGCAGTCATGCGATAGGGTGTGCAATGACGTTCACTGGCTACTATACCTGGCCGCTACTGTTCCAGCGATACCGATGCAGGACTTGCTCCAGACGAACGTGTTCGTCGACGTTCGATACCGCACACCTCGTTATAAGTCAGTGAATTCGAGATACTGAACCATGACGGAGACGCTCGAGACCGAGATCACCGAGGTACACGAGCCAGCCGATTGGCCCACGGACCCAGCACGCGCCTACGCCGACGCCCAGGCCGCCCTCGCCGCCGAGAGCGGCCTCGAGGAGACTATCGAATCGCGATCGCTCGAGACCGAGAGCGCGGGACGCATCCACTATCTCGCGGCGGGTGATCCTTCGAATCCGCCAGTGCTCTTGCTCCACGGCGTGTCGGTTTCGGCGGCGACCTGGCTCCCCATGGTCGGCCCGCTGGCCGAGGAGTACCGGGTGTACGCCCCCGACCGACCCGGGCGGGGACTCTCGGACGCGCCGAGTTATCGGGGCCGTGACCTGCGTGCGTTCATGGTAAGCTACCTGCTCGAGTTCCTGGACGCCCTCGAGATTGAGCGTCCACACGTCGTCGGCAGTTCGCTGGGCGGCCAGCAGGCGTTCCTGTTGACGCTGGATCACGACCGGGTCGATCGGCTCTGTCTCGTCGGCGGTCCTGGCGGCATCTCCCGGGAGTTCGATCTCATCTGGCGGCTCATGACCGTCCGTGGGCTCAACCGGCTGCTCTTTTGGCTGCAGTCCCGGGGAGACGAGCTCGAGACGGCCCAGTCGGCCACCGAGCAGTTCCTGGTCGCCGATGACTCGGCGGTGCCCGAGGCCTTCTACCGGGTGCTGGCTCGAGGCGGCGCGATCCCTGGGAACCAGGCGAGTTTGCGCTCGCTCATGAGCGAACAGGGGTCGCTCGGCCGCATGCATCCCCTGTTCGACCTCCGCGAGGAACTGATCGGTATCGACCGCCCAACCGGGTTCGTCTGGGGCACCGAGGACTCGTTCTGGCCGCCGGATGTCGGGGAGCCGGTGGTCGATCGCATGCCGAACGCCGACCTGCGCGTGCTCGAGGGTCACGGACACATGCCCTGGATGGAACCCGGAGAGGAAACCGAACGCGCGGTCACGACGTTCCTCGATGGCGACTGGCCGAGTTGAGAATCGAGGCCCGTTGTGGCGAAGACGAGGTGCCTATTCGATCGACACGAGTTCGGCGGCAGCTGCCGCCGCGTCCGCCCGCTCGAGCAGGTCCTCCGGTTCGGCCTCGAGCAGGCGCTCGTAGACGGCGTTCGTCTCCGCACGGTCGGGGGCGATCCGGTTACACCCGGCGTTGATCGTCGAGTCGGTGAAGGTGTCGATCTCGCGAGCGCGCTCGACGATGTCGTGTTTGTCCCAGGTGAGGAGCGGGCGGTGGATGGGGAGGTCGGTCGCCCGCGAGGTGACCCCGAGGTTCTGGGCGGTCTGACTCGACTTCTGACCGATGGCCTCGCCGGTCACGATGGCGCTTGCACCCTCCGTTTCGGCGATCCGTTCGGCGACGCGATAGAAGAAGCGACGCAGCGAGAGCATCCGCCCTTCCTCCATGGTGTCGGCGAGGTGGGCAACCGTCTCCCCGCCAGGGACGCGGTAAACATCCAGGTCGCAATTGGGGGCGAACCGCGACAGCGAGCGAACGGTCTCGAACGCTCGAGCCTCGTGATCCGGGCCCCCATACTCGCCGAGGGAGACGTACACGGGAATGACGGGTGAGCCCCGACGCATGGTCTCGTAGACGGCGACGGGCGAGTCGATTCCCCCGCTGACGAGTGCGACCTGTGGGGCCTGTGATCTGAGCGGAAGCCCACCGGGTCCGGAACGTCGACTGCGGAAGATGTAGGCCGCTTCCTCGCGGACTTCGACGCCGAAGGTGTGGTCGGGGTCGTCGAGGTCGACCTCGGGTTCGAACCGATCCTCGACGGCGTCCCAAATCGCCTGCCCGCCCTCACGGGCGACGTCCTCGCTCGTGAACGGGAGTCGCTTGTCCGCACGGGAGGCATCGACGGCGAACGTGCCCGAGGCGTAGGTTCCCTCAGCGGTCGCGGCCAGCGCCCCACGGATCGACTCGAGGTCGGTGTCGACGGTGATTGCAGGGCTGGCGGAGACGATACCGAAGACGTCGGCAGCGGCGACGGTGGCGTCGTGGACGCAGGAGGGGTCGGTGTGTACTCGGGGGCGGTCCCAGTCGCGCTCGAGGGTTCCCGGAACCTCCCGGTCCTCGAGGACGGCCTCGAGGTTGTCACAGAGCAGATCCACCATGTACCGCTTGACGGTGTTGCTCTTGGTGTTGAGGTCCCCGTGTCGACAGAGCACGGTGTCGGCCCCGGGTGGATGCATGGGACAGGGTAGATGGCCTGAGATATAAGGGGGTTACGAGGTGGCCGTCCCGGTGTTGCGCCCAAACTCGGATCCGACAGGTGAGGCCGGAAACAGGCCCTTTATTCGCCCACAGGTCCTTTCTTCGCCGATGACAGACGGGGACCTCGCGGCGTTCACACACCTCGGCCCGAGCGTTCGGGAAGCCCTCTCCGAACGCGGGTTTTCCACGCCGACGGCCCCCCAACGCCTGGCGATTCCGCCGCTGACAGCGGGCGAGCACACCCTTGTGATTGCTCCCACGGGAAGCGGCAAGACCGAAACCGCGATGCTACCGGTCTTCGACGACCTCGTGGCCGGGTCCCCCGAGGGGTTCGGCGCGCTCTACGTCACCCCCCTGCGGGCGCTCAACCGCGACATGCGCGATCGCCTCGAGTGGTGGGGCGAGTACCTCGACCTCGCAGTCGACGTTCGACACGGCGACACCACTCAGTACCAACGAGGAAAGCAGGCAAAGAACCCGCCGGACGTCCTGATCACGACCCCCGAGACCCTCCAGGCGATGCTCACTGGCGAGCGGCTTCGCGAAGGGCTCGAGGACGTCTCCCACGTGATCGTCGACGAGGTCCACGAACTCGCCGCCTCGAAACGCGGTGCCCAGCTGGCGGTGGGCCTCGAGCGCCTCCGTGAGCTGTCGGGCCCGGTCCAGCGAATCGGCCTCTCGGCGACCGTCGGCGACCCGTCCGAAGTCGGGCAGTTCCTGACCGGAGGACGACCGTGTACGATCCGCGAAATCGACGTCGGGAGCCAGATCGACGTCCAGGTTCGACAGCCGGAGGTGACTGCCGAAGACGAGTCCCTCGCCGGCCAACTCGCCACCGATCCCGACATTGCCAGTCACGTGCGCCTAATTCGGGACCTCGTCGAGGAACACGAATCGACGCTCGTCTTCGTCAACACCCGCCAGACCGCCGAAGCCCTCGGCTCTCGATTCACCCAGCTGGAGTTGCCGATCGGCGTCCACCACGGCTCGCTCTCGAAGTCGGCTCGAATCGACGTCGAAGATCGGTTCAAGGCGGGCGATCTTGACGCTCTACTGTGTACGTCCTCGATGGAACTCGGCATCGACGTCGGGCGAATCGATCACGTCATTCAGTACCAGAGCCCGCGGCAGGTCTCGCGGCTCCTCCAGCGAATCGGGCGCGCCGGTCACCGCCGCGGCGAGGTCTCGCGGGGGACGATCGTTACGACGCATCCCGACGACACCCTCGAGGCGCTGGCAATCGCCAGACGGGCCGGTGCAGGCGAAGTCGAGCCCGCGTGGATTCACGAGGGGAGCCTGGACGTCGTGGCCAATCAGGTGCCAGGGATCGTCCAGTCGACGGGGTCACGGCACTTGACCGAACTCTTCGATCTCGTAACCAGGGCGTATCCGTTTCGTGATCTCGCGGCGGACACGCTTCGGGAGGTCCTCGGTGAACTCCACCGCAATCGGATCGTCTGGTTCGATGAAAGCACCGATCGGATCGAGACGACCGGCGGCACCTGGCAGTACGTCTACGCCAATCTCTCGATGATTCCCGACGAGGCGACTTATCAGGTCCACGACATCGCCTCGAGCAGCCAGGTCGGTACCCTCGACGAGCGGTTCGTCACGACCTTCGCCCAGCCAGGTGCGGTGTTCATCCAGCGCGGCGAGATGTGGCGCATCGTCGAGATCGACGACGACGAAGCGCGGGTGAACGTCTCCCCGATCGAAGATCCTGCCGGCGAGGTCCCTTCCTGGATCGGCCAGGAGATTCCCGTTCCCCAGCCCGTTGCCCAGGAGGTCGGGGAGATCCGGGCCGCCGCGGCTTCGCAACTCGAGAGCGGCGCCGACCCGGACGCCGTCGGTCGCGAACTATCGAGACGCTATCCCGGCGACAAGGCGACCCTCGAGGCGACCTGTACAGGACTCAACAGGCAACTCGAGGGGGAGACGCCGATGCCTGCCCACGACCGAATCGTGCTGGAGCGTCAGGGACGGACGGTCGTCATCAACGCCTGTTACGGTCATCGAACGAACGAAACCCTGGGCCGCGTCCTCTCCGCGCTACTGGGCCAGCAGTCGGGGTCGTCCATCGCCATGGAGACCGATCCCTACCGGATCGAACTCGAAGTTCCCCCCGGCGTTGCGACGAGTGACGTTCTCGCGGTACTCACCGAGACCGACCCCGACCACGTCGAGACCATCGTCGAACTCGGGCTCAAGGGATCGGACGCCCTCGCGTTCCGTCTCTCACAGGTCTCGGTGAAATTCGGCGCGCTCAAAAACTGGCACGGTTCCGGGCGACTGTCGAACGAACGCCTCCTGAAGGCACTCGAGGATACCCCAATGTACGACGAATCGATCCGCGAGGTGTTTCACGAAGACCTGGACGTCGACGGGGCGAGCCGGGTCCTCGATGGACTTCAGTCGGGCCGAATCGGCCTCGAGACCGTTCGCGGGCGGACCGCTATCGGCAGCGCTGGGCGCTCCGGCGGCAAGGAGCTGCTGGCTCCCGAAAACGCCGACGCGAGCGTGATCCAGACGGTGAAAGAGCGGCTGCAGGACGATCGGGTTGTCCTGTTGTGTACGCACTGTCGGGAGTGGTCCGCCCAAACGAAGGTCAAGCGGGTCGACGACCAGCCCACCTGTCCGGCCTGTGATTCGACCAGAATCGCCGCGGTGAGTCCCTGGGCAGACGAGCTTGTCCAGGCCGTCAAATCGAACGAGAAAGACGAGGATCAGCGAGCGTTGACCCAGCGGGCAGTCAAGAACGCCGGTCTGGTACAGAGCCACGGTAAACAGGCCGTTATCGCGATGGCCGCTCGAGGGGTCGGCCCCCACAACGCTGCCCAGATCATCAGCCGCCTGCGAGAGAGCGAGGACGACTTCTATCGGGACATCCTCGAGAAGGAACGCCAGTACGCACGGACGAAGGCGTTCTGGGACTGAGGAGAAGGAGGGTCGTGCCCATCCGTGCTACTCCTCGGGCTCGTCGACCGATACCCAGAGGTGCACGTGGTACGGCGCGTTCTCGGTCGAGGGGTCATCCGGGACCTCCCCATCGAGGTACAGCAACCACACGAGTCGAACATCATCACCGGTCATCGTCGGCTCGATGGCGTGTTCGTGCGTCCAGGTTTCGTCGTGGGCGAGTTCCGTCTGGAAGCGATCGAGCTCCCGCTGGTCGTCGACGACGGTTTCGTTAGTTGCCGTATCCACGGACTGTTCCACCACGACGACGGTGTACTGAGTCGTCCGCTGCTCGTGGTTATCTACCCCGACGACGATCGGTGCACGATCGCCAAGTTCGAATTCGCCCGGGTAGTCGGCGGCAACCAGTTCCCCGTCATCGTCCTCAGTCAGAAGGTAGATGGCCGAGAACTCCTCGCCCTGGGGCGGCGCTGCAACGGCGTACCCGACGCTCCCGACCGCGAGCAGCAGCGAGAGCACGAGGACCGCGTTGAGTGCCCCATCGGCACGGGACTCCGGCTCGAACAAGCCGGCCCGAATCGTCGTGAGCCACTCGCGATGGGGGACACGAAAGCGCTCGTCTTCGGGCAGGTTCCACCGTCGAACGGCGGCGACGGCGACCGTCAACAGCGTGACGGCGGTGAGCGCAATCATGACCGGGGCCAGCCTGATTCCCCAGGGCGTGAAATTCAATCCCAGCCCGATCAATGGAACCAGTGCGACGCTTAGCCCGAACGAGAGCGCCAACCGTTCGATTCCGTCGATACCCGACCGGCGGGGTGCTTCCCAGAATTCGGTCTCGGGTTCACCCGCACGATCGCCATCCGGCGGTGACCCTCCAGCCTCGGGAAAGAGCGCGGCGATGAACGCATATCCCGGCACGAAGAGGACGAAGACGAGACCAACCGGAACGCGCAACGGCGTCTCTCGAATCAGGGGAACGAAGACGGCCACGTTGACGAGAAGCGTCGCGATAACTACCGCGGCAAGATCTGCGGGCAACGCCCGTAACGGACGTGGCAAAAGCAACCGGACCGATCGACTCGTGCCCATTCGACACGGCGTACCACCGCCAGGAGTAAAAGACGGATTGACGGTACACTGGACACTCCCGAATGTGTGAACGACTGATACGGATTGCTGTAACTTTTTACCGGTGATTGCCGACCCGGTATGGGCAATCACCGGTAAGAGACTACAGTAAACCGTATGAGGGGAAGTAATCGTCGAGTTAGCCTATAGTAGCCACTGAACGTCATTGCACACCTGATCGCCAGACGAGTCGGCGATCAGTGTGTGAATCGTTTCAATTGTTACTATAGTCCTGGCAGACGTGAAGGGGCTCCGGACGGCGTATATCAGTCGGATTCCGAACATACATATCGAGCGAGATGGGCGAGACACCAGCCGTCCGATTACTCGGTTTCCGACTCGTCGTCAGTGTTTGCCCCTCGATTGAGGCGCTCGAGGCCATAGAGGGCACTTGCCCCACTAATCGTTGCCACAGCGGGCCCAAATCCAGGCGCCGGATCATCGGTTTGGGAACCTGATTCATCGGCCAGTCCGTCGTGCTGATCGTCCGTCGACTGGGGTTCCTCTCCAGATTGGTTTTCGTCTCGAGTCGTATCCCCGTCAGTCTGTGTTTCACTCGACTCATCATCGTCTCCCGCGGATTCGTTGTCACTTGAACCGTCGTCGTCTACAGCTTCGGCATCCGATCCGGCATCATCTGAATTCCCGTTTGGTTCAGTCGAGTCGTCATCCGATTCGGCACCATCTGAATCCTCGGCGGGTTCGGTTGGTTCGTCATCCGAATCAGCATCGGATTCGTCGTTCGATGCGTCATCCGAGCTCCCTTCGGATTCATCAGCATTGTCGTCGCTGGAAGTGCGCTCATCGTCCCCGTCCTCAGCTTCCCCATGATCATCATCGGGCGTGTCGTCACTGGCCGGTGGCTCCCCGGATCCACCATCGTCGTCATTTTCCTCGTCGCCAGTGTCGTCCTGGGTATCGTCTTCATCACGTTCCCCCTCACCACTGTCGTCTTCCTTTCCGTCTTCGTCACTCGATGAGTCGCTATCGTCCTCATCGTCATCGTCCGCAGAAGCCGTGGAGCCACCGTAGGTGCCGAAGCCGTATCCCCCCTCACCGTACCGCTGGTCGTCAGATTCATCGAGACTCGAGGAACCAGATCCACTGAGAACTGCGTGACTGCCGACTACGCTGACGCCGACCCCGGTGGCCAACAGTTCACGCCGATTGAGTTCCATAGACTACTGACTTTCTGGATGACGGTTACCGTCACGGATTACTATATTTCCGTCTTATAGGGTATTCGTGTACAATTGCACGTTAGGAGGGACGGGAGCAACCATCGTCGTTTTCTCGAATCCAACAGAGGCATCGTTTTAAGCCGGCATCTGTGCACCCGACCCAATTTAATCGATTATTACCCTCCCACACACGTGATCGACGGCACGCCCACGAAACCATCAGGGACTGAAGAGAATCGTGCGAGAAGAACTACCCCTACAACGTCCGCCGCCAAAGAGCACGGACTCATCGGTCGACGGTCAGCGCTCAAGCTGATTGGCGTTGTGACCGTTCCACTGGCAGCCCAGAGCGTACACGCGGAATCGACACGCGGCTACGGTGACGCTGGCTACGGGACAGGACCATACGGTGGCGAATCAGAGCGCGACGATGAGGAGAGGGGTGGCGTCCCACCGACCGTTGGGCCGTTCGACGCTGACGAAGAACGTCCACCTAATTGACACCCGGATATCCATGTGATGTAGGCTGTTTTTCGCCAATCGGGCGATCTCGAGGCGGCACCGATTGCCGTATTCGACGGTTGTGATCCGACGGACGTCGGCTCGGCATCCGCTCCACGCAGTGAAGCTTCGAACCCCGGGGAAAGGTCCGTCGAGGGAACCACGTCTCTGACAACGAGACCAAGCCTGGGTCTGAAAATGCATCTCGCGTCGAATTCACGGCCTGGACGGCGTTGTGATAAAACAGAGCCGAAATCAAGCGTAGACTGATTCAGAGCCCCTCGAGGCAGCCGTTCTAACTCTCACATCGGGCAGGAGACCATCGTGAGTGAACGGATGATACGACATTCAGTCGCCCGAAACGGGCTCGGATCCATCATCAACCGCACAGAGATCACTTGCGCACTCGAGAAGGGATTCAGCACCACGCCGTGAGAGCGACGCTTCGTCGAAGACCGCCCGCTCGTACCCCCGCGTGAGTTCCCGCAACAGCCGCTCTTCTGGCTCACCGAGACGTTCGGGTTGTCGCCGACGGATCCGATCGATGAACTCCCGGGGCGTTACACTGTCACTCCCCACCTCCGGTTCGAAGGCCCGGCGAACTGCAACGTACCCGTACTGAACAGCGCTGTCTGGATCATCGCTGTCGAGTTGCTGGTGTGCCTGCAAGAGGTACTCCGATGGTGTCGCTGTTCGATTCTCCGCCTCCGAGACAGGGGTTCGACTATCGGTGGAGATGCTGCCCTCTCCGGGGACCTGGCGCTGGCCGGACCGGCGAGACCACCATCCAGCGCCTACGACGATGAGTGCGCCGAGCATGCCAAGCCCGATCCAGGCCCAGGTGGGTACGTTCGTACCGACTCCCTCTGACGGGGTGTCCACAGTCAGTTCCGTCGTCGCCTCAGCTTCAGCGCTGGCGATATTCGTTCCTGGGGTATCGTACCTGACGGTTAGGAGGACCGTCCCCTCGAGATCCGATGGGGGCGCAACGGTGGCGTTGAACGCACCGTCACTCCCGGTCGTTGTCGAACCGATTGAGGTGTTTTCGAGAGCGATTTCGAGGGATTCGTTCTCGAGTCCGTCCCCGTTCTCGTCGACGAGATGACCAGCCAGTCGAAGTTCGTCGTTCTCACCCGAGACGTCGAGGAGGAGGTCGGACGCTGTCTCCCCGACCGTAAGCGAGCGGTTGTCGGTCGTTTGAGCGAGGGCCTGTTCCTCAAACTCGAGTGCAACACCGAGTTCCTGGTCACCAGCCGGTACCGTGCGGGGGAGGTCGAACGTCCCCTCGAACGATCCGTTCGACGCCTCGACCGTTCCAAGGGGCTGGCCAGCAAGTGTGACCGAAAGCGGAACGTCGTCGACCGGTTCATCAGTGACCGCGATCGCTCCCTGGACAGTGATCTCGTCACCGTAAGCCGCTTCGTCAGTCGCTGTGTGCACAGTTATCGTTGGATCGACTTGTTCGACCGAGACGTCGACCGTGGTTTCACTGCCGAGATACGTAGATTGGTTTTCTGGGACGAACTCGACCGTGAGGTCGTCTGCCTCGAGGGAAAGGTCACGTGGTCGATGCGTGAGTTCGAACTCACCGCTGTCGTTGGTCTCGACATATTCCGTCCGTCCGCCCACGTCGAGTCTGAGCTCTTCACTGTCGACTGGCACGCCGTCTGCAGTCCGCAACTGGCCCGTCGCGGTGAGTGGCTCGAGATACGAGATGGTCTCATCGTCGATCGTAAGCTCCAGATCCGTCTCGGAGAACTGTTGGGCGCTGACTTCCTCCTGATCGGCTTGCACTGACTGATTGAATTCGGCAACTAACTCCTGGCTTTCTGAGACGTCGCCGTCAGTACGCTCCGCAATTTCGTCGTAGCGTTCGTCAACGCGTTCGCTCCGCTCCTGGATCGCTTCGGCGAGTTCCTGCAGTTGTCGTGCGTGCTCTCGTGCCGTGCCATCGTCTCCTCGCTCTCTGGCTTCGTCGTACTCCGCTCGCACCGCCTCGTACTCCGCGACCGCATCGATCAGTTGATCCTGTTCCTCACCCAGTTCCTCGAACGAGTCGCCGTCGTCGGCGTCACCCGCCTCGGACGAGACAGTAGCGTACTGACTGGCGAGTTCACGGTATTCGTCATCGACGTGCTCTCGAGCCAGTTCCGACTGGCCTTCGCTCAGGGCAACCGTACTGCCCTGCAATCGGTCGGCGAGTTGGTCGCCTAACCAGCCTCGAAGATCGCCAGGATCGCTTGCTCCCTCGTACTCGTCTGGGTTTTCGTGTCGGACGGTCTCGTTGTCATCGTCGTGATCGATCTGTGCCGGTGTCGAATCGGTTACAGTGGGCCCTCCCGCCGCACTCGAATCGGTGTCGCCAGCTACGTCGGCTGAGACGGCGATTCCCGTGGAAACCGCGAGGAGAATCACTGCAGTGGCTACTCCCACGAGCACGACAATCGACTGGAATCGGCCTCGAGAGACGTCCACTCGGGGCGACTCTCGCGAGGGACCGATAAAAGCCGCTCACACGGATACACGAGGCAATATCCAGTTGTACAGGAGTGTCGGTTTCGATGGAACGAATCGCAGTCAGGCGTGGATCATAATCGGTCATTGATCCCTCCCTTTCAAACCCGAGAACGGCGTAGCGCCCAGGGATGCAGCTCACGCACCGTTCGCAGGGGCTCGTCGCCCTCGTCATCGTGTTGGCGATTCTCGGTGTGACCTTCGCCAGGCCCGTGCTACTGGCTGGCGGAGTCCTGATCGGTGCATGGATTCTGGGCGCGCAAACCCAGTTTCTCGCCACGCTGACCCGGCTAACCGAGGGGCTGGTCGTTCGACAGTGGCCCGAGCGCTCGAGTCTTCGACATGGTGAACAGACCAATGTGCGGATCGCCGTGAGACAGGAGGTGGCTGTGCCCCTCTCGTTGAATATCGAAGCGGGTGTTCCCACGGCCGCCGTCCCAAACCGACCCGTGACACTCGAGCTCGAGCCACACGAACGGGAGGCCACACACACTGTGTCAGTCTCCTGGCCAGTCACCGGCCGACACCAGTTCGAGGACGCGACCGTGACGGCGACCGATGGGCTATTCGTCGAAACCGTCACTACCGGCCAGCTTCCGACCGTCACCGTGGAGCCGCGTGGTCCGCGCCACATCCACGTTGGCGAAGGTGGGGATCGCTTCGCAATCGCCTCTGGCGAACACCGAACAGGTCGTCTGGGGGCGGGCCTCGAGCCTGCGGAACTTCGCGAATACGTTCCCGGTGAGACGGTCTCGCGGATCGACTGGAAGGCAACCGCACGGCTGGCCAAACCGTACGTCCGCGAGTACGAGGCCGAGAGTCACCGACGAACCCTGTTCGTCGTCGATCACCGATCGGCGCTGTCGATGGGTCCACCCGATGAAACGAAACTCGATTACCTTCGGGACGTCGCACTCGCGGTCGCGTCCAGTGCGCACCAGCTCAGCGATCCGCTTGGATTGATAACGGTTGGCGACCGGGGAGTCACCGAGCGTGGTAGTGTCTCCGCGAGTGCTGACCGGTATCCACTGATTCGACGAAGGCTCCTGGAGCTCGAACCGACGGCCCCTGGGGATGGGCCACTCATCCAGCAAACGAGGTCCACCCGACGCCGAACTCAGGCGTGGCTGGGGCGATCGACGACGCCGACCGACCGACACCAGCTACTGGGGGAGCCCAGTGAGGGCGACAGCGCCTTCGTGGCTTCACTCGAACCGTTCTACACCGCACAGCAACGCTATCGGGAACCGATCGAGGAGCAACCGCTGTACCGCGCACTTCGACGTGAACTCGCCGCAGAAACCGGTCAGCTTTGGGTCGTCATCTTCACCGACGACTCGAACCTCGAGGAACTCTACGAGGCCGTCACGGCAGCCCGATCACAGGGACACGACGTCCTGGTGGCCCTGACTCCAACCGTGCTATTCGAACCGAGTGGGGTCGATCAGGTCGAACACGTCTACGATCGCTACCACGCCTTCGAGGAAGACCGGCGAACCTTTGCACGCATGCATCGGGTCACCGCACTCGAGGTTGCCCCGAGGGATCGTCTCTCGGCTGTCCTCGCCCGTGGACGAACCAAACGAGCCAGCCAATGAGTTTCGATAGCTCCCTCGAGTCACGCACGTTCGATGGCCGCGCTGAGACCGTCGTCGGGGCCACGTATCTCGTCCTCACCGGTGTGCTGGTCGGGGTCTCGGGTCCGTTCGGCCTGGTCGCTGGCCTCGTGATCGGTGCTACCTGGTATGCGCTGGGAACGCCCTACGCCATCGCGATTGGCCACGTCGCTCTCGTCGGGCTGTTTCCAGCCGGTATCGACGTCGCCTCGTTCTTGCTCGTCGAAGTCGCTTTCCTGGTGATCCTCATCGCCGAGGTGGGACGGTCGGTATACGGAGTCCAGTTTGGCGTGGGCACCGTCGTGGGTCTCACGCTACTGGGTGGGGGTGTCTGGCTCGGTATTCGTTTTTATTCAGTTTGGATCGCTGCCGGACTCCTCATACTGTTGCTCGTGAGCGCACTCTACGTGCTCGCCCGGTACGAACGTATCAGACTCGAACGCGCCGCTGAGACAGGTCAATCCAATGAGTCAACGTGACCTTCGAGACGACGGCTCTCCGACAGCCGATGACCCTCAGCGTCCCGACGACGAGGGCCAAGACCGGCTCGAGTTGATAGCCCAACTCGAGGTGCTCGCTGCAGAAAATCGTCGGTTACAGGCGGCCTATGCACGGAGTCACCAGTCCCGGTACCGTCAGACGGCGTCCGGACTGGCCATCCTCGGTGTCGTCGCCTTTGTTGGTGGCCTCTTGATCCCCAACGGCCGGGAGGTGTTGTTCGCCCTCGGTGGTACGGGGTTGTTTGGTGGCCTGCTGACGTACTATTTGATGCCGGACCGATTCCTCGCGGCTGGTGTTGGCGAACAGGTGTACGCGACGATGGCGACAAACCACGCCGTCATCGCCGACGAACTCGGATTACAGGATGAGCGAATATACGTCCCGACGGGTGACTCGACACTGGCTCGCCTCTTCGTCCCACAGCGGGTCGAATACGAACTTCCGGCGGATCTCGCGAGACCGATCGTGACCGATGAGCTACAGCGTGGTTTGGTGCTCGAGCCGACCGGGACGGGACTGTTTCGTGAGTTCGAGCGGACGATTGACGGGGAACTCACGGATACACCGAGCGTTCTGGCAGCCCAACTCACCGACGTGCTCGTCGAAAGCCTCGAGCTCGCCCGAAGTGCGAGAGCTGACGTCGATATCGAGGAGCCAACGGGCCGGGCGACAGTCGCTGTCGCAGCGAGCTCGCTCGGCCCTGTCGATCAGTTCGACCATCCGATCGCGTCGTTTCTCGCCAGCGGCTTTGCCATCGGACTCGACAAACCGGTCAGCCTCGAGGTGACTCCAGGAGGCGATCAAGAGGAGTGGCTGATTACCTGTCGGTGGGAGACGGACGATACGAACTGATACCGGCGCTCGAGGCCAACGAAAAGTTAGAGTAGCCACTGAAACTCATTGCACACCCTCAGGAGACCATGACTCAGAACCCGTTTGTCACCGCTGACTCGTTGTGACGGTGTGTAACTGGTTTCAATCGTTACTGTAGATGCCCAGTAGCGGTCGCTCAACCCAACTATCACTCATCCTGAAATTGGCTCGTGGGGTCGGCCCCCGCCCCCTCCTCACTCACGTCTGCACGTGGGGGCTCGATCATCTGGAGGAGTTCCTGGATCACGTTCGTCGTGGAGACGTCCCCAAGTTCGGCGTCAGTACTCAGCGCGATCCGATGGACGAGGATAGGCACGGCGAGTGCTTTCACGTCGTCTGGGATGACGTAGGTCCGGCCATGGATTGCCGCACGGGCCTTCGCCCCATCGAGAAACGCCAGCGTCGCCCGCGGCGAGCCACCGTGTGCGACGTCCGGATGGTCACGACTTGCCCCGATGATGTCGAGTATGTATTCCTTGATGACCTCGGCGACGTGAACCGCGACTGTGCGTTCTCTGGCCTCGAGGAGAGAAGTGGGTTCGACCACCTGCCCGATGGCCTGGGGTTCGAGGCCCGGATCGTCGTCGAACCGATCGAGGAGCTCCCGTTCGTTCTCACGATTGGGAAGGCCGACGGTGAGTTTGAACTGGAACCGGTCACGCTGGGCTTCCGGAAGTGCAAAGACGCCTTCCATCTCGAGTGGGTTTTGTGTCGCAATCACGAGAAACGGGGTCGGGAGCGAGAGGGTATCACCCTCGATGGTCACGTGCCGTTCTTCCATCGCCTCGAGGAGCGCACTCTGTGTCTTCGGCGTCGCCCGATTGATCTCGTCGGCGACGACGAGGTTGGTGAAGACAGGTCCCCGACGGAGTTCGAACTCACCGCTCGGTTGGCGATAGACCTGCGTCCCCGTGATGTCGGCCGGCAGGATATCGGGCGTCATCTGGATCCGCCTGTAGCCGAGGCCCGTGGCTCGAGCGAAGAGGTTTGCGATGGTGGTTTTCGCGACACCAGGGACGCCCTCGAGCAAGACGTGCCCGCGGGTTAACAACGCGATCGTCAGGTGCTCGATGACGTCGTCATTCCCCACGAGCACGCGATCGACCTCCTGCTGAATCGTCTCATAGAGGGCCCGTGGATCGACGGGTTCGTCTCCCGAGGGAGTAGAGTTGCTCATCGATCCTGCCCCTCTTCCACCCTGGGGTGATTAAGCACTGTTGCCACTCGTTCGATACGTTCGTCGTCCCAGTCAGGGTATCGACGACGGAGGAGTTCGATACGCTCGGGTGGGGAGAGTGTGGTCAGGGGGGACCGATGCGCTGTGTGATCGGGTGATCGCTCGAGTCGCCTCCGCGCTCGGCTCACTGCAGAACGCCCCCGCTGGCTCCGTCCAGTGATCACGATACCGACGCCGAGCCCGCCGAGGAACAACTGGATTGGGACGGATCCCCGAACGGTCAGTAATGCACCAATAAGGGGCGGGAGGTCGTCGCCTTTCGAAACGTCGATCAGGACGGTCTCGGTGCCATCGGAGAGTCCACGAACGAACGCGTCGTTATCCGGTTGATCGATCATCGCGTTGATGATGAGACTCGGATCGCTGACGACCACCACCTGGCCGTCACCGACATCCTCGACCGTGGCGACTGGATACGACTCGAGGGTGTCGACGTCCTCGAGGTCGGTCGTTTCGTCTCCGAGGTAGGCGTACTCGCTCGTTTCGACGAGGACTGTCGCGTTACCCGGTTCGACCGTACTCGCGTAGTTGAGTGAGAGTTGCTCGACGCCACTGGTGAGTGGATGGTCGGTGACGTTCGTCGCGATCGGCATCGTGGCACCTTGTTCGTGGTTTCGTTCATCGCGTAGCAACTGGCCATCCAGCCGGGCTTCCGTGCCGAGACCCAACAGCAATTGGTCGGCGCTCGAGCCGAAATTCTCGAGGACCACGAGCGTCCCCCCTCGATCGACGAATTGTCTTACGCGCTGGACGTCCCTCTCGTCGTACGGCTCGTCCGGTGCGATGACGAACGATACCGTTTCGTTTGGGTCGGTACTGTCGTAGTCAGTCGTATCGGTGATGAGTTCGACGTCGGTGTCAGGGTCGTCCTCGAGTTCGCTTCTGAACTCGCTCGTGCCATCCCACGATGGGTTGTAGGGTGCGAACGCGGTTGCGGACGTCGACGCATAGATGCCGAGTGCGAGGACGAGGACGCCGGCCAATGATACGAGTAGCACTCGAGGCCAGCGAGTTCGGCCGCGCGCGAGGAGGCGGGTTCTCGGGTTCATGTGAAGAGTTCAGGAGGGACGATCTCGAGCAGTCGGCGTATTACTACGTACACAAACCCGACGAGTCCGAAGACGATGAGCCATCGGAGGCGCGTCCGCCATTCGGGAGAGACGTTTGTCGGAGCGGTCAGTTCCGTTACAATCGCGAGACCGAGCAGCGAGAGGAGGAAAAACAGCCCGTACGAGAGTGAATCCAGTACTGCAAGGACGAGTACCGTCGCTACCATCCACGCGAGTTGGCCGTGGACGAACTGTATTCGTCGCTGGTTCGCCATCGTACACGAGCGTGTGTCAGCACACCTAAACCTAGTACATTGGGGGGCACCGATAATATTCAGTTTCGTCGATACACCGTCGGTTATAGTCTTATTATCATTCAATCAGCGCTCTGAATAACGGAGCATTGACAACCATCATCTCAAAAAATAGCAGTATTTTTACACGAACTGAAATTGAGGATGATATGATGGTATATCTACATCACACTGTAGCAAACTCGCGTTCCTTTCGACGGAAAGGGAAGCCGAACAGAGGGAACAAACTTCGCAGATATTCCCCTGGTTGCTGTTGACGATACGTGTCCCTCGAGTGGAAGGTATGACACTCGAGAGGAGACAGGAGAACCTACAATGAGCGAACAAGAGAACCAACGAACGAGCGGGAACGTTAGTCGACGACGAGTGTTACAGGCGTCAGGTGCACCTGCCGTGATTACAGTTGCCTTTGCAGGAAGTTCGAGTGCCCACAACCCTTCTGAAATCCGATTCTGTAGCTGTAGCCAGATTTGTGTTCAGGGAAAAGATGAGATAAAGGAACAGTCTGGATAGACACTGACAATGGGTTTAGAAGCAAGACCCTCGAATACAACTTCTGTTACGATGACCTCTCATCGGGAGAGAAAATCGTTGGGCTTGAGTTCGATATAAATAGCAAACCGTACCTCGTCTGTAATCCGAACACCTGTGCAAACGCCGCAAGGGAACGAGACGCTCTAGAAGAACACATGGGCCTGAGTGGTGGAAATCCGGGAGTAGCGATCAACACCAACCAGTGCCGTGAGTGGTGGGATGACGACAACGGCCCGACGCCACCGGACAATCCCAACAGGGGAGCTAACAAAGGCAAGAACTGACGAAGAGCCTCCTGCAGACGTCACCGTGAGAACCGGCCAATGTATCGAATTTGGGATGGTAACAGGAATTGGGGTGGCTACAATAGCGGTTTCGAAGTGCTAGCAGTTGGAATATAAGACCTATACGAGTAGGCGATGACTTCGGTGACAAAGCATTTTGAATCACCGACCGTTGGGATGTCCAATTCACCAGTAGTACCTTCACATGTCCCTTCACGTATCCGTTCTCTCGAGTATCGAACAGACAAACCGGAACCAGTGGAATCACGTCGTCGAAAACGCGCCACTCGGAAGCCTCTATCACCGATACGAGTGGCTACAAGCGGTTGAATCGGGAACAGAAAAAGAACCGAAACATCTTCTCGTCGAAAAAAAGGGAAACCCTGTCGGCATCTTGCCAAACGTCGTCAACCCGGTCGGCCCAGTACATCGCCTCG
>Ga0207421_10003771_pt1 | contig 17854 bp, 16 predicted proteins | sample SodLakKL_010_SED_4_FD_187542 | JGI IMG/M metagenome (GOLD analysis project Ga0207421, IMG submission 187542) | Alkaline sediment microbial communities from Lake Tanatar, Kulunda Steppe, Russia - 8KL_010_SED (SPAdes) (version 2) | ecosystem: Environmental > Aquatic > Non-marine Saline and... | reverse complement strand
CTATCAATAATCTTTTTCTAAACATCGATCTCATCTTCATTTTGTCATCTCCTCCTTAGTTTTTAATTTTGTGTGTTCTCTTTCAAATTTAAAAGGTTCAAATTCCTTACCTCCGCCTTCGAAGAAATATCCAAAAAACTCAACATATTGAAGTCTGAGCGAATGGACGAAGGAACCAAGTCCTTGAAGCGCGAGATTAATCATATGCCCCGCAAAGAATACTAAAAGAGCCAAGACGAAAAATGGATACGAAGGGTCTGCAAAACCCATCGCACCAAGTATTATCAAAACTCCACCGACCCCTGTCATCTTATTACTTTCTTTTTTGATATGACCGTATAAAGCAATCAACACGCCAATAGCTAATAGGGGCCAGACGATAAACATCCCTACATCTGCTGCAGCGACCAGATCAGTGATCACGTTCACGGTCAGCGCTATCCCCGCAGTAGCTAGTCCTAGGGCCAAAATCCTTGAAAAAGACAAAAAGTCGCCTAAAAAGCCGGTCAATTCGAAGAAAGATAATCCTTTAGCTCTCAAAGCTAACAGGATAAGACCTCCCGCCCCCATCGCATAGGCTGCATAGTTTACAGGAGATGCAAAGGTAAGATCTTCAAGCATCATAGGGGCTATCAGTATAACTGCAGCTGGCTGTAACAGCCACCATGATACATTTTCAAGTATTATCCTTTTGTAATTTTTTCTTTTTATATGTTGGATCAATTGTAATAGTAGGCCGATATTGATGTAGGTGATCCCGATCACTAAAGAGATGATGAGGAGTATGAGAGGCCCATCTCCCTCTAAAGTTTCCAATAAAGCAGGAGTCTCGATACCGAATCTACCTATAAGGTTATGATAATCATCTCTACCTGGTCCCATATAACCTCCTTGAATAAGACCAAAAAATATGGTAGAGAGACCGGTAGCAAACAGAATCCAACCAAAATTCCTTATACCTTCCTCTACCTTGCCAGGACCCTTTATCATGGCTATTGCCCCAACGGCAAGTATTAGTCCATAAATAAAATCTCCAAGCATCAAACCGAAGAAAAGAACGAATGCAGGACCCACAATGATAGTGGGATCGACCTCATCATACCTCGGTGGGGCGAACATCTTAGTTAAAAGTTCAAACGGCTTGATAGGTTTTGGATTTTCTAAAGAGATTGGCACTTCATCTGGATCCGCTGGTTCTTCATCGACGATTTCAGCATGCCCCTCAGCGCTATCTGAGATAACATCTTTTACCTTTTCTACATCGTCTTCTTCAGCCCAAGCTTTTATCACACTCGTTGTATCGGTACTGCCAAAATTCTGGACGATCTCTTTCTTATCCCTGTATATATTCAACTCTTCTCTCATTACCTGGTATTTTTTCTCCCAATCTTTTTTGTACTTTTTCAAATCATCGACTAAAGAGTCACGTCTTTCTCTCAACTTTGTCAAATCCTCTTTCACTGTGGCGAGAGCTTCTTTTGGATCACCTTCAAGCTCCTCTAATCTCAGAGGTCTAAAATCCCCTTCTCTGAGAGCGCTTTCATATTCTTCCTTCTCCCCCAGATAAGCTCCGGTCAATACGAGGGATTCTTCATCTGTGTTTCCGGTCTCGGTGAAAAAAGCACTCTCTAGCTCATCTAGAGCACTCTTCAATTTATTGGGCTTTTTCGTTTTTCCGAGACGCAGAACGAAAAAGGTCGATTCACCGAGCAAACTCAATTCTATATCGATATCTATGATGGTCTTCAAGGCTTCTTCTTTTTCTTTGAGGCCTTTTATCTCATCTTTTATATCTGTGAGTTCGGAATTCAATTCCCTAATCTCCTTTCCATTTTCTTCTAGGAGCTCCCTTATTTCACCGAAGAGATCATCTATTGATCTCTTTTCTCTTTTGATCTTTTCGGGTTTACGTGGGTTGAAGAATTCTTTTATACTCGTTTCTTTTTCCTTTCCAACTCTTTCAAATATATCTAATATAGAAGACAATCTCATCTCATAATCGGTAAAATCCGTAATGATCTCGGGTATATTCTTTTCTTCAACAAGTTCTTTCACATCTTCGTCCTTATCAACTGTATCTATTTCGACAACGCCCTCATCTTGAAGACAATCCACGACCTCCTGGGTATAATCTTTATGAACAAGGATAGTGAGGTCTTTCATCCTCTTTGGGAATAACAACGGTTTATACCTCCATTATCTCTTCTACGACATGGGCCGCGGCCTCAGAAATATTTTCTTTGGTAGAACTTCTTATTTTCTCGGCTTCTTTTTCCCCCCTCTCCCTTATTTTTTCCGCCTTATTTTCGGCTTCTTTCTTAACTTTCTTCTTTTTTTCTTCTAACTCCTTTCTCAGCGAAAATAGAGCGTCTTCTTTTTCTTGCTGGGCATCTTCTTTGGCCTCTTGGACCATTTTCTCGGCTTTCTTCTTAGCCTTTTCTACCTTTTTGAGCCCTTGTTTTTCGGCTTTTTTTATCTTCTTAATCTCTTTTACGGACACGGTTATACCTCAGAATTTATTCCACTGCCGCTCGGGACTTCTTGAAGATAAAAATCGGATATAAGTATTTTGGTGCTTAGTCAACTATATATTCATTTCAAACTGATCGCAACATCCAACGCTTTAGCGCCTTCATCTAAAGACGCTACTGGATTTAGATCTATATCGTTTATCTTATCGACGTTATAGATCAGATCACCAACCTTTGAGATCATAACAGCTAACGCGTTCAAGTCTTTGCATTTTTGACCACGCGCTCCTGTAAGCAGTGGAAATGAATCTATATCGGCCATCATACGGTGTGCTTCGTCGATAGGTATAGGAGCTACCCTAAACTCTACGTCTTCGAATATCTCTACATGGATCCCTCCAAGTCCAAACATAACAACTGGGCCAAAAGTAGGGTCCATCATCCCTCCGATAACGACTTCTACCCCACCCTCGACCATCTCCGCTACAGAGATACCTCTTATGTTTGCATTGGGTTTTCTATCTTTAACTCTAGAATGTATTGCCTGATAGGCGTCTTCGACTTCTTCTTTGCTCTCCAGGTCCACAGCTATGCCTCCAACATCCATCTTATGGACGATATCTTCAGAAACCACTTTTAGTACAACTGGATAGCCGATATTCTCTGCTGCTTCCAAACACTCCTCTAAACTTCTAACTATTTTTCCTTCAGCCATAGATATATCCGCGACTTGTAGGACTTCCCGCATTTCACTCTCAATCAATTGATGTCTTCCATTTTTTTTGACTTCTTTGATTATCTCTTCAATCTTAGTAAAATCGATATTCCAGTCTTTTTCGATATTTTCTTCAATACATTCCGTTTCATCTATGATATTATCACCTTATTTGAATCTCATCCTCAGTATTATCTCTCCACCTTCCCTTCTCTTGTCTATATCGTAACCCATTTTTTCGAAAACTCTTAACATTCTCTGATTGTCTGCGAGCACTTCGGCTGTAAATCCGTAAAGACCTTGATCTTGAGCGATCATGGTTAGATATTCAAGAAGTCTAGTGCCTATACCTTGATTCTGATATTCATCCCTTATCATAAAGGAGACTTCAGCAACATATTGACCTTCTTTGATTCGATAATCTCCAACTCCTACCATCCTGTGAGGACCCTCAATCTCTGGATCTATGACGACGATAGCCATCTCTTTATTGTAATTTAACTGGACGAACTCCTGTCTTCTCTCATGAGGCATATCTTTTCGAGCACTCATGAAACGTTTATATCGGCTTTCATCGGATAGCGAATAGAACAAGTCCTTGAGAAGCTCATCATCTGTTGCCTTCATCGGCCGGAATAAGAACTCTTTACCATCCAGTTCTACATACTCTTCATATTCATCGGGATATCTACCACCTTCTCCAACGACCAACATCTGATCTTCATAAACAAGTTTATGTTTTTTAGCTTCTTTAAGTAATTCTTCCCTAAATTTTGGATGAGCTATATTTATGAGTTCCATAGCTCTATTTCGAATGTTTTTTCCTTTTAGGTAAGCGGTACCATATTCGGTCACAACATACTCAACATCTCCTCTTGTTGTAACTACACCTGCCCCTTCATCTAGAGATGGAACGATCCTAGACACATTTCCATCTTGAGCTGTAGATGAAAGTGCGATGATGGACTTTCCATCTTCTGCGTATCCGGCACCTCTCATAAAATCAGCGTGACCACCTATACCGCTGTAGAAGCTGTAACCTAGCGAGTCAGCACAGACTTGGCCTGTGAGGTCTACCTGTAAGGCCGTGTTTATCGCGGTCATCTTGTGATTTTTTGCGATATTAAAGGGATCGTTGACATAATCCGATGGATGAAGTTCGATGGATGGATTATCATCTACGAAATCATATAGCTCCTTAGTACCCATCAAGAATGATGCTATACTCTTACCAGGATGTATAGTCTTCTCTTTATTGGTTATCGTCCCATCCTTAATCAATTCTGCAAGATCTTCTGATAACATCTCGGTGTGGATACCAAGATTTTCTTCTTCTAGATGAGATAAAATTGCATTAGGAATCTCCCCATAACCGACCTGTAATGTAGCTCCATCTTCGATTAAGGGGCCAACATTGTCAGCTATTCTTTCCGCTTTTTCGCTAGGAAATATCGGATCGAATTCTAGAAGTTCTTCTTCATGATGAACTAGATAATCTACATCGTCAACATGTATGAAGGAATCGCCGTGTACCCTGGGCATATTAGGATTCACCTGTCCGATCACAATCTTCGAATTTTTGACAGCCGACTTTATTATGTCTACCGCGATACCTAGACTCATCCAACCGTGTTCGTCAGGGGGAGATAATTGAACTAAGGCTGCATCGAGAGGAACTCTCTTACTCTTGAAAAGTTTTGGAATATCTTTCATGAATATGGGGGTGTAATCTGCCCTTCCTTCAGCTACAGCATCTCTCGTATTGTCGTCCACAAAGAAGGCATTATGCCTAAAGCTGTCCTCAAATTTTCCTTCTGTATAAGGCGCAACTCCTAAAGTCTGTATGTGAAAGATCTCAGTATCGTAAAATTGATTCGCTAAATCGGTTAATTTTTTTACGAGGTATTGGGGCTCGGCGGCACCTGAACCTACAAAGACTCTTTCTCCCCTACCGATCTTCTTCAGAGCCTTTTCGGCTTCCACATAATCAACATCGTAAACCATCTATCATCATTCCCTTTTAAACCAAGGTAGGCGGAAATATTGATGTTCCAATCTTTTTCATATCTTCATATCCAATCTAGGTGTTACCTCTTCCTTAATATTCTCTATCTTGAAGTCGTCTTCAATAGTTGTAATAGTATCCATCCTCTCGATTCTTTTCGCAGCTTCATACGTATCGATGGGAACCGAGATCAAAGGTATATCTGCTCTATCAGCCTTCGAGATAATATTGCTAGGAGGAATGATATCATTGGTTAGTACCAGACCCGATGTGCCATCTTCTAGAGAAGCTAAGATCACATCTGTCCTATCTCCGCCGGTTACGATCAATTTCCTATCTTCTTGGAAAGCGGGATTACGGATCATTTCATCGGCGCTTAAAGCACCTACGTAAACATTCTCCACTATATTGCTCAGCCCGTTCTCTCCTGCAACCACTTTTCCGAAAAGCATGTCGTTGACAAAGCTCATCCTAGTTAGGTCGAGACTTTTAATTTCGGGTACTATGCCTAATACTTCTAGACCAAGGTCTTCAACATCATCTACGACGAAGTCTTTAGTTTCTTCCAAAGATTCTACTCTATTCAAAACTACACCTCTAAGATCTACGCCGCTTTTCTCGAAATACTGATTTGCAGTGGTCAATTTGTCCAATATCTCAGTTCCACTATCAGAAGTGACTAGGATGACTTCTGCATCTATCGTCTTGGAAAGAGACACAGGATCTAGATTGATCGATGAACCGAATCCCCAGTGTTTTCCGGTCTCTATGATCAAGCCCTCTTTTCCTTCCGAAAGTTCTTCTATCCTTTCTTTGAGCTTATCGCGGATTGTATTTTCATCAAAAGCATACTTTATTTTGGAATGATCGAACCCAATACAGAATTTTTCATAATCAGTATCAAGAGAAAGAACGTTCTTGAACAGTTTAGCATCATAGTCTATGAGTCTCTTTTTCTTATAGATAGGTCTATCGCCGAATGGTTTGAAATAATTAAGAGGTCTATCATCTCCAAGAGCTAACCCCAAACCGATAGTAGTTTTTCCTGCTTCCTCTTCAGTCGAGGATATTATGAGATTTTTCATTTTATATCACCTACTTTCAAGATTTATAGCTACGTCTACAGCTCTGCATCCATCTCCCCGATCAAACGCCTTAATTGGATTGAGATCCATCTCCGAGATCTCCTCTATTTCATTCATCAAATAGGATATCCTATATATAACATCTGCCAAGGCGTTTAAATCTTTTCTCGGCTGGCCTCTCGCTCCGACAAGTACCGGAAAAGAATCGATCTGCCCCATCATCCTTCTTGCTTCCTTTTTAGTTATAGGAGCAACTCGGAATTCAACATCCTCTAGAACTTCTACATAGACACCGCCTAAACCGAACATTACTAGAGGTCCAAAGGATTTATCTCTCGATCCACCAACGATGGTTTCTTCTCCACCTTTCAGCATCTTTGCTACTGATATGCCGCTGATATGAGCGTCTGGGTAGTTTTTGCGGCAATTAGAATATATCGCCTGGTAAGCATCTACAACTTCTTCTTCATTTTCCAAATTTAAAGCTATTCCACCGGCATCTGATTTATGTATGATGTCTTCTGAAACTACCTTTAATACAACCGGATATCCTATCTCTTCTGAAACCTCTACGGCTCTATCGAGAGAGTTTACTACTTCTCCCTCAACCATTGGGATACCTGCGAGATTCAAAATCTCTCGAGCCTCGTTTTCCAATAGTGTCAATCTACCTTTATCTCTTATCTCTTTCAATCTTTCTCTGATCTCGTCGATAGGTATATCTAACTCTATCTCTTCCTCTCTCTTTTTCTCTCGCTCTAGATATCTTTTTTTCTTGAAAAGGGCACCTAAGGCGGAAATACACTCGTAAGTATCCGTGAAGGCAGGTATCTTATGTTTTCTTAACCATTGAACACATTCTTTGACCTCTTTCCCTCCAGTGAAAGTATATACAGAAGCTTTTTCGTCTCCATAGTCATCATATACCTCTTTTATAGCTTCTGCAACTTTCCATGGGTCAGCGGTACCTGTCTCGCAGTAAAGTCCTACAACAGCACCTGTTACCTCGCTTTCGAAAGCTTTCCTCAGCGATCTTTCATATTCTTCCTTTCCGGCCTGTCCTGTGATATCTATAGGGTTTTTGGTTGAACCGAATGAAGGTATTGCGTCCTCAAAAGTTTCCTTTAAATGGGTCTGATCGTCCAACAATTTCACGTCATATTTTTCTGCGGCGTCAGCACTCAACACTCCTATACCCCCACCATTTGTTACAACCACAGTATTATCTGATTTAGGAAGCGGAGATGTAGAAAACGCCCTAGACCAATTGAAAGCTTCTCTCAAATCCTCTGCTCTATGGACCCCGCATTGTTCGAAGGCGGAAGAAAATATTCTGTCACTACCAGCGAGTGAACCAGTATGAGACGCAACTGCGGTCGCCCCTTTATCAGAACGACCTGATTTTATCACAACCACACTTTTATCTTCAGGGAGTTCTCGGACTTTCTTCATGAACTCTCTCCCATTCTCAAGACCTTCCATGTATATCATTATAACATCCGTCTCTTCATCGTCACTGAAATAATCAACAAGGTCTATGTCATCGATATCCGCTTTATTTCCGATGCTCACTATAGCAGAAAGTCCTAGATACTGCTGTGCTGTCTTCCCTATCATCGCTATACCCAAAGCTCCGCTCTGGGAGAGTAAAGCTATGCTTCCTTTTTCTATCTCTGAGGGACCGAAAGTTGCGTTAAGGTCTGATTTTGAAGAATAAATACCGAAAACGTTGGGACCTAAGACTCTCATCCCGTATTTTCTTGCTTCTTCTACCATCTCCTCTTCTTCCTCCACATTTCCTATCTCCGAAAAGCCCGAGGAGATGACTATGGCATGTTTTATCCCTTTCTCTCCACATTCATGTATAGCATCTTTTACTATTTTAGCCGGCACCACTATGACTGCAAGGTCTACCCCGTCAGGAATATCCTTTATAGATTCGTATATTTTCTCTCCAAGTATCTCTCCACCTTTTGGATTGACTGGATAAACTTCTCCCTCATAATCTGATTTCTTTATGTTCGAAAAAAGTGTGTAACCTATCTTACCTTCTTTCCTTGAGGCACCGATCACCGCGATAGATTCAGGATCAAAAAGTCCATCGAGCTCATCATCTTTTGATGCCATCAAATCCGAGAAAGAGTGGTCCTTTATTAGTATTTTGGAATTTTTGAGAGGTTATGAGAAAGAAAAAATTCAACCACAAAAAATTACATAAATGGGTACCTGATGGGTTAAATCAGATTTGAAGTCTCATGGTGGTGTCTTGAGCATGAATGGATCTGAAAGAGGAAAAAATATAGATAAATTACTTGATCCAGATAGTGTGGCTATTTTCGGAGTTTCTCTAAGCCAAGAAGAAAAGATGGGTAATATCATATATAATAATCTAAAGGCATCACACAGGGATGTTTATGCGATAAATCCCAAGGCAGAAAGGGAAGATGGTTTTTATCCTTCAATCGAGGAAGTTCCCAATAAAATAGATCTGGCGATATTGTCCATTCCTTCAAAATACGCCGTTGATGCTGTAAAAGATTGCGTGGAATTCGGAGTCGGAGTCATAATACTCGTTTCAGGAGGCTTCGGCGAGACGGGAGAGGAGGGAAAAAGGATGGAAGAAGAGATAAAGGAGATTTTAAAAGATAGTCAAACTCGTTTATTAGGGCCTAACACTATGGGCGTTCTGAGTCCTCCTGCAGATTTGGATACCTTTTTCCTCCCAGAGGACCGGGTTGAGAGACCAGATGAGGGTGGTATAGCCTTCATATCCCAGAGTGGATTCATGGCTACCCCTTTCATGGAAACACTCTGTACGCATCATACTGGTCTCTCCGCTTTTGTCGGGATAGGAAACAGATTAGATATCGATGAAGTCGAATTACTAGAATACTTTGCCCAAGACAAAGAGACTGAAGTTATCGCCCTTTATTTAGAGAGTCTATCTAATGGAAGGGAACTTTACAAAATTGCTAAAAGAACTACCTTAGAAAAACCGATAATCCTTCTAAAGAGTGGTAGAAGTGATATAGGTCGTAAAGCTACACAATCTCATACGGGTTCTTTGGCTTCTACTTCGGATAGAGTGGTGAAAGGTGTATCAAAGCAAGCGGGTATAATAAACGCTTATGATGAAAGGGAATTGACTGACTTCTCTGAGGTTTTAAAGATGAACAGACCGATCAAAGGAGAGAATATCGCCGTGATCAGTAGTGCAGGAGGTACTGGAGTGATAGCTTCGGATTACATAGAGGACTCAGATCCTGGTTTAGGTCTCAATATGCCTTCTTTTTCTAAGGATATTAAAGAGAGGTTGGATGAAGTGATCCTTCCGATTGCTTCTAGTGATAATCCCGTAGATCTCACCGCTAATGTCACGGATGAGATGGTCGACGATGTTTTGAAAATACTTCAGGACGAAGATAAGATCGATGCCATATTTTTGTATGCACTTTTTCAATCCCCTTATGTGGGGGAAAAGATGGTCGAATATGTTTCTAAATGGTATCATGAGGGAAGCAAGCCGGTCATAGTCGCTTGTATCGGGGATAAGACTGGTGATAAATGGAGAAATAAATTTTATAAAAAGGGCGTACCAGCTTATCCGAGCACTAAAAGGGCTATAGATTGTTTAGAGGTATTGGTAAATCGGGGAAGAAACTTGTCTATTCTAGGAGAAAATAGCGATGACTGAAGAGGAACGTTTAGTCAGAAGGATAATCCACTCGATGACATGGATAGTTTTAGTATACTATTTGGTACCAGACCCTTTATTTGGTTATCCACGTGATTGGTTTTTGATACTCATACTAGCTATAGTGCTTGTTTTCGAAGGATTTCGCTTATATTTCGGGTTCAGCGTTTACGGAATGAGAGAATATGAAACAAGGCAGTTCGCCTCCTACGCTTGGGCCTCTATCGCTGCAGCGATCACTTTGTTGTTTTTCCCAATGCATCTAGCTTTTGTGTGCCTTCTAGGTATGGGTCTTATAGACCCCCTTATAGGCGAGATACAGCACCGTAAACCTGAATTATATCCTTATATACCTTTTTTAGCTTGGTCCCTGCTCGCGATGTTACTGTTCAGTTTGTTGGCTGATTTTTCTCTTCCTATGATAATAACATTTTCTACAATTGGAGCCGCTGTTGCTATCTTAGCTGAGTATCCTACATTCAGGATTGATGACGATTTTCTGATGATCATCGTACCTCTTTTTGTACTGCGTGGATTAGAATTACTATTGGTCTAGTGCAAAAATACATAAACTATGTTCCTGTATCTCTTTATCCATGAAAGAACAGCTACTGAAATGGCTCGATGAGGATGACAGGGAGTATAAAATCAATGACCAGAAAGCCTTAAATTGGCTGATACAATTGAAACATGGGAACCGAATGGTACTTCTTGGGAATCCGAAAAAAAATGAAAAGAGGCTGGAAGTCGTTTACAAACTTAACGTGAGCGATGAGCACAAAAAGGTTCTTAAAAAATTGAATGATAAACAGAGGTCGGGTTTTGAAAAGACTTTGGTTATGATGCTAGCTACGGATTCCAACATATATAATATTCAGAGAGATGATGAAAAACTTCCTGATTCTGTAGTCATCAAAAAACATCTGTACGATGAAGAAATGGAGAAGGGAAAATTCTTTGACACGGTTCAGTACGTTGTAAACATGGGAATGAGGGTCACAATGCACTTTCAGTCATTAGGAGGAGCAAAGATGACTGATCAGGATGAGGTCTCATCGACAAAAACAGGGCCTTCTATATATCGATAGAATCACATCTCTTCTGATTCCGTTATCTTATAGATGCTGGCATCAGTTGGATATAGTCGTCTACTGGGAAAAAATTTCAGGATGGAAACAACTAAATAGGAGTGAAGTTTTAAGATGAAACGCTGAAAAGGTTTTACAATATTGTAGGTTCTTTGACAATATTCGAAATATTGGGTTGAGTGTGAAATTATGGATGAGAAAAATAACAAGAAAGGTACAACCACACTAGGTTTGGTCTGTGAAGGCGGAGTAGTTCTTGCTACGGAAAAAAGAGCTACCAAAGGGAATATGATCTCACATAAGGATACTAAAAAGTTATTCGAGATTACCGATAATATAGGATTGAACATTGCTGGATTGGTAGGTGACGGTCAAGTTTTATCACGATATTTGAGCTCCGAAGTTGAGCTTTATGAATTGAAAAGAAACAAAACAATTTCCGTTGAAGCTGCGACGACTTTACTTTCAAATATAATGATGGGTAGAAGGATGATGCCTTACTACGTTGGTCTAGTATTGGGTGGTGTCGATCCTGATGGAAGCGGTAAGGTCTATTCAATAGATGCATTGGGCGGTGCCATATCTGATGATTACGTGGCCGAAGGGTCTGGATCCCAATTTGTATATGGCGTGTTAGAAGATCATTACCAGAAGGGTATGGATATCGAGGAAGGTGTGGAACTTGCGGTTCTTTCTCTGTTGGTATCCAGCAGTCGAGATTCAGCCTCAGGTGATGGTGTTAACGTTGCTACGATAACTCCGGAAGAAGGATTTGATTATCTCGATGAAGAGGAATTGAATGAAATAATATCAAAAGTGAGGGAGCAAAAAAACCTTCCCGCATTATAAATATAAAAACCTTTAATTTTAGATTTAATTTACCTGCTGATGTGTAATTTCTTGTAGCTTGACAGCAAATGACAGCTAACGAATACCTATCTGGGAAATTATGGTTAATACTTGACAATTAGGAGAAATAAATCAGAAAAAAGTGGATTTTATGAGTGTTGAGGATGTTTTAAACGAAGCAAAAGAAGCGGTTAGGGATATACTGCCGGGTGGAGTTCGAATAACAGACATACAGTTTGAAGGTTCAGTTATAGTGATCTACACTAAGGATATGGAAAAATTCACCGAAGACGCTGACACAGTTAAAAAATTGGCAGAAAGACTGAAAAGAAGAGTAACTGTTAGACCAGATCCTTCGATTTTGGAGGATCCAGAGGAAGTTGAAAAAGAGATAAGAGAATTAGTACCGGAAGAAGCAGAAATTACCGATATGTACTTTGAGGAGGATATCGGAGAAGTGACTATTGAAGCCAAGGCACCAGGTATAGCTATCGGAAAAGAAGGAAAACTTTTGAACGAGATCAAAAGAGAAACTGGTTGGGCCGTTGATGTGATAAGAACACCTCCTATCAAATCAAAAACCGTGAAAGATACTAGAGAATTTTTGAGAAAGGTGAGGGATAAGAGAAAGAAATTCTTGCAGGAGGTTGGAAGAAAGATAAATAGAGATACTAGGGAAGGAGAAACTTTTGGAAGAGTGACCGCTCTAGGCGGTTATAGAGAGGTAGGTCGATCAGCCCATCTGCTCCATACACGTGACAGTAAAGTTCTCGTAGATTGTGGTATCAACCCATCTGCAAAGAATCAGAATGGTGAAGGCACACCTTACTTGAACGCCCCTGAATTACTTCCATTAGAAGAGATCGATGGAGTTGTTTTGACCCATGCCCATCTTGACCATAGTGGTATTATCCCTGCACTTTATAAATATGGTTATGAAGGACCCGTTTACTGTACAGCTCCGACAAGAGATCTCGCAGCTCTACTTCAGTTGGATTACATAAAAGTGAGTGTCAGCGATGCTAAAGAACCTCCTTTTAAATCCAAACATGTGAGAGAACAAGTTATGAGGACTATACCTTTAGAATATGGAGAGACCACGGATATCGCCCCGGATATAAGACTCACTCTTCACAATGCTGGCCACATACTTGGCTCTGCTGTAGCCCATATGCATATTGGCGATGGAGATTATAACGTTGCCTTTACTGGTGACATCAAATACGATGACACTTGGCTATTCAACCAGGCTACTAATAAGTTTCCTAGAGTGGAGACTGCAATAGTTGAATCCACTTACGGAGGATATGAAGACCTGCAACCCAGTAGAAAAGACGCCGTAGAACAGCTAAAAGATATCCTCGATCAAGCACTTAATCATAGGAACGGAAAAGTCATCATCCCAGTATTTGCGGTCGGTAGATCTCAGGAAGTGATGCTAGTTATAGAAGAAGCGATGAGAAAAGGTGACATTCCAGAGACTCCAGTTTATCTAGATGGGATGATATGGGAGGCTACAGCGATACATACCGCATATCCTGAATTTTTGAATAACAAACTAAAAAATAAGATCTTTCACGAAGATGAGAATCCTTTCTTAGCGGATTGTTTCCAAGAAGTTGGAAGTATGGATGACAGGAGAGATATCTGTGATAGTGATGATCCCGCTATCGTATTGGCTACGGCCGGTATGATGAATGGTGGTCCGGTCCTCGAGTATTTCAAAGCTTGGGGCGATGATCCTGAAGCAACTTTGATATTTGTAGGTTATCAGGCAGAAGGCACATTGGGCAATAAGATCCAGAAAAACTATGACAAAGTCACGATGACAGAAAAAGGAGAAAAGATTGATATACCTATCAAATTAAACATCTATACCTGTGAAGGTTTTTCCGGACATAGCGATAGGATACAACTTCTTCATTATATAAGTAAGATGAAACCAAACCCCCAAAGAGTATTGGTAAGCCACGGTGAGGAGAGCAAAGCCACCAATCTAGCTAGCACAATCTATAAGAAATACGGTATAAAAACTAGAGCACCAAGGAATCTAGAGACAGTTAGACTTTATTGATCTCTAAAAACTTTTTTCAAAGACTCTGTTCAAAGTCCTCTACTTCATAGTCGAAATCGTCTCTCTCGTCTATTTCTCCTTTTTCCAGTTTCATCTCTCTCGCCAATAACCAGAAAACAAGAGCTAGTGATTTACGACCTTTATTATTTGTTGGAAGAGCGAAGTCTACATTTCTCAACATGTTGTTTGTATCGACCAATCCCACGATTGGAATACCAACGTTTACGGCTTCTCTAACCGCCTGACGATCCGCAGACGGATCTACAACCAGTAGGATTTCCGGTTCGATAAAATGGTCTAGCGATGGATTAGTTAATGTCCCAGGTATGAAACGTCCGGCTATGCTCGAAGCTCCTACAACATCAGAAAACATCTCGATAGGTCTCTTCCCGTATTGACGGGCGGAAACGAGTAATATCCTTTTAGGATCGTATCTGGAGAGAAACTTAGCCAAACTCCTTATCCTTTCCTCTGTTTGATCGACGTCTAATACAAATAGACCATCATCCCTAACTTTAAAGATAAAGGGTTCCATGTCCTTTGCCTTTTGCTGGGTACCTATATGGATCCCTGCAGTAAGATAAGTATCTTCGGGCACCAACATTTCCTCTTCCTCTTCATCTTCGTTTTCGGTAGTCATTGTTCTTCCTCTCTTATCACGGTTATAGGAATAACCCCTGCTTCGAATTCTTCTATAGCGACATCTACCGGGTCAATAGGCCCATCATCATCTTTTTTCAACATCGTAGGCGCCCCCATAGATATCTGGATAGAGCGCGCACCGATTATTCTAGCCTTCTCAAAGCGGGTATATTCCCTAGTCATATTCTTCTAGCCTTTTCTGGTAGAAAGATTTGTATTATAAATCTTTTCCTCTAATCGAGCCCCTTTTTTGATTAGTCTTCTAAAATCAACAAATGATCTGCTATGAATGTCGCTTTGTTAATGTTCTTCTGAATTCTCTTTTTCATTTATCTCTGGCTGGTCGGGAGGAATTTTACTCTCTTCAGACCTAACTGGTTTTTTTCTCATTCTCGTGTCCTCTATGGCCTTTCTCTCAGGGGATGTGATCATCTTGATCCCATATCTTGTGATCTTTCCGGCAACACTTCCCATAGCGAACAAAAAGAGAACAGGGATGATGTAAATCAAGAAATCAACAAATTGGCCAACTCCTTCATCTCCTACATCGACTAGATCGGAAAACCCTTCGATGAATTCTGGATTCAGATAAGTGTGAATTGCCAGGTAAAATGTCACTATTAGAAGGATGATGCCTAGGGCGAATACAACGTAGCCAGTGGTTTTGTTTTTATCTACCATAAATATTCCTCTAACCTTATAACATTATTTTTGTATTTACATGTTGTGGAACAAGAAACCAAGTCGATATGTTTATATTGAAATGATGTTTGTTAGTCGTGTATAGAGATGTCACATAAAGTGATCGTACTTATCTCAGGAGGTATCGATTCTCCAGTAGCGGCTCATCTGATGGCTGAAGTAGGGGCTGAAGTAAGTTTACTTCATCTTGATAATAGACCTTTCACTGATGAAAAGACGATTAAAACAGTGAAAGAGCTGGTCGATAAATTAAAGAAGGTCCATGACGAAATCGAGTGTTATTCAGGAACTTTTGGCGATGTTCAAAAAAGAATTGGAAAAGAAGGAAATGAGCATTTTCGCTGCTTGCTCTGTAGAAGAATGATGTATAGAGCCGGTGAAAAGTTAGCTCATAAGATAAACGCGGATGCACTAGCGACCGGTGAATCGTTAGGACAAGTTGCTTCACAGACTTTGAGCAATCTAACCTCAGTTAATGAAGCCGTAAGTATTCCTATACATCGTCCTCTCATAGGTTTAGACAAAACAGAGGTGGTGGAGATCGCTAGAGAAATAGGAACTTATGATATTTCAATCCAACCTACAATATGCTGTATGTTAACACCAGATAAACCAAGGGTTAGGAGTGAACTGGAAGAGATCGAAGAAGAAGAGACTAAAACAAGGCTTCTTGGAATGGAAAAAGAAATAGATTTTAAAAAATTGACGGACCAACTCTAATTCCCTACGTACTGGGAGTAAAGACTTTTGGCTTTCTTAGGATCTTCTGTTCCTTCTATAATAGCTCTACCATCTCCGAATACGTTTAATTCAAACTCTCCTGTAGGTATTTTCACCATTTTATCTCCCATCTTTTTAGCATTATCGAATCTCTTCACTAATTTTTTTAGATCGATGTTTTCCTCTCCTGCAGGTGTGATCTGCACTGAATTTCTGCCGCACAATTCAGTGACTGTGCCTTCTTCTTTAGTCAAAAATTGAAAATCTCTTTGACCGCATGCTTTACATTTTTCTTCCTTTCTTTCTATTTGGGTTATTTCAAAGTCGGAGCTCCACACATCGAATGTTAATAGACCTTTCCTCATCTGTTTTCCCATCAAATATTTTATCGCCTCGGTAGCTGCTATATTTCCCATGATCCTTGGAAGAGTGAACAGTACCCCAGCCGTTTCACAAGTCTCCATACTTCCAGCCGGTGGTTTCTCATGAAAGAAGCATCGAAGGCAGGCGTTCTCGCCGGGGATAATATTTTTAGTCATCCCATAAGTTGCCAACACCGCAGTATAGATCCAAGGTACGCCTTGTTTTACACATGCGTCATTGGTCAGATATCTGACCTCTAAATTATCTGTGCCGTCCATCACCAGATCGACTTCTTTTATCAACTCTTCGACATTTTTAGTATCTATGTTCGTGACTTTTCCCTCTACCTGAATTTCAGAGTTGATTTCACGAACTCTTTTTTCTGCGACCTCCGCTTTAGGCTTTCCCACATCGCTTTCATCAAAAAGGATTTGATGGTTCAAATTTGACAGCTCAACAAAATCTCTATCGATTAGCTTTAGCTCCCCTACTCCTGTTCTAGCTAATGCATCTGTTATTGGTGAACCTAAAGCACCAAGACCAAAAACAGCTATTGTCCCCTTTCTAATCTTTTCCTGACCCTCTTCACCTATCTCAGGCAATACGAGGTGTCTAGCGTATCTTTCCATATTATTCTTATTGAGAGTCGAAGATTAAAAGTTTTAGCTTTATTCACAAAAATATTATAACTCTATCCCACATATCAATCTCGATGAAAAAATCCGGTTGGTTCGCGTTATTGAGTATAATCGCTTTTTCCTTCCTTATCAGGACGATACCTCTTTATGAGTACACACTTTGGGGTATGGATTTCGGAGATTACTTTTATTATACCTCAAGATGGGTAGAAACAGGGGGTGCTTATTTATCGATAGATGGATGGGGTCAAGCCTATCCTTTTTTTCCTGGTATGTTCATTCTTGGAGGAGGCTTCCACCTTTTATCCGGGGTAGATTTATTGCGTTCTACGATGTTCGTTCCAGTTGTTGTATCTGCACTCTCTCCGTTGTTTGTTTTTATGATAGTGCACAGAGTGATGGATGACTGGAGACCTGCTATATTCTCTGCTTTTTTCTTTACTTCTCTTCCTCCGATAATCTATGGCTACTCGCATCCTCGACCAGAAACGCTTGGATTTTTCTTGATGCTTTTGATACTTTCTTTGAACATCACCTCTCTCGAAAGACACAGAAAGACCATCCTACCGATAATCATCGCTCTCTGCTCACTCATCATCACACATCACCTCTCCACATACTTTTTAATACTGTTCTTCATAGGAGGAGTCTCTGTTTCTAAACTTTGGAGAACAAAAGAATGGGTAGTGGACACAATTAGAACTCGATTGCTGCTAGTATTCATGATATCTACATTTTTGTACTGGATATTTTATTCAACGCCCTTTGGTGAGAACCGTATTGAAGGTGCATTAGGTTTTCCTTCTTA
>Ga0207421_10003769_pt1 | contig 17857 bp, 9 predicted proteins | sample SodLakKL_010_SED_4_FD_187542 | JGI IMG/M metagenome (GOLD analysis project Ga0207421, IMG submission 187542) | Alkaline sediment microbial communities from Lake Tanatar, Kulunda Steppe, Russia - 8KL_010_SED (SPAdes) (version 2) | ecosystem: Environmental > Aquatic > Non-marine Saline and... | reverse complement strand
GACTGCAGTACCAGGGTACGCAAAGATCCCTTGAGGAACCAGCTCATCAGGATCATAGAGAATTTACTATGTTTTCAAAGTAAAGGTGAGTTCCCCGATGAACTGTACTTCACTCTACTCACACCTAGGTTATTCAAGGAAAACAGAAGATCGAAGCTGTATTGTTACAAGATGCTGGAATATTGGGACGAAGAAAGTGATGCTGTACGGAAAGAAAATATCTTGAGAGATATAGGTTTATGTAGGAACGAGAGAAGGGACCAACCAAGTTGGAGATACCCTGATATCGAGGGGAGGCTGGATAGGCTGAAGATCAGGTGGGTCACATACGAGGAGATACTTGAAGAGGAGTATGGGTTGGAAGGATTGGATGTTACTGATCTGGGTGATGAGGATCTGGAGAGATTTGGGGTGGGGATGGAGGAGAGGTTGGAGAAATATATTGAATGAGATGTGTGGCTATGCATATTAGCTGATCCATTACTTGAAGAACCAATCGAAGTCCTTGAAGTACACGTAGCATCCCTGCATCATCATGCTCAGCACCCAGGTAGGTGTTCTTCACTGGTTGAAAGTTCTTACCTCTTTTCAGATTAAAAAAATATTCAGAAATCCCTTGTTGATCCTATCTCTTCGGATCCATATTCCCATTTTAAGTTCAGATATATTTACAATTATGTCTCAGATTGTGTGTAATCTTTCCTCTACATACCCATCGATATAGAACACATATCTTATCAAATATCGATATTTATTCGATCATCATTCCATATCCAATGCTTTGGTGACTGCTGTAACTGGGTCATTAAAGAATATAAGTTCTAATTCGTCCAATGTTTCTGGTGGTATTATCGCAAGGTCTTTTCTGTTTGCTACCGGTAAAATCACCTTTTTTGCACCAGAGTCGATAGCCAACTGTAATTGTTCTACTAATGAAGATACTGCGTTAAGCTCTCCCATTATCGACATCCCTCCTAGTATAACAACTCTAGGTCTAACAGGACGGCTCAATATGCTAGATACCAATCCTACCAAGAACCCTACGCTTGTTTCCTCTCCTTCACCTGCACCAGTAAGATTAGCTACTTGGACCTTTATATCGAATTCATCTATCGATTGATCCTTGGTGAATTCCCTTATATTTGCTCTTAGATAATCATAAGAACTCTGAAAACATTCCTTCATATTCTTACCCGGAGCACCCATTATCTTTTTCTTTCCAGAACCTTTCAAGCACTGCGTCTCAATCCTGAAAATATGATTCTTATATCCATCTCTTCCGATGGTATAGATCGTACCTGGCTTTGGCGTATCTTTCGATATCAATTTTTCCTCAGCTTCTTCGGGAACACTAACATATTTTTCTTCTCTGGTTTCCAGATCGAGATAAGAGAAATTGACAGCCCGATATTCTAAACCTCCGATCCTTTTGAGCTGTTCTTTGACCCTTCTTCTGCCTTCTAAAGCAAACCTCAGGTATTCCTCTATATGGTCCTTAGTATAGTCCTCGTTAGGGTGTAAAAGTTTAGTCATCCCAGACACTGTTTTTCTCACTGCCTTAACATCTCTTTGATTCAGATCGCTTCCAAGGCCAAAGAACTGGTCGATGAGATCCCCTCTGTTCTCCTTCCTTATCTCTCTTAAAAATTCTGCCAGATAATCCACTATGAAACCATAATGTTCACCGAAGAATTTTGCCTGCATCTTGGGTATCTCCCATCCGGGGAGATAAAAATGATACCTGTCTATGAAAGCTAGATCCTGCATCTCTTCGGTGAAAGGTGAAAAGAGATGGGATGTCTTCAATATCTTTTCTACTTCCAGATCGATATTGCCAACATAAACCATAGAAGCTCTAGCGGTGATCTCTTCGGTTCCCCGAGAAAAACTACCAGATTCCATATAATCCTTCAAGATCTGTAATGTATCGTTATCCTTAAATGTTATACCTGCGACTTCATCAAATGCAACTGTGTCCCAAAGACCCACAAGACCTATCCGGCCCGTATTCAAGTTCAAAAACAACTTTGCCACGGTGGTCTTTCCACCGGATATAAGTATAGAATAAGGACTCAACTCGCGGTAAACGTAACTTTTACCCGTTCCCCTAGGACCTAATTCTACGAAATTGTAGTTGTTTTCACACAGCGGGATCAATCTAGAAATGAACAGAAATTTTGTTCTCATATCAAAGTGTGTTGGGTCAAAACCGATGCTCTGAAGTAAGAGGTCCATCCACTCGTTTCTACTGAATTCAGAGCTTCTATCTTTGAATCTATCCATATCCATATTAGAAACCTGGATCGGTTTGAATGAGCCGATACTGAATAGGTTGGTAGATTCCTGAGGAGTATACTCAAGGTCGACTATAGCCCAAACTCCTCCACCTAGCAACTTCTCATACCTTGAGATGAGCTGTTCTGATACGGCTATGTTCTTTAGACCTAGATTTGTAAAACTAGCAAAATAGGCATCTGCTTTTAGGTTCAATCTAGCCTTAACTTTATCGATTATCCTGTAACGTCCCTTCTCTCTTACTTCAGATTTAACTCTTTCAGCCTCATCCGGTCTGACGTAGTGTTTGGATAGTATCTTCTTAACAGTACTTATACCCTCTTTTAGCGATTCCTCATCATCGGTCGAGCAATACTGTCCTAACAGGTATTCTAAAACATAGGCCGGAACATTTGCCCCTGCTTTTATGTCATTTACCAAATCCTTTCGGACTACTCGTCCAGGAAATATATCTAAAGCCTTTTCATCTAGTGAGCTATCGGTTGTCATCAAATATCAAACCCCATATCATCATGTATTATAAGATCCACTTCTGCTTTGTGTGACCCGATCATCTCCTGAGTTTCTTCGTCGATGGCTTCAAGCACAACAGATTCATCGTCACTGAGGAGACCGGTTTTTAGTCTAAGCCTTTCTGTTTTCTTTGTGTCCACAACAACTTTTTTTGGTTCACAAACTTGCTTATCCCCAACTCTTGCTTGGAGTACCACGGTTCTGCTTTTAAGTAAGCTGATCTGTCCTTTAGGTATCAATTCGATAGTTATGATACTGTTCGTTATACGTGTTGGGAAATTCACTTCTATGTCTATCTTGCCCTTTGATTCCTCGGAATGATCTATCTTTATCTCTAAAAGAGGTATAGCTAATTCCTGTAAAGATATGCCTCCGTGAAGAAACCTGACGTTTCCACCTCTTGCTTTGAAACATGCTACACCGTAAGGAAAGGCCAATGTGAACTTATCAGATCTTATCTTGAGCTTCGAAAGATGCTTTTGATTCAAAGTGATCAACCTATCGGAAGAAAAATCAGGGTCTTTGATAACAGCGAACCGTCTTTTTACCATACTCGCTTCGGATGGAGGATCAACTTTCAGTTCATCGGGAAGTTCTTCAGTATATAGGAAACCGTGATCCGAGGTTATGTAAAATCTGTGGTATCCTGCGGATTTCATCCTCCGTATCAAGCGGGAAACTTCTTTTACGTGTCCTGTTATATTGGCCAATACCTGTTGTTCATCCCTGTCTAACGTTTCTCCGATCTCATCGATATATTGTGAGTAAACTACACGGGGTGGTATGCCTTTATCCTTGAAAGAGTTCATCCTTTCGCTCAATATAGAATGTATATCGCTCACTAAAAATCCCTTTGATTCAAGTATATCGACCCTATCCTTCTTGTTTTTTATCAACTCATCGTCTACTTTTACAGAGATACCATCGTTTAGATCATAAGACAATCGTCCGGGTAATAGTGAGGCCATGCCGTAATCGGTCATTGATGGTAATGTAGAAGACATCATCTTCAGATCCACATCGGCACCTATATCTTCGATAGCATCGACTATATCCTTAGCCAACTCATATCTGAGTGCATCACATATTATCACAGCGGTACCTTCAGAAACATCCAACCCGTTGAAGAATTGATTCTGCAATTCGCCTATAAAGGGTTGTTCAGGTATCATATCGGTCATTATCCTGTTGAGTTCCTTTAGATAACGTGTATATAATCTTGTGAACCTGTGACCGAGGTCGTCTAAATCATCGTAAGGATGCATAAGATCTCTCATGGCGTTAACGTACTTTCTATATCTATTGTCTATCATCCACCATCTTTCCAAATAACTCGCCAATAGTTCGTCCAATGAGTAGTTACCAGTATCTAAATTTCCTAATGCTTTATGTGCTCCCTGGAAAACTTCAAAACCGAGGTCTAATACTGACCAATAGTTGGTGTACCCTTCATTATGCCAAAAGTTGTCTTTTCGTTTTTTGACCGTCGGTATCAGCTCGTTGATCTTTTTGGACATATCCTCTACATCCATATCCAGTAGACTTTTTATACAAATATGTAACAATCCTTCATCGACTCCTTTAAAGGCCGTAGAATTCCAGTCTAAAGTATCTGAATCTATGACTGCATCTTTTATGTCATAGTCTTGAGCGATCTTGTTGATGTACTTCAAATATGTTTTCGGGTCCACCCTCTGCCAGTGTCTACATAAATCTGCAGTCTCTTTCACCTTTCCAGCGGTGAGTTTCTTATACTGACCGACGGGGGAATAGTAATGCAACTCGCTGAAGACTATCTGTTTAGCCAGTTTGTAGGTATCCAAGCCCGCATCTATACCGTATTCTTTTTCAATTATAGATGACCAGACCGCTTCCTGTTTATAACGTTCGATTATATCTATGAAATTCTTTGGTTCTTTGTTAGGTCTAGCTAGAAAATCGATTATAAAGTCCCTAGGAGTAAAGTGCGGTTTTCCAAATAGTACGGAAAAAAAGGCTTTAGAGAGAGGTTCTTCATCCGTATTCCAATTATTTTCGAACTCCGCTGGTATCCTGTCAGTCCTTGTGGATAGATACTGAGCGGCAGGATCATCGGAGATGTTGAAGGTCGGCCTATATTCTTTACCGAGCTTGTGTATATCTCTCATCCATTCCGCATCCCTCCTATTCTCGGAAACATACAGAAGCCATTTACCGTCAAGATCCGGGTCCTCTTTCCAGAGTTTATACTTCAACTCCATGTAACTACCATCGTAAATAAGCATCGTTATATCATCATCCAGTACTCCTTTTAGATCCTCCAATATCCCTTCATATTTATGCCTTGGATCGTACCAAACCCAAAGGCGATGCTTTTGGAACTTCTTGTTTATCTCCGACGCGATCTCATCATATATCTCAGTCATCTTACTACCTCTTCTACAATTTATCTAACGGTACCGCCAACAGGTCATAACCATCGACCACCTTTATGTTCTTCCAGATACCCAGCTCAAAATCCGGTTCGAACTCATCCTTTATTATCTTATCCAGCCTTTCACCGTATTCATCAAGATCATGGATCTTTTCTAACAGTTCTTCTATCTCTGCTCTAAGCTCTTTCTTCCTAGCCTCTTTCAACGAATCATCCTTGAGCTTATTCTCAAGCATACGAAGACGATTTTCAGTCCTGTTTAGCATCTCATCTAAGTAATGCCCTTTGATCTTCGGGAACGTATCTCTATCCATCTTATGATAGTATACGAAACAGTCGAATGCACCTCCGTCGCTTTTCAACTGCCAGTAGATCGGTATCTTCTGTCCTCTCCTCCGATATTCCTTACAGTGATGGTATCGGAAGTAATTGTTTTTCATCCAGTCTTCGATACTCTTTCCAAGCATATCTTCGATCTCCCGCTCCTTTTCGTAGGCTTCATCACCGAATGATAATTCGATACACTCCCTTATCCTATCGATCAAATCGTCATCGAAAGTTTCATCGAACACCAGTATACCGTTTTCGTCCGGTTCGAGCCCGTCTAGTTCCCATCTACCCATTATACATCCGAGGTAGTAGGAAAGCAATCTGCCTGCGGCTTCTTCTTTCTCATCCTTGGTATAGAGATCATGCTTGTGCTTGACCATGGCTACAGTATATGGGGATATCTCTAGTTCTTCCGATATCTCTCGAAGGTCTTTATCTGCTAGCGAGGCTATCTTGTTAACCAATTCACTATATTCGTCATCAGGCAGTTCCTTGGTAGATATCTCTGCTCTAAAATCATATTCTTTTGTATTTAATTCACCCGCATTTGTTATATGCGGGTAATCTGCAAGATTTTTTGGAAGGTTTTCGTAAATTCTATCCTTTACGTTTTTTGAAAAGTCATACCCCCCAAAAACAATGTGATCTAGTAATCCATGTATAACCTGTACATTAGATTCTAAAATTCCTATATTAAATAATGGTAATTTAAGCTTTGGTTGATTTAGGTAACTTTTCATCGAATAGAACTCTGGGTTTACCTCTATCAAAGATTGTTTATCTTTTGTACTTTCCACACCTATTTCTGCTAAATCACAAATCCTTTCATTTTCAATAGATTTTTTAATAGGGATTCTCTTTCCATCTCCAACATTGAAATGCAATGAAGGATTTATACCATCCATAATAAATCTGACTAATGAAGAATTAAGATAGGCAAGTAAATATTTATGACATACTCCCTTTAAAGGATATATCATTCTGATTGTATGGCTAGGTAAACTATCATTTGGTAATCTTCTAGAAACAAAATATTTACTAAAATCTCTAAATCTTAAACCTTCTTTAAAATAATATTCTTCATTTTGTGGCCTGGATTTTAATTTACCATTTTCATCAAATAGATTCTTTATTTCATACCCTTCATTTTCCCAATTCACTCTATTTTGAATTGTATCAAAATATATGTCATCACGACCCCCCATAGCAAAGGGAACCCATTTTTCTTCATCATAGTCCGATGATAATTCCCACCATTTCCGGACAAAACTATCATCATCACCAGTTGCTAAGCCTTGTTTCACATCGGCAAGATCATCTATGGAGGGATTATCTACGAATATCTGTAATATCTCCTGCCCAAACCAATACACGAATGGAGTCCTGCCGATCTCTTTGAACGAGTTCTGGTCCACCACGTAAACATCGTCATGATCTATACCATCTCGATTGGCTTTGGTGATCTCTAGTAGCCCTGTTATTTTGGCTCTATGGTCTGCATAGCGTTCTTGTTCGTGGGTCATTCTATAGAAACGAGAATGGTTATATCTGGTAGGAGATTTGTTTCTTAAAATAAAGGGTATCGTAAAAGGCCTGTCCTTAGGAGGGAAGCTATAACCAGACAGATGATTAGCTTCAATTATTTGCTGATGAGAAATTATGTTTTTTCTTAGCTTTCTATAGCTATACAAAAACATAAAATTATCAGGTGTAACCATAGAGATATATCCGCTTTTGTTCGTAAACTCAGTACATCTTTCTATGAAGGCTGTATAAAGATCTCTACTACCCATGTAATTATCTTTTACAAACTTCTTCAGTCCCTTACCCATCTTCGCACTACCAAGATATGGTGGATTAGTAACAACCACATCATATTCTTGTACAAAGAGGTCTAACAGTTCGACGCTCTTTTCCACTTCACCAGCAAACATCTTTTCAACGGGGTTATTGTGTTCCAAAGCTTCCACAGCTAATCGCTTTACTTTATCTAAGATGGAACCTTTCACTTCATCCCAGGACTTTATCACACCCCTCTCATCCATGAACTTGGCCTGAGAGATCATTGTACCCTTATCGAAATCGAATTTTGACTGCCCTGTTTTTCCTAACTTCGTTCTTTCCTCTTCTATCACTTTTTCGATGTTCTTCTCTATCCTGATCAGACTTCCAAATTCCCTAACATTCTGAAAATTCTTCCAAACCTCTTCCAATACCTTTCTCTCCAATTCGTTAGACCTGGACAGTATCTCTTCCTTCTTATCCCCGTTAACCAGCACTGCATTGGCAGGTACCAGGTTCATCTGTTCGATTTCAACATCATGTTCTTTGGATTTTGCCTTGATAAAAAGAGCCAATGCAGCCATCTGGACAGCGTGCGGATCGATGTCTATACCGTAGAGATTGTTTTTCAATATCTCCCTTGGGATGTACTTTTCAGGGACATTACCCTCTTCAAGATACATATTGTACAGTACATCGAATGCATATAACAACATGTGACCGCTACCGCAGGATGGATCCAGGACCTTTATCTCCCTAACATCCTTCGGTTCCCGTTCGATCAGAGACTCTTTCAAAGGAGCGAGATAAAAGCACTTGTCTTCGTCATCGATCTTACTTTCTGGATGCATCTCCAGCCAGAGTCGACCGAGAGAGTTATCAACCATCCATTCGACGATATATCGGGGTGTGAAAAGCTGTGTTTTTACACCGACGTCTGTGTCTTGTACCTTGTATTTTTCTTTCTTTATCTTTACATCTATCTCTTCCCTTTCCTTTTCACCGAAATACTGATACATCCAGCCGATGGTTTCATCGGCTTCCCAGATCTTTAACTCGATTGAATTAAGCAGTTCTATAACATCGTTCCTCACTTTGAAATCCAGGTCGATGACGGTGTATTCGTTCTCTTCAAATATCAACCCGATCTCTTCCCCTACCTCTGCATAAACCAGATCCAACGCATGTTTGAATCCTTCATCATCACTATCACATAGCTCTCCGGCGACCTCTCTAAAGGTTTTATGAAGATAGGAACGGTTACCGTAGTCAGGATCTCTAGCCAGTGTTTTAGCGACTATACCACGTTCCTCTAGCATCTTCAAAGCGAACAACCGGTTCAGTGTGTGGTAGGTAGCTCCTTTGACATAGTTATGATACGAACGTTCATCGTCTTCATCTGTAGCTTTCATCTCCCGCTCAAGAGCGGCATCTATGTGGTTACGTATCTCCAAATCATCCCGGTCAAGATGCTTTAGCTCTGACTTATCCATCCAAAGGTCTTCGTAGATACCATACCTTTCCAACTGGCGTTCGATATCCTTCTCTATGAGCTCACGTGCATCCAACACTGTTCTACGTATGGAAGATAGATCCTTCGAAGACAGACCATCATCTACATCTTTGACCATGTGTATCACCTGAACCTGATCTCAGTTTCCTCATCTGAATCCAGTTCCTCACGGATCTTTTTCTCAATCTTAGACAAAACTTCTTTCAGATCGTTTTCATCCTTCACAACAGTACCAGATAACACATCTGTGATAGGTATCGTGACAAATCGTATCTCGTCCTCGTCTTCCTCACGTAGCTCATCTATCTTTCCTTTCGCCTCATCGATATATGAATCCACAGTCCTTATGTGTTCATCTAACCTCTGTATAGATGGAGTCAAGCCGATGTGTTCACCACGGTCGATATTGACATCGACGTTCTCTTTTCCAACCCTGTTTTTTAGCTCGGAGATTATAGACTCCAGTTCATCAACGCCTTCACCGTAACTTTTGACCTCCTCTATAGCTCGTTTGTAAACTTTCATCCTCTCATTATAGAATTCCAAGTACGAACGTTTATAGGCGTTAGCGACCTTGTTATGGTCGGTTTGAACTTCGGTCCAATTATCGATGACCTGCTTAGACATCAAAGAATTGTCGAGCCTTTCAACGACATCTAAAACCTCATCTTCTAGATATCTGTTGGGAGGTGAAAGGTCTGTGATCTTTTTCAGATCGTTATCTAAAAATCTCTTGAAAACTTTGTAATCTTGAAGTCTACCCGAGTCTTTGAATTCGACCAAATTTTTCACAGTTTTACTCATCTCCTCCAACTTTCCTTTTGAATCTACAAAGGCCTTGATCACTTCTGCGGATTTTTTCTTTTCTTTTATCTCTTTTAAAAGCTCTTTGTACTCTTCAACATCCTCAGTCAGAGGGAATCCCACAGACTTTAATTCTCCGATCAACTCTTGAGATTTATCTACATTTGAATCTACGATATCGTCGATACCATTTTTTACATCCGAAACGGTATCTTTCACTCTTTGGTCGTAGAGAACGTTGAGATTATCTTTGGCTTTCTTACGAACTTTTGGAGGCACCGTTTCGGTCGCCTCGAAGATCGTTTTACTGAATTTTCTGATGTTCAAGAACAGACCTTTAGCGTCTTCAAAATCAGTGTATAGTCTCTCTTGATAACGTGGGATGACCGCTCCGTTCCTGAATAAAACTGCCAGAGCTATACGTACTGAATTCCTAGGCCAACCATAAGGTACACTTCCAAATATCTCTAAAAATTCCTTTCCAGTCAAATGTTCTCCAGCACGTTTCTTATCTTTTATCTCCTCTTCGATCTTCTGACACACAGGTGCGTTTGGATTAAAATTCCCATTAACATAGATATCCAACTCTTCAAAGGATTTAGGGGGTGATCCCCCACTTATACCTTCAAAAACACGTTCGATATCTCTGTCTTGGACGTTTGCTAATCCATCTTCCAATTGAGTATAAACCCTAGGTATAGCCTCATTTAAACTACCCTTAACACATTCATTGATATTTGAATAAGTGCCATCCAATTCGATATCTTTACCGAAGTAAACGACAGTTCCTTTTTTCAATGATTCTTTGAATAGCTTCTTGATATCGCTTTTCAATCTTTCATTATCCTGTGCCTTCTTCCCAACTGCCTCTTCTTCTTCTCTGCTGAGGTTCTCTCCTAGTTTGGTGTTCAAAGTGAATTCAGTTTTTAAAACGCGTTCTATATCCTCTTCAAGTTCTCCACCTTTGGTTTCATCACACACCCAATAGACATGATCCTTATGTTGATGGCTGATAGTTTTTAAAGGACGGATATCCACTTGATTAGTACGTTGATAGATCGGAGAGGACACCTTCAACGTTATATCTCCCTTTTCAGACAAAGGTTCTTTGTCCACATCGATAGATATATCAAAGGTTGTGACTGAATTGTTTGAATAATTGACAGTTTTCAGGTCCTCTAATATATCCTCCAAGATCCCCTTTGTTTTTCGCTTGATGTCACCAGAACGGATCTGCACACCTTCTATCTCCTCCATCAGGCCTCTTTCAGTCTGGGAAAGGAACCTGTAACCCTCTTCATCACTACCTACATACTGTGCCTTCTTTAGTTTCTTAAGGGTTTCTTTGATATCTCTGTCTAATTTACCAGTATCACCAACACTACCATATAATGAAGTAGAGATATTTTTTGCAGTATTCGGTACCCAGCTCAATCTTTGTAACAGATATAGCGATTTCAACACTTTTTTTGCAAACTCATTTTTACCATCCTTCAAAGAAACGTTTTCGATAGTACTAACATCTTCATCAGGTATCTCTTCTTTGATCTCTTCGAAAACTAGATCGAGGGTTATCAATTCACCAATCTTCCTTTCTTTAAAATTAGTGGGTTCATTGAAAATACTGTGGATCACATCGATCATGGTCCTCTCTCTACCAGTCAACTGATCCTCACCACTTTTACCTCTCAAACCTGCGAATATGTTCGGAAGTATATTCAATTGATAAGGCAAGAAAGGATAGCACTGTACGAAGGACTCCTCGTCGAGTGGTTCAACGTGACGAGTGGAATCTAGAGTATATTGCACTCTCAGTATTCCAGTGTGAGTTTGATAGAAATTTTCCAATTCAGGGTATGCTTCCTCTGACTTTTTAAGTACCCTTTCTCTTACGACCCGGTCTATCTCCTCTGACGTTAGATTTGTCCTAGTTTTGAACCTGTCTAAGACCTTAGAGACCTGGTCCTGTTGAGCAAGTATTCCAGGAACGAGTTCTTTCAGCTTTTCTTGAGACGTGACTCCTAGCCATATCTTTCCTTTCCCGATCCTTCCAAAATCTTCGACTACACTCTGTAATTCGAGTAATTTTTTTTCGTCGTCACCGATGAATTGGCTGATTTCATCTAAAAATACGAAGAATCTTTGGTCTTCGGGAGCGTCTTTTTGCATGATATACTCGTTTATGCCCTCAGCTAGTTTTTCAGAATTTATGATCAGGCTATCTTTCACATTTTGTATCGCTTCCCCGGCATCCTCTTTTGTCTCAAATTCAGAATCTATCGCAACTAGTGCTTTTTTTATAAATCCACTAACGAACGTAGCTTCGGTCCTTTTCACTTCCCATGAATCACCAGTTATATTCTCTATAGCTTTCTTAAAATCCTCATAAAGTCCTGCTCCAGCTAGATCCTTCTCGATCTCTGCAACCCATGGTGTTTCAGCGTACCCTTGTTTCTTGTTGAACTCTCTTAGGATTATATCGGTGATAGATTCAGTTTTATCTTTATTTTCTTTAGAACCTATCTGAAACATCAAGACCTCTGAATCGAATTTATTGTTTATCGCATCTATAGACGCTTTCAGCATCTCATCTTCAGTCCTCTGTTTGAAGATATCTGAAGCAAGATCGCCACTAGGAAGTGATCTGTTCTCAAGGATATATCCCAACATCTTCATAAAGTGACTCTTACCAGAGCCAAAAAATCCCGATATCCATAGACCTGTTTCATCAGTTTCGATGTTTTTAGTGTCCAATATCTTTTCCAGTATCTCATAGTAATTTTTTTCCAGCGACCCGGTCAATATGTACTCTTCTAGTTCCTGTTGAACTATCTCTCGATCCTCTTGTTCAACCTTTACAACCGTGTTTATATGTCTTGCTATGCGCCTTCTAAATATAGTCTCTATCTTATCTATGGGCATATCTAAATCACCTTTGCTCTATAGTACGATCCTTTAGATTTGTTCAAAAACTCGAGTGTTTTACCTTCCTTTTTGGCAGGATAAAAAGCCACCAGGGGTTTATCCACCTTATTTTCTAAATTTGAAAATAATACTGATAAGCTGGAAAAGGGGTATAATATACCCAGATGATGTAAAACTGCGATATCTGCGGACTCCATCTTACTGAGGATCAAACCGGGTAATGCACCAGTATCTTTTCCCACACCTTCGAACAATACCGATTTCAATCCACTTCCCAATTCATCAATATCATCCTTTTCAACTTCTATAACAGAATCGACGATGTCCTTTTCTTCGAGTATAGAGAAAATCAAATCCCTAGCATCTAAGCTAGCTACTTTCTTATCTTTGTATTCTAACTTCTCTATGAATACCTCTATCTCCTCGATCACTTTCAATTCGTCATCTGGAGGGTATGTAAATATTATGAAAGGAACGCCCGATAATTTGCGTACTGCATGGGGTCTTTCTATAAGTAAGGTCTCTAATTTTTTTATTCGTTCATCAAAATCCAAGGGCATCTACACATTCCTCCAAGTTTTCATATTTAAAATCGATCTGTTCTACACTTCCGCGCTTTTCGTATATTATGTGTTCTGGAGCGATTTCTCTTAATCTACTACGTAAACGTCCCTTGTCTAACATCAACAATCTCCAATCGTCGTGATCCATGATATCTGATGTGAGTTCAACCCCATCTTCACGTATAGAATATATCACGTATACGATCAACTCCCTTGGTGGAGAGAGGTATTTGAATTTCTTTCTTTTGCTGCCTTCCAGAATTCCAAAATTTTTTAGTGCTGCTAAAAGTTGCTGTCCGATATGCAATACTGTACTTTCTGACCAATCCTTTACTTCTGGATAGTCTTCTTTCAATTTATTAACAAATTCAATGACATTTTCATTGTTTATTCCAGACATACCTTCATCGTATCTCTGATAAATCAATGAGGTAACTATCTCATATATCAATGGGTCTTTACAAAATTCATAATAGATGAACCAATCCTTTTTTGTATCGATCAAATCCGAATCGAGTATCTTCATCAAAGGAGTTTTTTCATACACATCTTTTTTAGGCATATATCGTCTCAGAACCTCATTGAAGAGCATCTTTCTATAGCTTTCACTGGATTTGTTCAACATATTTTCGACGAAAACCTTGTTTCGTAATTTTTCATAAGATTTCAGTTCACTATACTCTTTTAAGATCTTTTTTGTTTCTGGAATATACGAACTGTGATGGGCGATCGTCGATTTTAAAGTTACATCATTCTTCATAATTTATCACGTAGTATGGTATTTTCAAATTATTTTTTGTGGAATTTCCGTATGAATAGAACAGGGTCTTTGCTAAGAAAGATAACTCTTCTAAATCGTACAATTGTTTTGATGTAACTTCTCCTAAACATAATAAATTGCCTTTTTCAGAAAACGGTTCGATGACGACATCAACAATCCCTTTATTCCAACCGACTTCTGTGCCGACTAAGTGTAGTTCTTCTAAAACTGAAAAGTCATTTTCCAAATTGTTTTTTTCTATCTCAGTATTTAGAAGGTTTTCAAAGAATGAACCCATTGAAAACAGAGTAAGAGTTTGCTTCTCAGCTGTACCTGTTTTTTCTACTTTTTTAGCAACTTCAAGTGCCAACTTTATTCTCGCTTTTGTGCTACTATTCGGTAATACTTCTTTGAGTGATCTTCTTCCAAATTTGGTTAAAACATTTGATTTCCACCAGTTATTATTATCACTCTCACCTATTCTTTCTACTAATAATCGGTATGCAAGTATCTCCCTAAATATATCTTCTGTTATACCCATATCCGGTATATTATCCGTAAATACCTTTTCATATGCCAATCCTATCTCATTCTTCACTTTTATCGCCTTACTCGGCAAGGTGTTTGGTCTATTTAAAAATTCCTTTCAACCCAAGTTTGACACTTAGCTCTCGCTAATTTCTCAAGAAAATGGATTTGACAGAAGTCTTTTTTCGGGGTGTTTTTACCCCGATTTATCAAGTTATTGCATGTTTTTTGTCCAAAATAACCTGAGATCTACATGAAAAACTTTGTTTTTCATTCGATATATGGAACAAAGTTCCATAGATAAATCGGGTTAAAGTTGGAAAAAATGTACCTTTTTTTGTTTGTTTTTTCGAAATCGACGGTAACTGTCAAATTCATCAACGATATTTTGATGAATTTTGGTGAAGTATGCTTCAATTCTTTGTGTTCAAAACGTATCAAAGAGATGAACAATTGGGCTAGAAATGCAACGATCATAGCACCGTAAATACAATGCTCTGACCAGACCCTGAGAGGCTTGATATTTATCTCGTTTTTTAGGGCGTGGAATATCTTTTCGATCGAGTCCTTTTTCCTATAGATTAAAAGAGCCTCTTCTTCTGTCAAATCCTTGTTTGTAACCAAGCAAAAAAAACCTTCTCTACCCGTTATCGAAGCCTTTTTAAGAATAGTTCTTGCCTCATCATCACTCAATGCAGCAAGTTTTGTTTGATACGAGTATTCACAATCTATCAACGGGTTGTTTATCCTGTACCGTTTTGGTAATCCTCTATTATTCTCGATAGATCTCTGTATGTTTTCGGCTTCTTTTAACATTCTTTCAACCTTTTTTAGTTTTGATTTCATCTGTTGTTCATACAAGCTTTCTGAGAAATAGAGATAATTTATTCTACTTGGAAACCTCTTTTTCAATGCATATATCCCATATCTTTTGTCAACAAGCTTGGCTTTGGATCTATCAAAATTCTTGATCCATGTACTCGCATCACTTATGTTGATCTGTCTAGCAGTCAAATATTTTAACTCTGCATTTTCGATACGTTCGAGATTGTCTTTACGATTGGCACCCTGATCAAGCACAACCATAGATCCTTTTCTTAAACGTGCTTCAACTTGATCAAACGTATCATCGAAATGAACCTGATCATTAACATTACCTTCTCGTACAGTCATTCCTATAGGTATATTGATTGGGTCAGCGAGCTCGCTAATCCCTACAGTTATCTGTTTCTTATCCGGTCGATGGTCACGGCTGTAACCCCGTTTTCCAAGAGGACATTTATTTCCATACAGTACAAAACTCGTCCAATCCATATTGATGTCTGTGTGTTCAAAATCGAATAGATCGAACAATATATCCTGAATATCTGCCATGATCTCTTCTCGGTTCATACCGATTATCTCAAGAGCTCTGTATAGAGTTCTCTGCTCAAAAGATTCTAAGCTAAACGTATCCAATACTTCATCGCGGTTGATCCAATCTGCAGCTTTCGTAACACTTTGATTCTCGGTGAGCCTGTAGCTCACCAATGCCTCAACCAAGGCATTGAGATCTCTACCACGGCTCTTGTGTTTTCCAAATATATCAAACAATCCTAACCGTTCGAAATATTTCTGTACGGTTACGATTGTTCCAATAGGAAAAGATATATTGTTGTTCGCTTTTATGCACCTTGCTCTTAGGGATGTTAGTTTTACTTGCATGAAAAGAACTGAACTAAGAGCACCTTTTATCCCTTACTGTCAAACTTGGGTTAAATACGGATATTTCTAATCAAATCAACATAATTAATAAACATGAAACATCATTAAAATATATGGCCATTACATTTTATACATCTATTATTGTCTTGTTGGTTACAATAAATTTAGCTGAAATTCCAGGGGTGGATATTTTACCGGTGTACCTCCTTTTTTTCCCTCTAACCATACTGTTAAAATTATTTAAGATTGGAATCTCCGGGGTGAAAAAAACAAAGTATTTGTTTAGATTGAATCGTACAGAGTATGAAGATTACCTCCAAGAGGGAGGCATCGCTGACGAGTTGAGAGAGGCATTTCCCGAAGAAGGTCACGATCTTGTAGATGATGCTGAGCTCTATGAAGATAATGATGTCTGGCGAATCCACGAGAATGCAGAAACAAGATACCGGATAGAAGTGGAGAATGACGAGCTAAACATATACAACTCAAAAAATAAATCAAAAGAAGTTGAAACATTACTTAAAGATAAAAGGACCTTAGAAGGAATGTCTAGATACGTTGATGTGATCCTAATATTGGTTTTATATCCTACATTAATTTCATTCACCACCCTCATAATATTGTTAGAAAACGTTTCAACTTTATCCATAATTCACATAACTATTATGTGTTCCTTCTTTGTAATGGTATTGCTTGGAAAACACTTTTTAAAGAATACAGAAAAATACGTTGACAAAGGAATGAATAGATTTACCAAATATTCCATAAATACAGATTTATTTATAATGGGGTTCAGTTTAATGGGATTGATTCCTTTAATTCACCTCATAACGTATGAGTATAATTTTGCTTTTGAAGGATATATTCATTTTGCTTTATTGTCGTTTTTACTGATTTTTGGAATCAATTATTATCTAAGCGAATATTTAGTATTGAAAATTAAATATGATCTCAATACGAAATCTTTAGGAAAACTGTTTGAATTACGAGAAAAGTTGGTACTGTCTGAATCGAATGAAACAGATCAGAGTATCTTTGACGAATATTTTGACTTAATGGGTGTGCATAAATGAGCTGGGAAATATTTTGTAAATTCATCGCCAATAATCCAGCATCGATATTGATTTTATTAGGGGGACTAGGATGGTTCGCACAAGGACTAGGATTAGGAACGTTTTCAGGATATTATTGGTTTATAATTGCCGGAATCGCATTGCAAGTGCTTTGGATATTTTTTAAGAAATGAGTGCCCTGCCGGTGAGCACTCATTAACCATGTATAAACATAAGACATAAATAACCATAATGCGTTTTGAAAAATGATAAAATGCCTTTAACAGATAATACCAATAAAAAAATTATCGACGACTTTGTTGAACAGTTGAAAATCTCTTATGAAGCAAAAGCCTATTACTTGACACTCATGGGGACCGTTTCTTTAATTGACATTTGTGCAGCTTTAAATGAACCTTCAGGTGAAACAGATAGAAAGGTTTTTAAAAAATGGTATGAAATGTACGGACCCGAATATTGCAACGATCAAAATGAATCACTAGGATTTTCTGCTGAAGAATGTTACAGGTTTAGATGTAAATTACTACACCAAGGTAGGGCAGAAAGCGAAAACCAGGAGATGGTTTTTTCTATTGGTGGTAGTACAATTCACAACTGTGCTTCTAAGAATATTTTTTATTATTTAGACATAAAAACTTTCATGAACGATGTGAT
>Ga0207421_10003768_pt1 | contig 17866 bp, 18 predicted proteins | sample SodLakKL_010_SED_4_FD_187542 | JGI IMG/M metagenome (GOLD analysis project Ga0207421, IMG submission 187542) | Alkaline sediment microbial communities from Lake Tanatar, Kulunda Steppe, Russia - 8KL_010_SED (SPAdes) (version 2) | ecosystem: Environmental > Aquatic > Non-marine Saline and... | reverse complement strand
AAGTGCCGGAATAGCCACCCTATTTCAAACTTGCCCAACGCAGCGCCGGCGCTTCTGGCGAAGCGATCTGTTACCGAACTTTCCGCGTGGCCCACTAGGCGCTTTCCCCCTTCCGGCGCCAGCGGCGCACGGCCTCGGGCAGGAAGATGACGAGGTCAAGCAGCGCCGGGAGCCACCGGCGCAGGTTGCTCGCGATCCCCGACAGCCACTGCAGCAGCCCCGCCAGCACCGCCAGCAGGAACCAGGCGAGGCCGCCGGCCAGGACGCGCGACGTGGCCAGAAGGCTCAGCAGCCACAGCGGCGCCAGCGCCACCACCAGCGGCAGGACCGCGCCGAGCAGACCACCCAGCAACTGGGCCACCCAGTCGATCTCCGGCAACGGCGGTGCGGCAGCGTCGCTTGCCAGCACCTCCAGCAGATCGGCGCGAAAGACGAACCACTCGCGCAGGTAGCCGCTCAGCGCGGAGACGATGACCACGGCGACCAGCACCGCGCCTGCGACCGCTGCGAGCACCCCGCGCGGAAGGGGTCCCATGCGTGCCAGCGGCGTGATGCCGGTGCCCCGAACCGCGCGGGTCTCGATCAACACCCAGCCGGCAAGGGCAGACGCGCCGAGCAACGTCCAGATCGCCAGCAACGGCACCGGCCCGTCTCCGACCGGGGGGAACACCAGCTCGAAGGGCTGCGCAAAGACCTCCTGATACAGGTAGACCGCCATGCCGGCGAGGGCGAGTCCCGCCGCACTCAGCAACCACTGTCCGCCCGCGTGCGCATACACCGGCAGGCGCAGCGACCGCTGCGCGCGGTTCTGCTCGAAGCGCTTCAGGGTGTTGTCCAGCGTGCCGGCCTGGCCGTGCAGGGCGGCGATTCGTTCCTGCAATGCCGCGAGCCGGGCCACAAGATCCTGCAACGGTTGCTGGAGCCGGCGCCGCGCGGCCAGCAAAGAGCCGGTTTGCTGACGGTGTTCCTCCAGCGCCATCCGGGCGATGCGCAGCACCGTCTCCTGCATGTCGCGGGCCAGCCGCTGCCCCTGCGGCTGGTCACCCGGCGGCGTGCGTGCCAGCGTCTCCAGGCGGTGGACCCAGGCGGGTTCTCCGGTCAGTCCCGCCTCTTCCCGCGCGTAGACGCGCTGCAGATCGCGCAGCACCGCGTGCGTCTGCTGGCGCAGGGCCGGCAGTTGCTGCAGGTCGTGACCGATCAGGTCCGCGTAGTTGCGTTCGAGCGCATCGATCGCGTCGGCCAGCCGCTCCGATTCCAGGCGGACCAGATGCAGGCTTTGCCAGCGGCCGACCGCGTCCCGAAGATGCATTGTCTGCGTGCGCAGCCCGCAGATGATCCGGGCGAGCAGTGTCGCGGTCGCGACCAGGAAGCGGCGCAACGGATGCCGCGCGAGATCAAGCACCAGGATCGCGGCAATGATTGCCCCGGCCCATGTGAGAATCGTCAGAGTCACCGCGGCCCTCCCCGTTGCCCGCCTGGCCGCGCAGTATGGCCGATCGGCTCCGCAAGGTCAGCCGCCGGACGTCGGCCGATGCACCCGACAACCGCGGAGGGGGCCGTCGGTCTTCCCCAGCGTCAATTGCCGCCCCCCTCTCGGGGCCCCATTCGCCGGGACCCGGGTTTGCAGCGCGTCTGGCGGGTCCGAAGCGCACCGGACAGGATGCGGCGCCGATCCGTCCGGGGCGGAATCCTTTGGTGAATGCCGGCTGCCCGTTGCTTTTGCCGGCCCGTTTCGGTCCAATACCGGGCTTTCGCCGGGATCGGATGATGCGCAAAGATCAATACGACCGAGACGAGCTGCTGGCCTGCGGCTACGGAAACATGTTCGGCCCGGGCAACGCCCAGCTACCGGTCCCCAACATGCTGATGATGGACCGGGTGCTGCGAATCAACAGCGACGGCGGCCAGTTCGGCAAGGGCGAGATGGTCGCCGAACTCGACATCAACCCGGACCTCTGGTTCTTCGCCTGCCACTTCCCCGGCGACCCGGTGATGCCGGGCTGCCTCGGGCTGGACGCCATGTGGCAACTGGTCGGCTTCTACCTGGCCTGGCTCGGCAACCCGGGACGCGGCCGGGCGCTCGGCGTGGGCGAAGTGAAGTTCACGGGCCAGGTGCTGCCCACTGCGAAGAAGGTGACGTATCACGTTGAAATGAAACGCGTGATCACCCGGAAACTGGTGCTCGGCATCGGCGACGGCTCAGTCCGCGTCGACGACCGCGAGATCTACGTGGCGAAGGACCTGCGCGTCGGGCTGTTCACCTCCACCGAGAACTTCTGACGTCGGCCCTCACCCCCTCCCCCGCTTGCGGGGGAGGGGGTGAGGGGGTCGTCCTTCACGTCTTCGGCAACGTGACCCCGCTCTGCCCCTGATACTTCCCGCCCCGGTCCCGGTACGACGTCTCGCACACCTCGTCCGACTCCAGGAACAGCATCTGCGCCACGCCCTCGTTCGCGTAGATCTTCGCCGGCAGCGGCGTGGTGTTCGAGAACTCCAGCGTCACGTGCCCCTCCCACTCCGGCTCCAGCGGCGTTACGTTCACGATGATGCCGCAATTGCTGACAAAAACGCCGGCTTCCAGAGCAAAATTCCCGGCCTCCGGCACCGTCAGGCAATACACGTCGTGGTCGCCTGGCAACTCCCGCACCGACGCGACCTTGTGATTGCGTGTGGAGTCGGCCCGCTGCCCCCGGAACGCAGCGAGTTGTTCGGGAAACCGCCGGAACACCGAGCGATCGCATTCCAGCAGCGCGGCGGCCCCGCGAATCGACCCGGTGCGCTCCAGCGCCTCGCGCACCGCATCCGCGGTAATCTCCTCGCGCAGGTGGATGCGGCGGGCCAGCGCGGCCTGGCGCGCACGGCGCTCGCCCGTATCCCGGGACCAGGCGGTACGGGAGCTACGCGATGCCCGTTCCCGCGACGCCGGATCGGCATAATGGCGCAGCATGGCTTGCCGCTGTTGCGAGCGGCGCTGTTCGGTCCAGGACGCCCGATGGCTTTCACGCAGGTTCTCACGGGCCTGCGCATAGCGCGCCTCACCCCAGAACTGCCGTGCTCGGCGGGACTGCACAGCCCGGTAGTGGGACAGCCAATCGGGATTCTGGCGCAACTGCTCCAGTGCCTGGCGAATCGACGCGCTGTGCTCGTCCGGATCAAAGGACTCGCCATACGCGCGGTCATTGTGCATCCGGATGTGTTCCGAGGCCTCCACACGCTCGATGTTCCAGGGCATGTTGTTCCTGCGGTCCATGTCCCTGTGGTGGCGATGCGTGCCCGGCTCATCGGCGTAAAGGCCGTTGTGCAGATTCCACTCGTCGGCCAGACGATGCGTAGGGTAGAGATGCCCGTTGAGCGGCTGATAGACGACCTCGTAGCCGCGCGCCAACTGCCGATAGAGCGGCATCAATGCATCCCCGGCCCGCAGTTCATGGGCCTGCACTCGACGCCCGTCGCGGCGCAGGAACTCATGATCCGGCGTGCAGTGAATCGCCTCGCCGTTGTCCAGCGTCACGGCCATCAGGGCATCCCGGCCGATGAAGCGGGGTGCGTCCAGCAGGGACACGATGATGCGTCCGTACTCACCCATGCTGTATCCCCAGTACATCGCGCCCTGCTCGGCGCCCTGGGCCATCTCCTCCAGCGTTGGCGCCGTGCCGTCAACCAGGGCCACGCGGGTATCACCGCGAAAGCAACGCGCATAGGTCGATTTGCCCAGGCAGACCGTCAGCACGTTGCGCGGGATGCGGAAGTACTCGACTGTGCGCGCCAGCGCAAAGGAATTCGGCGGGATGATGCAGACGTCCGACTTCACGTCCACGAAGCTGCGTTCGTCGAAGGCCTTCGGATCGACGATCGAGCTGTTGATGTTGGTGAAGATCTTGAATTCGTCGGCGCAGCGCACGTCGTAGCCGTAGCTGGACGTGCCGAACGAGACGATGCGCTGGTCACCGTGGAACCGGACCTGACCCGGCTCGAACGGTTCGATCATGCCGGTGGACTCGGCCATGCGGCGAATCCACCGGTCCGACTTGATCGACACGGCGTCAGACGTTCTTGATCACGATGTTCGGGAACTTGCCGCTGTAGTCCTTGCTCTGTTCCGCAAGCTTCGCACCCGTCCGGCGCGCGATCTCGCGGTAGATCTGGGCCACGCGCCCCTCGGGTTCGCGCACCACGGTGGGTTGCCCGCCGTCCGCCTGCTCCCGGATGCGGATATCCAGCGGCAGCGCGCCGAGCAGGTCGACCTCGTATTCCTCCGCCATGCGCTCGCCGCCGCCCTCGCCGAAGATGTATTCCTCGTGACCGCAGTTGGAGCAGATGTGGATGCTCATGTTCTCGACGATCCCGAGCACCGGCACGTCGACCTTCTCGAACATCTTCAGGCCCTTGCGGGCATCGAGCAGCGCGATGTCCTGCGGCGTGGTCACGATCACCGCACCGCTGACGGGGATCTTCTGCGACAGCGTGAGCTGGATGTCCCCGGTGCCCGGCGGCAGGTCGATGATCAGGTAGTCGAGATCCTCCCAGTTCGTCTCGCGCAGCAACTGCTCGAGGGCCTGGGTGACCATCGGTCCGCGCCAGATCATCGGCGTGTCTTCCTCGATCAGAAAGCCGATGGACATCGCCTGGACGCCGTGGTTGCGCAGCGGCTCCATGCTCTTGCCGTCCTTCGATTGCGGCTTCTCGGTGATGCCCAGCATGCGTGGCTGGCTCGGTCCGTAGATGTCCGCGTCGAGCACGCCGACCTCCGCGCCCTCGGCGGCCAGCGCCAGCGCGAGGTTCACCGCGGTGGTGGACTTGCCCACACCCCCCTTGCCCGAGGCCACGGCGATGATGTTCTTGATGCCCGGCATCGGCTTGAGGCTCTTCTGAACCGCATGGGACGCCACCTTGCTTGACAGGGTGACTTCGGCTTCGTCGAGACCGCGCACGCCGCCGAGGGCCTTGTCCACCTCGCCGCGCAGCTCGTCGAAGTAGCCGGCGGCCGCGTAGCCCAGCTCGATGGCCACCCGCGCCCGCGACCCGTCGATCTGGATGTCCTTGACGGCCTCCGCCGACACCAGATCCTTTTCCAGGTACTTGTCCTGCACCGTTTTCAGGGCGGTTTCGATCTGCAGACGCGATAGCTCGGACATGGTTGACGGCTTCCCTGTGTTTGGCGTAGTGGGCGCATGGTACTCGCCGCCAACCGCGCCGCCAAATCACGCACGCGCGATCACAAAATACGCCCCTGCAGCCGCGTCGCGGGAGCGGCTTCCAGCGGCAATTCCCCGGCCGCCACACCGGTAGCGGGGCCGCGGGCCGCTCCGGCGCCCCCGCGCCTCGACAAGCCCCAGCCCAGCCCCGACAATGTTCCCTTGCCAGCGCACCGACCGCCCGCCACCGGAACCCGCCCCCGCCGATGACCCCGATGACCGAAGCCCCCCGCCAGATCCTGATCACCAGCGCCCTGCCCTATGCCAACGGGCCCATCCATCTCGGCCACCTGGTCGAGTACATCCAGACCGACATCTGGGCGCGGTTCCAGCGCGCCCGCGGGCACGAGGCCATTTACGTCTGCGCGGACGACGCCCACGGCACGCCGATCATGCTGAAGGCCCGCGCCGAGGGCATCACGCCGGAGGCGCTGATCACCCGCATGCGCGCCGAGCACGAAGCCGACTTCGCGGACTTCCTGATCGACTTCGACCACTACCACAGCACCCACTCCGACGAGAACCGCGCGTGCGCCACGCGGATCTACACTTCGCTGAAGGCGGGCGGCCACATCGCGGTGCGCACCATCGAGCAGGCCTACGACCCCGAGGCGGAGATGTTCCTGCCCGACCGCTTCATCAAGGGCGCCTGCCCGAAGTGCGGCGCGGCCGATCAGTACGGCGACTCCTGCGAGGTCTGCGGCGCAACCTACAGCCCGATCGATCTTGTCGACCCGGTCTCGGCGATCAGCGGCGCGCGGCCGGTGGCCCGCGAGTCGGAACACTACTTCTTCCAGCTCGCCGACTTCGAACCCTTCCTGCGCGAGTGGACCGGCTCGGGCCGGCTGCAGAACGCGATCCGCAACAAGCTGAACGAATGGTTCGAGGCAGGGCTCGCCGACTGGGACATCTCGCGCGATGCCCCCTACTTCGGCTTCGAGATCCCGGATGCGCCGGGCAAGTTCTTCTACGTCTGGCTGGACGCCCCGATTGGCTACATGGCGAGCTTCATGGCCCACGCTGAGGCGCACGATCTCGACTTCGACGCCTGGTGGATGGCCGGCTCCGAAACCGAGCTTTACCACTTCATCGGCAAGGACATCGCCTACTTCCACACGCTGTTCTGGCCGGCGATGCTCCACGGCGCGGGCTTTCGCACCCCGACCGCCGTCTTCTGCCACGGGTTCCTGACCGTGAACGGCCAGAAAATGTCGAAGTCGCGCGGGACCTTCATCCGTGCCCGCGACTACCTCGACCACCTCAACCCCGAGGCGCTGCGCTACTACTTCGCGGCCAAGCTCGGCTCCGGCGTCGACGACATCGACCTCAGCCTCGACGACTTCGTGCAGCGGGTGAATTCGGACCTCGTCGGCAAGCTGGTCAACATCGCCAGCCGCTGCGCCGGCTTCCTGACCAAGCGCTTCGACGGCACCCTGGCCGATTCGCTGCCCCGGCCCGACCTGCACCGGCAGTTCGTCGAGGCCGGCGACGTGATCGCGGAGCACTACGAGGGCCGCGAGTACAGCCAGGCGGTCCGGGCGGTGATGGCGCTGGCGGACCAGGCCAACCAGTACATCGACGAGGCGCGTCCGTGGGTGCTGATCAAGGATCCCGCGCGCGGGGACGAGGTGCAGGCGATCTGCACCCAGGGCCTCGACCTGTTTCGCATCCTGGTGATTTACCTGGCGCCGGTGCTTCCCCGGCTGGCGGCGCGCGCGGGCGTGTTCCTCAACCGCGAGGACCTGCGCTGGGCCGCGCGCGAGGAAGCCCTGACCGGCGGCACCATCCGGCCCTACGAGGCCCTGATGACCCGCATCGAGCCGGCGGCGGTCGAGGCCTTGATCGAGGCTTCCCGGTCCAGCCTTGCACCGGCGGAAACGGCAGGCACCGGCACGCCCGCCGAGCCGGCAGCGGCTACCGGAACCCCGGCCGCAGCGATCCCCGGTGGCAAGCCCCCGGCCCCGCCGGCGGGAGGTTCCGGCACAACCCCCACGGCAGCGGCGCCGGAACCCATCGCCGAGACCATCGACTACGACACCTTCGCGCGGCTCGACCTGCGCATCGCGCGCATCGTCGCGGCCGAGCACGTCGAGGGCGCCGACCGGCTGCTGCGCCTGACCCTCGACCTCGGTGGCGAGCAGCGCCAGGTCTTCGCCGGCATCCGTTCCGCCTATCGCCCCGAGGACCTCACCGGTCGGATGACGGTGATGGTCGCGAACCTCGCCCCCCGCAAGATGCGCTTCGGCGTCTCCGAAGGCATGGTGCTCGCGGCCGGCCCCGGCGGCGAGGACATCTTCCTCCTCACCCCCGACACGGGCGCCGTCCCCGGCATGCGGGTGAAATGACGGACTCGCGCGCCGTTCCCTGCGCGCGCCGAACCACCCCCCGCGAGATCCCGGCGCTGCCGGCGGCCGTTCCTGCGCCCGGACCGGATTGCCGCCGGCCGCGTCCCGCCGTGTCGAGGTTTCCTTGCACCGTCGGGTCGCGTACCCTTCGCGCTTTTATCCGGAATCGCATGATCGAAGAGACCCTCGAATTCAAGGCACAGGCGCGGGCGCTGGCGGAAGCGGGACACCTGTGCGCCATGCGCGGCTGGATTCCCACGAGCGTCGGACACTTTTCCGCACGGCTCAATGAAAAGCAGATCGTCATCACCGCCCCGGGCCTCGACAAGGGCCGGCTCGACGACACCGGCTTCCTGGTCGTCGACCTGGACGGCCACGTGCTGACGGGCGACCGGGAACCGGCGGCCGAGACTTTCCTCCACATCGTGATGTATCGCCGCAGTCCCGGCATCGGCGCGGTGCTGCACAGCCACTCGGCACCGGCGACCGCGCTCTCGCGGCTGCGGCCCGAGGGGCTTCTGCTGGAGGACTACGAAGCGCTGGCGCAGCTTTCCCCGCCGGGCTCCGGAGCCACCGGCACGGCGGTGCCGGTGTTTCCGAACACCCCCGACATCCCGCAACTGGCCGCCCAGGTGGATGACTGCATCGCCCGCCACCCGGAACTGGCCGGCTACCTGATCGCCGGACACGGCCTCTACACCTGGGGCGTCTCGGTCGAGGCGGCGCTGCGGCGCGCAGAGACCTTCGAATTCCTGTTCCAGTGCGAGGTGCTGTCCCGAACCCTCGACCGCTGAGCGGCAGCGGCGCGAGACCGCGCGGGTCTTGGGGAGACCGGGGCAGCGGCCGGGCCGCGGTGCTATGGTCGGCGTTGAAAGTGGGTGTGAACCGGCCCTCGAGTGCAACGACCGTGCCGCCGGCGCGGTTGAGCGCGCTGCACGGGCTGTCCGATACTCTTCACGTTTTGGCCGCACGGGATTGCCGTGGAATACGCCCTGATCCTCGTCAGCACGATCCTGGTCAACAACTTCGTTCTGGTGAAGTTCCTTGGCCTGTGCCCGTTCATGGGCGTGTCGCGCAAGGTCGAGACGGCGACCGGCATGGGGCTGGCCACCACGTTCGTGCTGACGCTGTCGGCAGTCAGCAGCTACGTGATCAACGAATACCTGCTCACGCCGCTGGGGCTCGAGTACCTGCGCACCATCGCCTTTATCCTGGTCATTGCGGCCGTGGTGCAGTTCACCGAGATGGTGGTGCACAAGACCAGCCCGCTGCTGTACAACGTGCTGGGCATCTTCCTGCCGCTGATCACCACCAACTGTGCGGTGCTCGGCGTCGCGCTGCTGAACGTGCAGGAGGCGCACGGCTTCGTCGAATCCGCCCTCTACGGGTTCGGTGCGGCGATCGGCTTCTCGATCGTCCTGATCCTGTTCTCCGCGATCCGCGAGCGCATCGCGGCCGCCGACGTCCCGGTGCCGTTTCGCGGCAGCGCGATCGCGATGATCACGGCCGGGCTGATGTCGCTCGGCTTCATGGGCTTCTCCGGACTGCTGCGGCTCTAGGACGATGCTGAACGCCATCCTCGCCATCACCGGACTCGCCCTGGCCTTCGGGCTGATCCTCGGCTATTCGGCCCAGCGCTTCCGGGTGGAGGGCGATCCGATCGCCGACCAGGTCAACAACCTGCTGCCCCAGACGCAGTGCGGCCAGTGCAGCTATGCCGGCTGCCGTCCCTATGCCGAGGCGATCGCCGCAGGCGAGGCCGACATCAACCGCTGCCCGCCGGGCGGCGAGGCGACCGTGCTCGCATTGGCCGACCTGCTCGGGCGCGACCCCAAGCCGCTCGAGGTCGAAGAGAAGGAAAAGGCCGTCGCCGTGATCGACGAGCAGACCTGCATCGGCTGCACGCTGTGCATCCAGGCCTGCCCGGTCGATGCGATTGTCGGCGCCGCCAAGCAGATGCACACGGTGGTCGAGCCGGAGTGCACCGGCTGCGAGCTCTGCGTCGAACCCTGCCCGGTGGACTGCATCGCGATGGTTCCGCTCGAGCGGGGCCTGCAGGACTGGCGCTGGTCGCAGCCCGCGCCCTCACCGATCGAACAGCCGCGCCGGGCCCGGCGCAAGGCCACGGAGGAGCGTCGGGAATCCGCCTGAATCGGGCCCTTCCCTTACAATGACGGCATGCAGCTTCATCACTTCCACGGTGGCCTGAAACTCGACGAGCACAAGGCCGAGAGCACCGCGCGTCCCCTGCTGACGATGGGCGTGCCGAAATACCTGTACGTGCCCTTATCGCAGCACATCGGCGCGCAGACGGAGTGCGTCGTCGAGGCGGGGGACCGCATCGCCAAGGGGCAGCGCATCGGGCGGGCCAAGGACTACATCTGCGCCAACGTGCACGCACCCACCTCGGGCTGGATCCGGGGCATCGTCGAGCACCCCGTGCCGCACCCCTCCGGCCTCAGCGCGCCCTGCATCAAGATCGAGACCGACGGCCGCGACCGGTGGGGCGATGACCGTCTGGAACCCTGGCGCGACTGGCGGGAACGCGACCCGCGCAGCCTGCGCGAACGCGTGCGCGACGCCGGTATCGTCGGCATGGGCGGGGCCGCCTTTCCCACCGCGGTAAAACTCAATCCGCGCCCGGGCAAGCGCATTCACACGCTGGTGGTGAACGGGGCCGAGTGCGAGCCGTACATCACCTGCGACGACCTGCTGATGCGCACCCACCCCGAGGCCATCCTCGAGGGCGCGCGCATCGTCGCGCACATGGTCGGCGCCGAGCGCGTGCTGTTCGCGGTGGAGGACAACAAGCCCGAGGCTTTGCGCGCGCTGACCGACGCCGTCGCGTCGGGCGAGCACGACTTCATCCGGATCGTCTCCATCCCGAGCGTCTACCCGACCGGCGGCGAGCGGCAGCTGATCAAGGTGCTGACCGGGCGCGAGGTCCCGAGCGCCGGACTCCCCGCCGACCTCGGGATGGTCTGCCACAACACCGGCACCCTGAAGGCCATCCGGGAGGCCGTGGTGGCCGGACAACCGCTGATCTCGCGCATTGTCACCGTGACCGGGCCCGGCGTCCGGGAACCGCGCAACGTCGAGGCGCTGATCGGCACGCCGTTTGCGGACCTGGTCGCGGCGGCCGGCGGCTACCGGCCCGACGTCGATCGCCTGGTGATGGGCGGCCCGATGATGGGCTTTGCGGTCGGGGACGACGCCGTGCCGATCATCAAGGGCACCAACTGCCTGCTGGCCACCCGGCCCCAGGACACCCCGCAACCCGGCCCGGTGATGCCGTGCATCCGCTGCGGCGAATGCACCCGGGTCTGCCCCGCCAATCTGCTGCCCCAGCAGATGTACTGGTTCGCGAAGAGCAAGGACTTCGACACGATTCAGGACTACGGCCTGTTCGACTGCATCGAGTGCGGCTGCTGCGCCCAGGTCTGCCCCAGCAACATTCCGCTGGTGCAGTACTACCGCTTCGCGAAGCAGGAGATCTGGGGCCGCGAGAAGGAGCGGCAGAAGGCCGATCTCGCCCGCGAGCGCTTCGAGTTCCGGCAACAGCGGCAGGAGCGCGAGGAACGCGAGAAAGCGGAGCGACTCGCCCGGAAGAAAGCGGCGCTGGCGAAGAAGGACAGCGCGCCGACGGAGAAGAAGGCGGCCATCGAGGATGCCATCGAACGCGCCCGCGCCCGGAAGACTGCGCAGCCAGCCAAGGAGAGATCCGCGCAGGACCGTGAGCGCGCGGACGGCTGATGCGCTTTCGCACCCGCACCTCGCCGCACATGGTTCCCGGCCACAGTGTCGGGGGCCTGATGCGGCAGGTGCTCTACGCGCTGATCCCCGGCACCCTGGCGATGGCGTGGTTCTTCGGCTGGGGCGTGCTGGTCAACGTCGTGCTGTCGGTGCTGTTCGCGGTGATGTTCGAGGCGCTGATGGTGACGCTGCGGCGGCGGCCGGTCGGGGTCACGCTCGGCGATTCCAGCGCCGTGCTCGCCGGTTGGCTGTTCGCGCTGGCGATCCCGCCGCTGGCCCCCGTCTGGGTGCTGCTGGTCGGCACCGGCTTCGCGATCGTGGTGGCCAAGCACCTCTACGGCGGGCTGGGCTACAACCCCTTCAATCCCGCGATGGTCGGCTACGTGGTGGTGCTGGTGTCGTTCCCGCGCGAGCTGTCGCTGTGGCCCTCGCCGGAAGGCCTCGCGGATGCATCGTTCACCCTGTGGCAAACGCTGCAGACCACCCTCACCGGGCGCCTGCCGGAGGGGATGGACTGGGACGCAATCACGCGCGCGACGCCGATGGACATGATGCGCGAGGCCCTCGTCTCGGGACAGACCGTCCACGAGGTCACGCGCAGCCCGGTCTTCGGCTCTTTCTCGCAGACCGAGTGGGAATGGGCCGGCAACCTGTTCCTGCTCGGGGGCCTGTGGCTCCTGTACCGGCGCGTGATCACCTGGCACATCCCGGTGTCGATGCTGCTGAGCCTGGCCACGATCGCCGGGGTCTTCTGGGTGATCGATCCCGACCAGTTCGCCTCGCCGGCCTTCCACGTCTTCAGCGGCGCCGCGATCATCGGGGCCTTCTTCATCGCCACGGACCCGGTGTCCGCCGCCACCACCCCGCTCGGCCGGATCCTGTTCGGCATCGGGATCGGGATCCTCACCTACATCATCCGGACCTGGGGTGGCTATCCCGACGGCGTGGCCTTCGCGGTGCTGCTGATGAACATGGTCGCGCCGACGCTCGACCACTACACCCGGCCGCGCATCTTCGGCCACTCGGGAGACGGGCGTGGCTAGGCTGGTCGTCCGCGACGTCGTGATCACCACGCTGCTGCTCGGCCTGTTCGCCGCGATCGGGACCGGGGTGGTGGCCTGGGTCCACTCGGGTACCGAGGCCCGCATCATCGATAACCGGCTGCAGATGACCCGCGCACGCGTGACCCAGGTGCTCGAGGGCGTCGACTACGACAACGACCCGGTGGCGGACCACCACCGGCTCAGCGACGAGCGCCTCGGCGGCGAAGACCTGCCCGTGTGGATCGCGCGGCGCGGGACCGAGGTCGTCGGTGTCGCCGTCTCCGCGATCGCCCCGGACGGGTATAGCGGGGACATCCACCTGCTGGTGGGGATCGACCGGACCGGCACCGTGCGCGGTGTCCGGATCACCCAGCACCGCGAGACGCCCGGCCTGGGCGACGACATCGAGGTCGAACGCTCGGACTGGGTCCACGACTTTCGCGGGCGTTCGCTCGGGGATCCGCCGATCGAACGGTGGCGGGTGCGTCGCGACGGCGGGGTCTTCGACCAGTTCACCGGGGCTACCGTCACCCCGCGTGCGGTTGTGCGAGCGGTCCGCAATGCCCTGCTATATTTCGAGCAGCACTCGGAGGAACTGCTGGCCCTGCCGCCGCCGGAGGAGGATGAGGTGCTGACGATCGATCCCGCCGTGCCGGAGATCCCGGATCCCGCTACACCCACCGAGCCGCTGCCCGGGGCGGCACCACCGGGGGATACGCTGCCATGATCACCAGCGGCTACGGCGACATCATCCGCGAGGGTCTGTGGAACAACAACCCCGGGCTCGTCCAGCTGCTCGGGCTGTGCCCGCTGCTCGCAATCTCCGGAACCGTGGTCAATGCACTCGGCCTCGGTCTCGCGACCATCGCCACGCTGGTGATTTCCAACACGCTGGTCTCCCTGCTGCGCGAACACGTGCGCCCCGAGATCCGCATCCCGGTCTACGTGCTGATCATTGCCTCGGCGGTCACGGCGATCGAACTGGTGATGAACGCGTGGTTCCACGGGCTGTTCCTGGTGCTGGGCATCTTCATCCCGCTGATCGTGACCAACTGCGCGATCATCGGACGCGCCGAGGCCTTCGCCTCCCGCAATTCGGTGCCGCGGGCGGCGGTCGACGGCCTCGCGATGGGGGTCGGCTTTACCGGCGTGCTGGTGGCGATCGGCGCGCTGCGCGAGATCGTCGGCCAGGGCAGTCTGCTGGACAACGCCCACCTGCTGTTCGGCGAGTGGGGCCGCGACCTGCGCATCGAGATCTTCCCGCAGGAACACGGCTTCCTGCTCGCGCTGCTGCCGCCCGGTGCCTTTCTGGCGATGGGCCTGCTGATCGCGGTAAAGAACCTGATCGACGCCCGTCTCGAGGGCCGTGCGGCCCCCAGCGCCACCACCGAGCCCACCGCGCCAGCGCCCTCGCAATCCTGACCCCTCCCCGCTCCAAAGTGCCGGGTGGCGGGTGCCGATTTTCTTGTGGGAGCTGCCTCCCGGCCGCGCAGCGGCGTCAGACAGGGCCATCGCGGCTGGAAGCCGCTCCTGATATGGATTGACCTGTCAAGGTTTGGCGATAGCGTTCGATAGAAACCTCCTGCGTTCAATGTCTTCGGGTCAGGGCACGAGAAGCGAGTTGCGACGGTGGATCACTCTGATATACGTGGGTTGGTTACCGACCGGACTTCACTTCGTCGCGGAGCTGCCCTTCTCTACGGTCGAGGGTCGGCCCTTCCGAAGAAGGGCGCCTCATAGGAGCGCCAGGGGTTCTCCTCACCGGCCTCTCATGCCCTGACTCGAAGACACTGATCCTGGGTTGCTGTAACGATCCTGGTTGCGTGAATCGACTGGGCGATGGCCGCGCCGGGCTCAGGCCGTGGCCCGACTGCCGTGGTCCTTGCCCATCACCTCGCAGGCAATGGCCCAGATGAAGCCGGCCAGTTCCCGGCCCACCGCCGTGGTCACCTGCTGCTTGACCTTGCCCGCCCGGAGCAGGTGCTGATAGCGCCCGCATAACCGCTTTTGCGCCTCCCAGGCGATGGCCTGGACCGCTGCTGAGGTCTTCTCGGCCCGCTTCTCGATGTCACGCGTCTTGCGCGCCGGGAAGCGGTAATTCCAACTCGATTCGGTCAGGATGCGCCGGACATGGCCGTTGCCCGCCTTGGTGATGCCGCCCTGACGACGGTTCGGGCCACTGGAGTGTTCGCTGGGCACCAGCCCGAGATAGGCCATCAACTGGCGCGGGGAGTCGAACCGGCTGATGTCTCCCAGTTCCGCCAGGATCGTCATGGCGCTGATCAGGCTGACGCCCCGCAACGCCATCAGGCCCTCCACCACCGGGGCCAGGGACCACTGCGGCAGCACCGCGTGCATCTGCTGCTCCAGGCTGGCCACCTGTCGCTGGGCCGTCTTGACCGCCTCGATGTACTCCTGCAGCACGATCTGCTGGACCGGCGAATCGAAGGTCACCGTCTCCAGCCAGCGAAAGTGCGCCTGCGTCCAGCGGCTCTTGCCCGCGTACACCTTGCCTTGACGCAGCAGGAACGCCCCCAGCGTCTGCCGCGCCTTGAGCTCGAGCTTCTTCATGTCCTCCCGCGCCCGGGTCAGATCCTGGATGGCTTCCTGCTCCGGGGCCGGGACCCAAACGGCGGTCAGCTCCCCGGCCCGCGACAACCGCGCCAGACCCAACGCGTCGCGGCGGTCGGTCTTGCGCCGCTCGCCGGCCTTCTGCGGGATCAGCGACGGGGCCACCACCTCGCAATCATGCCCGGTCTCCACGATCTGCCGGTAGAGCCCATACCCGCACGGGCCCGCCTCGTACACCCACAGCAGCGGCTCACCGCCGTACCGGGCGCTGAGCCGCTCGACCAGCTGGGCGACCTTCTTGGGCGTATGGGCGATCTCCCCGTAATACTCCGGCGCGCCCCGGCCGCACTCGGCCACCGCCACCGCGATCGTCTCCTTGTGCACGTCCAGCCCGATGTAGGCGCCGTAGACATTGCTGGCTTGCTCCAGCGCCTGCATCACCCCGGCCAGCCCCGTCGCTGACCCTGCATCGTTCATCTCTTTCGCGATAGACTCTTTCATGACCTGCCCCCTCGATAATGGCTCTGTGTTGCCGGTGGTTTTCCCGACCCCGAAAACATAACCCACGTTGCTCGAGGTCGGGCAGGTCAATCCATGATGTCTAACCAAAGCCCCGTAGCGACCAACTGCATCGGCCAGAGGCTGGCCTCTGCCATCCAGACACTATCCGGCCCTGTGCGGAGCGTGAGTCCTCTCAACAACCCGTCGCTTGTGACAACCACCGCGACAGGCGAAGCGCGCGGCGGTCAAAAAGAGAGCCAGGTCCGCTACATCCCGTGTTGCTGCTTGGCCCAAGCGCCTGTACTGTCCGTACAGTTAAGAGGAGTTCACCATGGAAAAGATCGGATCCGAAGCCGCCCGTCGGCAACTGCCCGAATTGCTGGAACGGGCCCACCGCGGCGAGGCCTCCATTATCATGAAAAGGGGCAAACCCTACGCCATTCTTGCTGCCCTGGACCAATACCGGACCCCCTCCACCCAGACCGGCCTGCTCGGTTTGCGCGGCTCCGGGACGGGGCTCTGGGGAGACACGCCCACCGACACGGTGGCCGCCCTGCGGGAAGAGTGGGACTGATGGAGGTCTCGGAGCTTCCCGAAGGCGCATGGGTCACCGTCGACACCGCCCCCATTATCTACCTGATGGAGGACCACCCCACCCTCCTTGAGCCCTACCTGCCAATTTTCGAGCGAATCGAGGTGGGCGCCCTGCACGGGGTCATATCAACCGTCACATTGGCGGAATTCCTGACCGGCCCCTTGCGGAACGGCGACGAAATTCTTGCCGACCGCTACTACCAAGCCCTGGTCAACAACGCCAACTGGACCATTCAGGAATTCGACGCCCCTGTATCGTTCACGGCCGCCCGCATCCGAACCCGATACGGTCTAAAGCTACCGGATGCCATCCAGGTAGCCACCGCCATCCACACCAACTCCTCCGCACTCGTCACCCACGACCGGGACTTCGCCAGCGTCACGGAGATCCCCATTTTGACAAGCGATTCGTTATCACCAATAGCCAGGACCTCACCCCCCTGAGCCTCTCCCGCGCCATCCAGCGATGCGTCGACATCGGGGCTGGCCCAACGGATCACCTTCACTCGACCAGCCATCACCGCGACTGCGGAAAGATTGTCGTGCCGTGGCCTGCGGGGTAATCTTGCAAAGAGCGCCCTGATCCATAGGAGGCGGCCATGAACGCGCCCACGGCCCGTGCCGCAACCTACGACGACCTGCTGCAGGTGCCGGAGAACCTCGTTGCCGAAATCATCCACGGGCAACTGATCACGCACCCGCGCCCGGCACCGCGCCATGCATGGGCAAGTTCTTCGCTTGGCGGCGCACTGGTCAGCCCCTTCGACAAAGGCCGCGGGGGCCCCGGTGGCTGGTGGATTCTGGACGCACCCGAATGGCACCCCGGGCCGCATGTGCTCGTTCCTGACCTCGCCGGTTGGCGCCGCGAACGCCTGCCGTCCCTTCCGGACACGGCCTGGTTCGAACTGGCGCCGGACTGGATCTGCGAGGTGCTCTCGCCCTCGACCGCGCGCATCGACCGGGCCGCAAAGTTGCCGATCTACGCCACCGCCGGGGTAAGCCACGCCTGGCTGATCGATCTCGACCTGCGCACACTCGAGGCCTTCGAGAACCTCGATGGTCGCTGGCTACTGCTCAGCGTGGCCGAAAATGACCAAGCCATTCAGCTCCCGCCGTTCGACGCCATCAGCTTCCCGCTGAACGCGCTGTGGGCCGACTGACCGGCTGAAGAAGCCGTGGGAGCGGATCGCTGCGTCTAATTCCTGGGGGCAACGAAGTAAGCCGAGATTCGCACGGGCGCCAATCCGCTACCTTCGGTATACATGGTTCCGGTGCGCCACCCGGAGGACAAGTATCCGCAGCGCGTCGTCCTCGATGGTGGCCAGCACGCGATAGGGCCCCACTCGATAACGCCAATACTCGCCCAACTCCCCAGAGAGCGCTTTGCCCAGACGACGAGGATCGTCCGCGGGCGCGACCCGCTCAGTCAGATACTTCAGAATGCGGTTCGCTGCCTGCTTATCGAGCGCTCGCAGATCTTTCTCTACGCGTTTGTCGAACTCAATCGTCCAGCTCAAGTTGACGCCTCATTTCATCCATGGAGATCGCTTCTCCGCTTCCCTTGCGGTGGTCAATCAGGCGCTGCTCGGCCAAATAAACGTCTTCGAGATCTTCAAGATGCTGCACGATGGCTTCGCGCGCATAGAAGCTCTTGCTACGCCCCGTCGCCTTCGCCAGGGCGGCCAGACGCTTCTCGATATCTTCAGGCAGACGCAAAGCCAACATGTGTTTCCCTCCTGACAGGTGCTTTACAAGTATAGCAAAGCCCTCTCGTGCAGCAGGTTCCCCCCTGGCCAACAACCCACGCCAGCCGAACGCCCAATAGGCCAGAGGGATGGCCTCCCACACCCAATGCCACCCCAAG
>Ga0207421_10003767_pt1 | contig 17867 bp, 16 predicted proteins | sample SodLakKL_010_SED_4_FD_187542 | JGI IMG/M metagenome (GOLD analysis project Ga0207421, IMG submission 187542) | Alkaline sediment microbial communities from Lake Tanatar, Kulunda Steppe, Russia - 8KL_010_SED (SPAdes) (version 2) | ecosystem: Environmental > Aquatic > Non-marine Saline and... | reverse complement strand
TAGAAAGATGTTTTTCAATTCTTTCTTTAGCCTGTTCCATGGTATAAGTTTTGCCCTGCTCGACCTGTTGCCTGGCTTCGAGTAAATCCTAAAGCATCTCTATTTTTTTGTGTTTAGAACGGGGCATTTTAAAACGAACTCAGGTAATCAGACTTGTTAAGTTTCCAGTGCTACATTTCAACTTCATTAACTCATATCGCCGAAATGTCACAGATTGGCACGGATTAGTATATAGATTTTTACGGAGAACTTGGAATTCACAATTCAAAATTCACTGTTGTCCGGAAAAACTATACTGGAAGTGAGGAGAAGCACTAAAAAGGAAAGCTTGCCAATACTGTCAGGCAGGCGCTAAAAACCCCTAATGCGGAAAAATGCCTCCAATAAACCCGGCTTATGAAAAAAATAGCGTTAAGAAGCCCGGCGGAGTGGAGCGGAGAAAATAAAGGATATAAGCTCCGATGATGCTGGTTTCGACTCCGCTCAACCATCGTTCATTGTTATTCACGGACACTAATTCACAATTTAAAATTCAACATTCAAAATTGGGAGCGAATGCGACCGCAAGAGAGCCCCCTACTTAATCAATATCATCTTCCGGGTTTGCTGCATACCGCCGCTCTGCATGCTGTACAGGTACATGCCGCTGGAGAGGTGGGAGGTATCAAAGGTTACGGTATAAGCTAAGCGCCAATTTACAGACCTGACAGGTTTTTAAAAACCTGTCAGGTCTGCGCAGTATTTTCTTGTGGTGAAGAGTTCGGGATAACTGCGATAAGATAGGCTTACACTAAGGCCTAAGAAGTAGTGGCCTTCTTTTTCTTATTCTGAAAGTTTTTCAGTTTGGACTTCGACTTTTTTTCTTCTTGCTGGAAGAAAGCAACCAACTTGTCTAAATCATGATCAAAGCGAGCAGAAAGCTTCTCACGCGTTTTTCGGACTTCTGATATGATAGTGTCTTGTTTCATAATCTAATGCAGTTTATCCCGTGTTTCTCAAAGATAGAATTTTAATTTGTAGTGTTCTAATTTCGGCGGTAAAGCAGAGCATTAAAACATAAAGAGCAAATTATAAAGTTTGAGGTTACTCTATTGATCACCAATTCCAAAATTTATGTCTTCAATCCTGAAATAGTGTAGTACAGAAACAACAACTTGCTTCGTGGTACTTCCTGTCTTCGTGACCTTATGGTTCGAAATTTACTTTTCGGAGAGGGCTCAAGTTTGGAATTAAAACCGCTCTCTGAATAAGCTTCTTCCATTAGCACCGTCGGAAGGTCACAAATTAACACGGATTACAGCACGGATTTTTACTTCGTGGGAATCGCTGCACTCTGTATACGGAGAACTGGGAATTCACAATTCAAAATTCACCATTCACAATTGCGAGCGAAGAGAGCCCCCTACTTAATCAGCATCATCTTCCTGGTTTGCTGCATACCGCCGCTCTGCATGCTGTACAGGTACATGCCGCTGGAGAGGTGGGATGCATCAAAGGTTACGCTGTGCGTGCCGGCAGCCTGTTCATTGTTTACCAGCGTGGCTACTCTTTGACCCTGAAGGTTATACACGTCCAGACGGACATCATCCCGAACGGGCAAATCATAGCTGATTACCGTGGTAGGGTTGAAGGGATTGGGGTAGTTTTGCCTGAGCTCGAAACTCCGCGGAAGTTCACCCGTTGGCTCTGTTGAAACAGGGAGTTCATCACTCAAAGACAAAATCACGGTGCTGTGTGCATCGATCGTAAATCCGGTGATGCGGTTGCCCGGTTCAAGAGTCAGGGAGAAAGGAGTGTCATTAAGCAGATTTACCGGAGCATAGGTTCCGGGCTGAAGCTCTGCGCCGCCAAAGATGATGTGCTCCCCGCTGACGGCCGAAGATCCGGTATTTATCATCACCAAAACACGCTCGTCGTTGAGTTCACGGGTGAAGGTGAAGATGGCGTTGTCGGAGGTTTCGGCAGGGAAGTACGCGCCTATGCGCAGGGCTTCGGTGCGGTTCCGCAGGTGAATCAGGCTTTTGTAGTGATTCAGCAGGGAATTAGGATCCTGCTCCTGAACGGCAACGTTGCGAATCTGGTAGTCGCTGTTGAGGTTAATCCAGGGTGAGCCTGTCGTAAATCCGGCGTTAGGGCCGTCGGTCCACTGCATAGGCGTGCGAATCTGCGGATCAGGCTTTGCGCCGGTCATGCCGATTTCCTCTCCGTAATACAGAAACGGAACTCCCGGAAGGGTGAGGTAAATCGCAGCGGCGGCCCTGGCCTGCTCCCAGTTGTCATTCAGCTCGTTCATCACCCTGTTCTGATCATGATTGGTGAGGAAAGTTGCAAATTGCTGGTAGTCGTAGCTGTTGTACACTTTCTGCATCTGGGTCTGAAGCGGAAGCGCGTTGCCGTTGCGCACGGCGTTGAGCGTGGCGCTGGCAAGATCGAACTCAAAGGCGAAGTCGAGACGGTCGTTGGTTACATACGGAATGATCTGCTCGGTGTTGGTCCAGGCTTCACCCACGGTAACGGCCTCAGGATTGTTGGACTTCACGCGCTGATTAAACTCGTGCCAGAATTCAAAAGTCTCCTCAACGTGCTCCAGCTGATCGCCGTCTTCAAAAATATAGGTAACCGCATCCAGACGGAAGCCGTCTATGCCCACATCGCTCAGCCAGAAATCGGCAGCCTCAAAAAGCTTTTCCTTCACCACTTCATTGTGGAAATTGACATCCGGCATGCCACCCCAGAACAAACCGTAATAAAAGCCTGAGCTGTGGGGATGCCATACGTTTTGCCCCCACGGTCCTGTCTGATTTGGATTTTGGTTTTCCCAGCGGTAGTAGTCGCGGTAGCCTTCCACATTGTTGCGCGAGTTAATAAACCACGGATGCTGGGATGAAGTATGATTTAGCACAAAGTCGATAATAACGCGTATGCCGCGCTCCTGGGCTGCATCAACAAAGGCGCGGAATTCTTCCATGGTGCCGAAATCGCTGCTCACAGAGGTGTAATCCAGAACATCATAACCGTGGTAGCTTGGCGACTCATGTATTGGCATCAGCCAGATTCCGGTAATGCCAAGATCGTCGGTGGTTTCGGGGTTGCCGTCGTTCAAATAATCCAGCTTTTCAATCATGCCGTTGAAATCGCCGGTTCCGTCGCCGCTGGTGTCGAAAAAGCTGCGCGCGAACATTTCATAAAAAACGGCGTGATTCCACCAGTGCGTTTCGGTGCTTTCGCGAACGGTAACCTGTACTGCGTTTTCAATAGTGAGGGTATCGGCCAGATCTTCGTGACTCGCAATAAGGGTAACATCATACGAACCCGCCTGCTCGTATCTCACCAGCGGATTACGCTCGGTAGAGGATGATGGCGTTCCTCCCTCGAAAATCCACTGCCGCTCGCTAACGAGGCCCGCTGACTGATCGGTGAAGCGCACCGAGCCGTTTTCAAAAATACTGATGCTGTTCGGGCTAAATCCGGCTACCGGAGGTCCGGTTGGCGGCGTTTCATCATTATACCATACTGTAATTTCGTTGGTGCCGCTGTTCACGGTATAGGTACGGTTTGGGCCGCCGCCGGGAAACTCTTCGCTGCCGCCCCAAACGCCGTCAATCCGGAACTTGAACTGCAGTGTTTCACCCGGGCTGAACCCATCTATGGTAACCGAGTAAATTTCGCTGTTATCATCAGGAGTAAGAACGTGATCAGCACCGTCCCAGCCGTTGAAGTTTCCTGCAACGTCTACAAACTGCGTTGCAGGGTTGAAGTTTCCCTCTGCGGTTTGGTAGCTCATGTTCACGTTAAAGGTAACAGGGACCGTTTGAGTGAAAGCGTGAGAAAAGCTGAAGAGAATGATGAAGAGGCTAAAGCTCAATGAACGAAGTATCAGATTTTGCATGGAGTCCAATTTAATAATTAAAATGTAAGCGCTTCCAAAATACGAATAAACATAGGTGTTATCAAAGGGAAACAGGCTTATACTAATGATGCAGAACGAATCAGGAGGCTGATTCGGGAATAAACTCTACGGAGCGAACGAGACGGTTGGAGTAGGTAATAGTAAGATGAAGTCGGTTTTCCGGGAATATGCGTTCACCTTCAACGGTAACGCCATAAGGCTTGAGCTCACGGGCAATTCGCACATGCGCAGCCGTGGAAGGAAAACTGCGATTAATGCCAACCTGAAAGGTGGTGCGGGTAAACAGGCTGTCGACTTTTATGCTCCGCTCTCTGATTTGATCTGCCGGCACACCGTATGCACTGAGCGTCTGATGGATAGCACGGTCTATGGAGCCTAGATCCTGCAGATTGTTACGCTCGGGCGGTGGGAAAGCAAGAAGCATTAATCCGCTCATCACGCAGGCAATAGCCAGCAGAATGACAAGCAGGCGCTCTTTTTTGCGCACGGGCGCCATAAACTTTTTCTCGCTCATGCTGCTATTCTGATCCATTATCGAAAATAGACAGCAGCAGCTTTTCTGCAATGTCTTTTTTTGTACCACTGAATGCTGAAGGCGTACCTTTGGTGCCGATCAGGAATACGTCGTTGCGGTCTGATTCGAATCCGGAGCCGGATTTGCCAATGGTATTGGCAATGATGAAGTCCGCTTTTTTGCGGTTGAGTTTATCTGTGGCGGCTTCAATAAGGTTTTCTGTTTCCATGGCAAAGCCGATGAGCACTTTCCCGTTCCGGCGGTTTTCACCCAGCCATTTTAAGGAGTCTGGAGTCGGCTGAAGCGGAATCTGCATTTCGGCTCCGTCTTTCTTCACCTTATGCTCTTCTCTTGTTGCCGGCTTAAAATCGGAAACGGCGGCAGCCATCACAAATACATCAGTAGCCTCATGATGCGACTGTACGGCATTAAACAGGTCATCAGCTGATATGATCTCGATGGTTTTTATTCCGTCAGGAACCGGATCTGCAAGCTTACCGTGGATCAGCGTTACCTCAGCACCAAGTTTTTTGGCAGCTTCTGCCATGGCAACTCCCATTCGGCCTGTGCTTGGATTCGATAAAAACCTTACAGGATCCAGATATTCGCGTGTAGGCCCGGCTGTTACGACTACTTTTTTGCCCGATAAAATGTGGGGTGAAGTATTGTTTGAGCTCAATATTTCGGCAATATAATTAAGTATTGCCTTGTTTTCGGGAAGGCGACCTTTGTCTTCGAGTCCGCTGGCAAGGTAGCCATGCTCGGGCTCAATAAGGTGGAAGCCCAGTTTTTTGGCCAGTTCGCGATTCATTCGCATAGCCGGAGATTCGTACATGCCGCCATCCATAGTTGCTGAAAGAACTATAGGACAGCGCGCGGCAAGAATCGTTGAGGTAAGCATGTTGTCGGAAAGCCCGTGCGTTATTTTAGCCAGGGTATTGGCCGTGCATGGAGCCACAAGCATAAGGTCGGCCCATTCCGCCCACTGAATGTGGCGCGACCAGCTTTCAGTAACGTCGGAGTCGGCCGGGAATACGTCTACCGGTACTGGCTGCCGGGTGAGGGCACTCATCGTATCCTTACCTAAAAAACGAAGAGCGGAGGGCGTCATTATACAACGCACTTCCGCTCCTGATTTTTGAAGATCTCTAAGTAGTACAGCCGATTTGTATGCGGCAATGCCGCCTGTTACACCAAGAATGATGCGTTTACCCTCAAAAGTCGGGGATGGCGTCATACCTAATATGGCTGATTAAGAATTGTCGGGGTATCTATAGGAAATTTTAGACTCGAACAGTTCATCAACGCCGCGCTGACCGGAATGAGGAAGTTTCTCGTATTCTTTAGAAATACGCTCCTGCTCTTCGTTAAACGAAAACTCATCTTCTTCTTCGAATCCTTCGAAGTATTTGAGCTTTTCGTCCAGCTCCATCTTTTCGCGGGCAGCAATCTGGCGCGAGCGCTTGGACATAATTACAATAGACTCGTACAGATTTCCTGTAATGTCCTGGATTTTTTCAACATCAAGTGCGCGAAGTGGCATAGAATTTTTTGCGTTTAATTGTGTTTCGAAAAATGTGGCGGGAAGTAAATTTTAAGCCTGGCTGTTCATGAAGTCATTAACGAGTTGTTTGACACGGTCGTATGCCTCATCAAAATTATCGTTAATTATTTCGTGATCAAACTGCCCGGATTTTGAAAGCTCCATACTGGCTCGTTTGAGCCGGAGTTTCATGGTTTCTTCAGATTCTGTTCCACGGCTTTTAAGCCGTTGTTCCAGAGTCTGCATATCCGGTGGTTTAATGAACAGCGACATGCACTCTGCGCCATATACGTTTTTAAGATTAATGGCGCCCTTTACTTCCACGTCGAACAGGACAAAATAACCTTTTTTTCGATGATTTTCAACGTCGCTGCGAAGTGTGCCATAAAGCGATCCGTTGTAGAATTCCTCGTGCTCCAGAAAACGGCCTTCCTCAATGTACTTAACGAAGGTCTTGTGGTCCAGGAAATAATAATCCTTTCCGTGAACTTCCTGTGCTCTGGGCGCCCTGGTTGTCGCAGATACCGAAAAAACCAGGTTTGGAATATCCTGCAGAAGTTTTTTAGCAAGCGTGGTTTTACCGGCTCCGCTAGGGGCGGTTATTACAATAACTTTCCCGGGCTTGTCTTTGGTGGTAATCATCAGACCAGGTTTTGAATTTGTTCACGAATAATTTCGATGATTTCCTTTGCGTCGACTACTTTGTGCGCGATCTCGGCATTGTAGGATTTAGATCCGATAGTATTGATTTCGCGAAGCATTTCCTGCATCAGGAAGTTTAGCTTTCGTCCTGCAGATGCGTCGCCGTCGAGCCCTTCACGGAAGAATACCAGATGCGAGTTGAGGCGCACAATTTCTTCTGTGATGTCCAGCTTATCGGCCAAGAGCGCAATTTCGAGCTCGAGTCGCTCTTTATCGTAGCTGTCGTCGTCGAGAAGGGATTTAACGCGCTCCTGAAGCTTTTCACGGGCTTCCTGCACGCGCCCTTCGGACAGGCTGAGTATGCTGGTAGTGATCTCCTCGATGGCGGTAATCCGGGAATGGATGTCGCCGGCCAGCGCTTTGCCTTCATTGCGCCGCATGCCAATGGTAACCTTTGCCGCATCCATAACAGATTCTTCAATACGGGCTTCAATAAGTTCTTTTTGCTCTTCGGTGAAGCTGTCACGCTCAAATATATCCGAAAAGCTGAGCAGCTCGGCATAACCCGGCTCCTCGCTTATCCCAGTAGTCGTTTTCAGCTCCTTCAGCATGTTGTAATATGAAGCCGCCAGTTCCTGGTTGACTCTCACATTGGTTTTGCTGTTGCCGCCCTGCTCGAGCTTTACGCTCACAGAAATTTTGCCACGGCCAAACTGCTGCTGCAGACTTGTGCGAAGTTTATTCTCCAGCTGCTGGAAATCTCCGGGCAGTTTGATGCTTACATCGCAATAGCGGTTGTTTACGGAGCGAATTTCGGCTTCCACCGAGTATCCGTCGGCCTGAGCCTGAGCCCGGCCAAAGCCGGTCATTGATTCTACCATAAGTAGGGAGTTTTCATGAGTAAATCGTTTCGCACAAAGGTAATGATTGTGGATGTTATTTACATCAGCGAAAAAAGGCAGTGAAAACGGTAATCAGTAATCAGTGAGCAGTAATCAGTAATCAGTAATCAGAGTCACCGGAAATTCGCATTTCCGTTAAATCTTATTGCAGATAAAGTCTTGACTCGGCAAAATACCCGGTCTGATAATGATCCCAGTCGATTTTAACGGTCCAGAGTCCTTTGGCTTTGCCTTCAAGTGTGATGCGTTGTACACCCTCATCATCAGGATCCACAGGAAGCTTCACATCCATGGAGGAGCCGGAAGGGCGGTAGAGATGAACAGTGCCCGTGAGGCCATCACCCCGCATGGAAGCAGGGAAAATGATGTCAACATAATCGCCCGTTTGCTCAACCCGTAGCGGCTCATCCAGATTTAGAGCACGCTCGCTTCGGTCGATATGATCCTGATAGGTTATTGTTGCTTCGTAGTACTGTTCCACTACCAGATCGGTTTCCTGAGTGAAAGTAAAAAACACGAAGGATAGCGTTGCGATTACAAACGTCATGTAAAACAGGAAAATGCCAAGTGGCCACTTCCATTCTTTTTTTTCTTTTTTAGGTTCCATTTCAGCGAGGGTTTGATGTGGTTGAATTAAAATTGATTTTTAAAGTAGGCTAGACTACTCGCGAACCTGAGGTCCAATAAATCCGGTTTGAAGCGTTTGAAGCAGTTTTCCGTCGCGATAAACACCAAACTCAACCTGGGTTTGAGCCCCGGTAAGCTGGTCTCTTTCCAGAAATACCATAATGCGGTTTTCGACCTGCTGCTGGCCCGGAATAGTGCGCTGATCGCCCAGCCATTGAATTTCGCCTGAAGGAAAATGAAGCCTAAGCTCCACGTTCATATCATCAAACGTTTTGTTAAAGAATCTGGCGTTGTAGAAGTTGGAAAAACGGTCGCCCGGCAACTCATTGTAAAGCATGCCTGGCTCGCGTAGTATCACGGTATAGACTTCCGGGCGTGTTACAAACAGGTAAAGAAAAATTGAAAATAGAAGGGCGAATACGGCCAGATACGCCTTCACCCTTGTGGTAAAGAAATTAGGCTTGGTGCCTTCGACCACGGAGTTATATGAGGTATAGGTAATGAGCTCTTCGGGCTTGCCTATTTTCCGCATAACATCGTTGCAGGCATCAATACATGCCGTACAGTTGATGCATTCCAGCTGTATACCATTACGGATGTCGATACCTGTAGGGCAGACCTTTACGCACTGCTCGCAGTCGATGCAGTCGCCGTAGACTTCTTCTTCAGGGCCTTTTCTAGGCATATTGGTTACTACACCGTCCTCCTTTTTGCGCTTCCCAACCTTGGCACGGCCTTCACCACGGGCAAAATCGTAGGTTACTGCAATACTGTCGTCATCAACCAGTACAGACTGTAAGCGACCATACGGGCATGCCACTATACAAACCTGTTCACGAAAGCGCGCAAAAACGCCATAGAATAAGCCGGTAAAGACCATGGTAGCAATAAATCCCCCAAGGTTTTCAGCAGGACCTGCCGAAACAATCTCTAACACCTGATCTTTGCCAATAATGTAGGCCATAAACGTATGGGCAATGGCCAGCGCAAGAAGAATAAAAAGCGCGTGTTTACTCGTTTTTTTGATAAACTTCGTACGGTCCATCGGGGCGGCATTCAGCCTTTTTTGCTGGTTGGCATCACCCTCAATCCAGTACTCTATTTTACGAAACAGCATCTCCATAAAAATCGTCTGCGGACAGATCCAGCCGCAGAATAATCGTCCCCAGATAGCTGTAAAAAGAACTATGAAGACAATGAAGGTCATCATAGCGAGGAAAAACAGGTAGAAGTCCTGTGGCCAAAATACTACACCGAAAACCACAAAAGTACGCTCGAATATATTGAGCAACAGCAGCGGGTTTCCGTTTATAGTGATGAACGGGCCGGCAAATAAAAAACCAAGCAAAAGCCAGCTTAGGTACGTGCGCAGTTTGTACAGGCGCCCGCTTGGTTTTTTGGGATAGATCCAGTTTCGCTTTCCATCTTCGGTAATGGTAGAGACAAAATCACGGTAGCTTTCATCGTGGGTTTGGGGATTTGCCTCTTCTTTGTTGGGTTTACTCATTGAAATGGCCGTTTCTGACAGCTTTACCGAGGTTCTTTACGGCTCAGCAGTGTTACTAGAAGTACTGCAGGATTATCCGGCAGCGGTGTTCAGTTTGTTTTAATAAAGGCAGGTCGTGATCCTGAGATGAAACACGACCTGCCTGAAGGTGTTGCTATATTTTTAACTACTCTTCAGCAGGATGCTCTTCCGGAATTTCTTCCACACATTCTACTGCTCTGTTCATGTTAGGAGCTTTGGGATTATCCGGTTCTGAACCACGAATATACATGATGTAGCTGGCAAGCATAATCAGCTCATCATCCGGAATGCGAACCGTACTACCATAAGGAGGCATACCCTGAGCAGGAAATCCGTCTTTGATGCTGGAAATAACCGATTGGAAATCACAACCGTGTTTCCAGTAGCTGTCGGTTAAATTGGGGCCTACAAGACCCTGCCCCTCGGCACCGTGGCAGGTAGCGCAAAGGTTTCTGGATGCGCTGTAAATCTCGCGTCCGCGGTCTATGCTCTGCATATCAGTAAGAATCTGAGCTTCGGCGAAATCGACAACAAGATCATCTGTGGCGCCGTAGCGTTCTGCAGCCATGGCCAGTTCGATTTCATACTCTTCCTCCTGCGAAGGTCCCCAGCCGGTTACCTCGTAATATAGAAGATATACGACCGAGAAAGCGATGGTGAAGTAGAAACCCCACAACCACCAGGGCGGCATGTTGTTATCCAGTTCCTGAATTCCGTCGTATTCGTGATCCATCAGAAGATCGCGCTCGTCGTCGAGAATCAGGTTCTTGTCAAATTTATCCTTTGGTTTGTTGTTTTCTTCAGACATACTTAATTCCTCGTTTCCTTAGGATCAGCGGTAAAAATATCATCAGCGTCGGAGTCGGGGCGAAGAGGCATGTTTTCCAGCTCTTCGACCTTCGACTTGCTCATGGTGAACACATAGCCCAGCATGAGTGCAAAAAAGCCTACAAAAATGACGAGAGAGATCAGGGGAAAAATTTCAATCCCCTGAACGGTCTCGAGTACGTTTCGTGCCATAATAGTTGTGTTTTAAAAGTGAAGGTTAATTATGGCTGGCCGTAGCTGAAGCATCAGCCTCATCATCCGTTCTTAGCGGTACCGCGTCGGCCCGGTCGCCCGGCTGCGCGCTGATATCCGTACCAAGGCGCTGCATATAGGCAATCATGGCCACCATTTGGCTATCCCATTCAACGTCGAATCCACTGCTGCTAAGACCGTTCGCAATTTCTTCGGCCTGGTTGCGGTAGTGTTCGATAGCGTCCTGATCAAATCCTTCGGCATAAGGCACCCCAAGGCGCTGAAGCGTGCGGATTTTGGCGGGAATCGACTCTACACGCGTAGTTTGCGTAGCGAACCAAGGGTAGGCCGGCATAATAGATCCGGGCGATGTAGAGCGTGGCTCCATGAAGTGCATGAAGTGCCAGGAATCCGGATATTTACCGCCAATACGGTGCAGGTCCGGCCCGGTACGCTTCGATCCCCAGAGGAACGGACGGTCGTAAACGAACTCGCCGGCTTTTGAATATTCGCCATATCGCTCGGTTTCTGAACGGAACGGACGAATCATCTGGGAATGGCAGCCAAGACAGCCTTCTGCGATATAGATATCACGGCCTTCAAGCTCAAGCGGCGTATAAGGTTGTACACTCTCTATCGTTGGTACATTCGAGCTTATAAGCGCTGTTGGTACATATTCTACAATACCACCAATCAGAATGGCGACTGTTGTAAGAATGGTAAACAGCGTAGGCTTGGATTCCAGCCAGCGGTGGAAGTTACCTTCTTTGCGCGAAGTGGATACAATCTCTGCTACCTGAGCTTCTGCTTTTTCGTCGGCAATCAAAGTGCCTGAGTTCATGGTTTTAAACAGGTTGAACGTACCAACCAGTACACCCACAATGTAAAGTGAACCACCCACGGTACGGGCGATGTACATTGGAATAAGGTGTGTAACGGTTTCCATGAAGTTAGGGTACATCAGGGTGCCGTCAGCGGTGAATTCTTTCCACATCAGCGACTGAGTAATACCGCCCCAATAGATTGGAATCACGTAGATTACCATACCCATAGTTGCCGCCCAGAAGTGGAAGTTGGCCATTTTTATACTGTACAGCTTGGTGCCAAATATTCTTGGTACTATGAAATACAGCATGGCAAAGGTAAGACCACCGTTCCATGCAAGTGCAGCGGTATGTACGTGGCTGATTACGTAGTCGGTGTAATGGGTGATGGCGTTCACGCTTTTGAACGACATCATAGGCCCTTCAAACGTAGCCATACCGTAGGCAGTAACACCCACGACGAGGAATTTTAGCACCGGATCCTGTCGAACACGATCCCATGCGCCGCGAAGGGTAAACAAACCGTTAATCATACCACCCCAGGATGGCGCGATGAGCATCACCGAGAACACAACGCCCAGCGACTGAGCCCAGCCCGGAAGCGCGGTGTACAGAAGGTGGTGAGGACCAGCCCATATGTAAATAAAGATCAGCGCCCAGAAATGGACAATCGATAGTCGGTAGGAGAAAATCGGGCGGTTTGCTGCCTTAGGAATGAAGTAGTACATAAACCCAAGGAAAGGCGTGGTTAGGAAGAACGCCACAGCATTGTGCCCGTACCACCATTGTACCAGCGCATCCTGCACACCAGCGAACATCGAGTAGCTTTTGAGCATATCAACCGGCAGAACCAGGTTGTTAACGATATGCAGCACAGCAACCGTAATGAAGGTGGCTATGTAGAACCATATGGCAACATACATGTGTTTTACACGGCGTTTGTAGATGGTTACCATCATATTTACGCCAAAAATCACCCATACTACAGCAATGGCAATGGCTATCGGCCACTCCAGTTCAGCATATTCTTTGCTTTGTGTGTAGCCAAAAGGAAGGGTGAAAACAGCAGAGACAATAATTGCCTGCCAGCCCCAGAAATTTAGTTTACTGAGGGTGTCGCTCCACATCCTGCTTTTGCACAGGCGCTGCAGAGAGTAGTAGATCCCCAGAAAAATGGCGTTGCCGGCAAAGGCGAATACAACGGCATTGGTATGTAGCGGACGCAGGCGGCCATAGGACAATTCCGGAATGAATCCCAGAAAGTTTGGCGCGAACAGTTTGATTGCAATAATCAAACCTACAAGCATACCAATTACACCCCATATAGCGGTCGCAATCGCAAAATTGCGGACAATCTTATTGTCGTAGTAAAAGGTTTCAGTTGCCATGGTTTATGATTTGTTTGTGTGTTGTGATTTTTTGGTTTGTTTTTCTTCAGAGTCTTTCGTCGAATCGGTACCGGGCTCGTCATCAAATAAAATGCGAACCGATGGTGTGTATTTGTCTTCATACTGTCCGCTCTTCATGGCCCAGATAAATGCCAGAAGAAATCCGGTCGCAATAAGCAGACTGAAGGCGATTAACATGTACATTACGCTCATGTTTGTAATCCGTTTTTCCATGCAGCCCAGTGGGTTGCGATGGTAGTGAAAAAAATGACAGAAATTGAACTCACAGGCATAATGATCGCGCAAATGAGTGGGGAAAGCGTGCCGGTTACGGCGTAAGAAAGCCCGATAATGTTGTACAGCAGCGAAATACCAAAGCTGATGTAGATTATAGTGATGGCTTTTTTTGAGAATCCGAGCACCCGGTCGAGAAGCCGCAGGGAGCCGGCCTCCATAATTACGTCGCTGGCCGGAGTGAAGCTGCTGGTGTCTTCGGCCAGCGAAATTCCTACAGTGCTCGAGCGCAGGGCACCTGCATCATTCAGACCGTCGCCAATCATAAGCACCTCGGCTTTGCCGGCTCTCAGACCCTCAATAAACGCAAGCTTGTCATGGGGCGTCTGGCGAAACCGCAGCTGACCTTCGTTTCCGAATACGGGCGCAAGATTTTTTTGCTCGCGGTCATTATCGCCGGAAAGCAGGTACACGTTTTCTCCAACGGAGTTGCGCAGGTTGCCTACGAGCTCGTTCATGCCGGTTCTGTACTGGTTGGCCAGTTCGAAATAGCCGGGTATGATGCCATCAATCGAAACATAAACGCGTGAAGCATCGGCGGAATCGGTATTGTTGACTTCTTCTCCGGCTCCAACCCATTTTGCAGAACCTATCCGCACGGTGTTTTCATTTATGATGGTTTCCGTGCCTTTGCCGCTTTCCTCGGTGTACGAATCGGGGCGAAGCAGTAATTCCTGAACCGGAGTCTCTACTCCTTTCTTCAGGTGATTGTAAATGGTACGACCAAGAGGGTGTGTATTCTCGTGCAGGGAAGAAAGAAGAAGCCGGATTTCATCCTGATCCAGATTACGACCCCTGAAGGCTACATCGCTCTGGTTGCGGTGCGTGAGCGTGCCGGTTTTGTCGAAAACCACGCTGTTGATTACAGCAAACTGCTCCGTGACCTCAGAGTTCTTCAGGTAAATCTTGTTTTTGCCCATAATTTTGGTGGCCCAACCCAGTGTGAAGGGGGCCGATAGCGCAATCGCACACGGGCAGGCAATTATGAGCACGGCAGTAAACGCATTAATGGCCAGGCCGGGCTCGTTGGGCAGCCAGTACAGAGCAGCAAGAGTGGCGATGCCCAGTATAGCTGGAGAAAAATACCGGCTAAATCTTGCCGAAGTAGAGTGTAATCCCTCTGCTTTGGGCTTGCGGAATGTCTCGTTGTTCCAAAGCCGGGTGAGATAGCTGCTCGAAACCGGCTTAACGGTTTTAAAAAGCGCGGAGGTCTTCACATTTCTTCCGCCGGCATAAACAAGTTCGCCTTTAGTTACATGAATGGGCTCGGATTCGCCGGTTACGAAGCTGTAGTCCAGCCAGGCCTCGGTTTCAAGCAGAATGGAATCAGCAGGAACGAGCTCCCCGTTGCGGATTACAATCTTGTCGTCGGTTTCAATTCGGGTGGCGGCCACGCTTTCTTCTTCACCCGATTCTGTGAGACGAATTACAGATAACGGGAAGTAGGCCTTGAAATCCCGGTCGAAGGAAAGGCTGTCATACGTTTTCTGCTGGAAAAGACGTCCGACTAAAAGAAAGAATACCAGCATGGTGAACGAGTCCATATAACCCACACCATAGCCGGAAAAAATCTCGTACAGACTTCGGGAGAACATCGCAATAATTCCCAGCGAAATGGCAATGTCCATACTCCACTGCCGCTGTCGTATACTCGTTATTGCCGGTTTATAAAAGTCCAGACTGCTGTAGAAAAACACTGGCAGCGCCAAGATAATATTCAGCCCGCCAAAGAGCTTTAAAAACTGCTGATCAATTCCGCCGGGACCGGCAAGATACTCCGGTAAGCTGAACAGCATAATATTACCGAAGGCAAAACCAGCTATTCCGATTTTTAGCAGCAACGGCCGGTTGTTGTGTTTTTGCTTCTTCTCGCTAAGGTGGTCCAGGCTTAAGTCCGGCTCGTAACCAATTCCGGAGAGCAAACCTGCAAGTCTGGAAAGCGGCAGATTTTGGATATCAAAATGTATGGATGCTTCTCTGCGGTCGAAGAAGACTTCAACCTGCTTCACTCCTTTCTCAAGCTTATGAAGGTTTTCGAGCAGGTAAATGCATGAGCTGCAGTGTATTTGAGGCAGCCGGAGCGTAACCCGGGCCTGTTTTCCGTCGTTAAAATCAAGAAGCTTCTGGCCTACGGCGGGGTCATCAAGATGGGCAAATTCTTTGGATTTCTTTGCTTTGCGCATTGAAATACCGGGGGTGTCCTTATCGAGACTGTAATAAGAAGATAGCCCGCTTTCGCTCAGAAGCTCGTACACAGTCTGGCAGCCATGGCAACAAAAACTATTGTCGCCACTGCTTATAAGCTCTTCCTCGCATGGTTCACCACAATGGGTGCACTGCGTTTTTTCTAATAGTTCAGCAGGCATTTGTTTTACTCAAAAAAATCAGCTTTTCGCTCTTCGCTCGAATCGAAAAAGACCGTCTGTCATCATGGTCGAGGTATCGTTAGCGAGTTCCTCAAGCGTGGTTGATTTCAGCCATTCCTCAATTTTCCCGCGCTTTTTCCCCCATTCTTCATGGAAAGGGCAGGGTTCAATATCGCCGCAGCCACTAATGCCCAGAAAACAAGTCTGGAAAAATTCATCACCCTCCACAGCGGTTACGATGTCGAACATGGTAATTTCAGATGCATCCTTAGCCAGGTACACGCCTCCATTGATACCACGCCTGGTGCCAATAATTCCAGGCTCAATCAGATGGGTGAGCATCTGACTAAGGTAGGTGCTTGGGCTGTTGAGCGGCTCGGCCAGTTTTGAGGCCGAAACAGCAACTCCTGTTCCCTGTTTGCTCAGGGAAATCAGCGCGGTAAGGGTGTATTGGGTACCTAAAGAGAGAAATTGCATGGTCCGAATTCTATATCCGATATTGATATTAGAATATAGGGGTAAAGCTATTTAGATAAAATCTAAATGCGACATTAATATTCGATTATCTGATTATAGGGACCAATTCCGTAGCCGTTTGCCGGGTATAGCTTTAGCAAAATCAGGCCCAGCCGGACTGCAGTAAACAAACAGCTTTTGAGTCAGATTTGCGCGTAAGCACATGATCGAAGTTGAGGTTTTTTGAGGCGTCCTCAAGCGGTCGACAGTAGGATTCGATGGTATCACCATAAAAGCACTCGGCTTTAAATACGATGTCGAGAGACTTAAGCTTCTTATTTTCAAAAACCGTTTCCGGTACGCTCTCAATACCCCACTCCATATATTTCACATTGTTTACGTGCCGGTTTAAATCCAGGTCGTGCCTGCGAATGCGGAATTCGGAGGTACATGTGTCTTCAGAATCGTCATCCGGGTCGAAGCCGGTAAGGCGTTGGGCAGGGAAGGGCATGATTTTGGGCCCGAATGATTCACTCACGTCTTTTACGCTGTCCGGAACGCCAACTACGCGCCTGCTGTCGAGATCCAGAATCACCCAGCTTGAAGTTGCCCGAACGAGGATTTCACCCGCTTCATTTTCAACTTTATAATCCCGGTAGGCCAGGATGCGGTCAGCTCCGGTAGGGTATGTTGTTAGGGTGATGGTCTCATTGTCAGAGGGCAGCCGTTCAATTTCGATACAAAACCGCTGAAGCACCCAGGTTTTCCCGCTTTCATGCAGAGAGCGGACCGACCAGCCCAGATCATCGGCATGTTTACCGGCTCCGTACTGAAGAATATTGAGGAGAGAAGACGGGGTCAGCAGTCCCTTATCGTCGGTTTCGAATGTTCTTACGGTGTGGGTGAACACAAATGGCTTCATCATACAAAATTGAGTGAACAGATATGAGCCGCCAATATAACCGCTTTTGAAGGCAGGATAAAGGATGATGCGATTTGTGCTAATCTTCGAAGGCCGGATGCGGTGGCTGCTCCGGGGGCTGAGGTTCGGGCAGGTAGAAGTCGGGCATGCCAAGCACGCGTCTGTACAAAAACAAAATGGCCGAAGTACACTGCCTTATCTGATACCGGCTGCATTTCCTGTAGCAGGAGAGGTGAAGCAGATAAATCCGGATATGCCAGTCCGAAAGATCGTAAGGGTGGGTGAGGTAATGAAACCGAATGAATGCGGCTACCCACTTCCGGTAACGGTACCGGCTGCGCGGGGAGTATCCTTCATCGAGTAGCTGCTGATCGTACTGCTGTAGTAGTTTCATATGGATTTGGCTTTTTACCCTATAGAGCGACAGAGTCACAAAACCTTACAGAGTTTGAAACATTTAAACTCAAATCAGGCTTTAATTCCGAAACAGTGTTGCAGCATTTGCTCTATTTTAGCCGTATATACCTTTACAGTAGTCTAAGAATAATCCCTGAATTCGAATTTAACTTTTAAGGGACAGAGATGCTCACGGATTACACCACAGATTTTCACTTCGTGGGAATCGCTACCCCTGCCTTTGTTAGCCGCGGCAGACAGGCAGGCTCGGTGCACGGATTATTAATCAGACATATTCAATTTTAATGCCGGAATTTAAGAGACCTTCGACCTTCGACCTTCGACCTTCGACCATTTCCATCCATCCAAACTGAAACCGGCTCCAAATCATGTACAACCCGAGAATCATCACCATTTTTGCAATGCTTTTCCTGCTTCTCGCCTCCTGCGATACGGTGGATCCGATTAATTTGAACAATTTATCGGAAGAAGATCGTGCTGAAGCCTATCAGTTTGCATTATGGTATACGGGAGA
>Ga0207421_10003766_pt1 | contig 17867 bp, 14 predicted proteins | sample SodLakKL_010_SED_4_FD_187542 | JGI IMG/M metagenome (GOLD analysis project Ga0207421, IMG submission 187542) | Alkaline sediment microbial communities from Lake Tanatar, Kulunda Steppe, Russia - 8KL_010_SED (SPAdes) (version 2) | ecosystem: Environmental > Aquatic > Non-marine Saline and... | reverse complement strand
TGGGTAGCATCGCATCGTCTGATGCTGAGGATGCCCTTGCTCGCTTGCAGGGTAATGTCGAGGGGCGTGTTTTGAATGAACTGCTCCATGCAAGGCTATCCTGCGCCGCTGATTTTGTACAGGACCAAAAGGTTTCCCGTGCTATGGGAGTTTATGAGCAGCTTCTTGGTGAATCGATGCCTGTTCAGGTTCAGGTAGGTGCTTTGCAGGGCTTTGTCGAAATAGGAGCCGACGGCACAGATGAGCGTATTGTGAACATAATAGGCAGCAGGAGTGGCCGCCTTCAGATGGCCGCTATTATGCTTTCGGCAAAAGTTGAAAGTGAGCAAATAGTTTCTTTGCTTGGTGAGCTTATGCCTGAAACCGACGAGCAGACACAGATTACTGTTCTGGCTGCGCTTTCTAAGAGAGCGGATATCAGCGCGATGCCCTATGTCAAAAAAGCCGCTCAAAGTGACAATGTATCCGTAAGGGTAGCCGCACTGGAAGCACTGAAAAACACCGGTGATGGATCGGCAGTGGAATTTCTGGCAGTCAGAGCGGCAGAAACTACCGGTCAAGAACAACGAGCAGCGCGCGAAAGCTTATATGCGATACCCGGACAGGATGTGAATTCGACAATTATTGACCTTGTACCAGAGACTCCGCAACGAGTAAAAGCAGAGCTACTGACAGCTATCGGTCAGCGTTATATGGATAACGGGATTGAATTGCTTCTCAAAAATGCTGCGTCTGATGAAGCAGAGATTGCCTCTGCCTCGATGGGCGGTCTCAGGCGAATCGGCAACAAGGAGCAATTTCCCCAGTTGGTTGATTTGATGCTAAATGTTGAATCTTCCATGCAAGGGCAGGTTGAGCACACTATCTTGACAGTTCTTAACCGTTGCGGCGGCTCTGATATATTAACGGATTCGGCGTTACAGTATTTACCGACCGAGGATGTTGACTCGCATGCCCTGCTTCTTAATTTGCTCGGACATTCAGGATACAAAAAAGGTTTGGATGTGATTCTGGAAGGGCTTGAAAGTCAAGAAAATGTGATAAAGCGGGCGTCGATAGACGCCGCCGGTAACTGGCCAGGGTGTGAAGTTGTTGAGCCTTTGCTGAAGGTAGTCTCGGAAACCGATGAAAGAACCCACCGAGTCGTAGCGTTCCGCGCGGCGGTTAGTCGGGCTTCAGAGTGCGGAGAAGTTGCTGACCGGCAACGCCTGCAATTGTTAGGCAAGTGTATAGATGTGGCCCCGGACGCCAATGAAGCCCGTCGAATATTACCCGCGCTTCGAGAGATTCATCTGGTGGAATCTGTGAAGCTTACTTCAAAACTTCTGAACAAGCCCGGGCTGGAAGATGAGGCAGCAACTACAATTGCTCGGATTAGCAAAAATTTACCAAAGGGTGATTTGCAGGAAATTGAACCAATTCTGCAAAAGGCTCATGAAGCTACGCAAAATGCAGAAGTCAGGCAAGATATTGCTGAGCTTATCAATGAAGTTCAATAAGTATTTCTGTCTGAAAAGTTTTTTAAGATTTTACAGTATTAATATTACCGGCTGTTGATCAGGCAGTTTCTTTTCTTGTGTTATTTGCCCGTTTGGTATAGAATTCCGTTTTTGATATGGAAGATGTGCTGGATTTATCCATTATTATACCGGTTTTTAATGAATCGTCAAAAATAGAGAAAGATGTTTTTGCCGCCGCAGATTTTTTGTGTGAATACGATTTATCCGGCGAAATTATCGTCTCTGATGATGGCAGTACAGACGATACGGCTGACAAGGTTAAGGCGATTGAAGATCCTCACGGTGTGGATATGAGACTTTTGTCCTTACAGAGTCATCTTGGCAAAGGGGCGGCGGTCAAAGAAGGTATTTTGGCAAGTTCGGGCAGGTATGTGATGTTTAGTGACAGCGGTTGTTGTATTGGATACGAGCAGGCTATGAGAGGATTAAAGCTTATAGAGAACAAGGAGTGTGATCTTGCGTTTGCCTCCCGCAAACTGCCCGATTCGGTTATTAAGCTCGATAAAGGGCTATGGCGCCGTTTTTGTTCTTTCATGTTTCGTTTATCAGCTATATTAATTGCCCGTGTACCTGCCGATTTGACAGATACACAGTGCGGATTTAAGATTTTTAAGGGTGATGTGGCCCGGAAGATATTCAGCGAGTGCAAAACCGAGGGATTTTTGTTTGATGTTGAAATTGTCCTTCGTGCGGCTAAATATGGCTATATTATCCGTGAATTTCCTGTTTCGTGGTATTGTGACCTTGACAGCAGGCTTTCAGCGGGTCAAAGCACTTTTGGGATTCTGCGGGATTTATTCCGATTACGAAGGATTGTTCGTTAAATAATGTTTAATTTTTGTTAAAAGAAAGGTTTGATTATGGCTGCAAACAGAAAGCTAAGAATGGGCATGGTAGGCGGAGGAATCGGAGCTTTCATAGGTGATGTTCATCGCAAAGCTGCCGCTTTAGACGGCCAGATAGAGTTGGTCGCCGGAGCCTTTGATATTGATCCTGAGAAATCAAAAAAAGTCGGCAGGGAGTTATTCCTTGATGACAGAAGGGTTTACGGCAGCTATGACGAAATGATAGAGCATGAAAAGGCGTTGCCGGAATCCGACCGCATTGATTTTGTAAGTATATGTACGCCTAACCACACTCATTTTCCGATAGCCAAGGGTTTTCTTGAGGCAGGTTTTCATGTTATGTGCGAAAAACCAATGACAATAAGCGCTGATCAGGCTCGCCAGTTGGATAAAATAGTCAGCGAAAAAGGGCTGGTTTTTGGTTTGATGCACAACTATACCGGCTACCCAATGGTTAAACTCGCCCGAGATATGGTTCGCCAGGGAGATGTCGGCAAAATCCGCAAAGTAGTAGTTCAATATCCTCAGGGCTGGCTTGCTACGGCTCTGGAAAGCACCGGAAATATGCAGGCATCCTGGCGTACAGACCCTGCCAAAAGCGGCGGCTCCGGCTGCGGCGGTGATATCGGCACTCACGCCGAGAACCTGGCAGAATATATCACCGGCCTGAAGATTACACATTTGTGTGCCCAGCTTAATACTTTTGTTGAGGGTAGAAAGGTTGATGACGATGTCAATTGTCTGCTCAAATTTGATAACGGCGCTTCGGGTGTTCTTCACGCCAGCCAGATTAGCGTAGGTGAAGAAAATAATCTGGCTATCTGGGTATATGGCGAAAAGGCCGGGCTTGAGTGGCACCAGGAATATCCCAATGATCTATGGGTTAAGCCATTAGGCCAGCCGGAACAGAAGTGGCGTCGGGGCAATCCCTTTGTTGCTGAAAAAAGTGCCGCTGCCGGCCGTTTCATGAGAATCCCGCCGGGACACCCTGAGGCTTTCTTTGAAGCGATGGCCAACATTTATAGAAACTTTACTGACACTATCATAGCAAAAACAGAGGGCAAAAAGCCTGATGAAATTGTGCTTGACTTTCCCGATGTTAAGGATGGGCTCCGAGGAATGCTTTTTTTGGAGACACTTTTGGAAAGCGCAAAAAGCGATAAGAAGTGGACTGAACTAAAATCTTAAATCTTAAATTGAGGAGAAATAAAATGGCAAGACCAGTGACATTATTTACAGGCCAATGGGCAGATTTACCTATTGAAGAACTTGCAAAGAAAGCCAAATCATGGGGCTATGACGGATTAGAACTGGCGTGCTGGGGCGATCATATGAATGTCGCAAAGGCCGCTACTGACAAGGATTATTGTAAAAAGCAAATGGATATACTAAAGAAGAATGATTTGCAGCTTTTTACGATAAGTAATCATCTGGCCGGACAGTTAGTGTGCGATCCGAATGATGATTCCCGCTCGGACGGATTTGCCCCTGACGATTGTGCCGGTAGTGCCGACAAGAAGCGCGAATGGGCGGTGGAGGCGATGAAGAATACAGCCAGGGCAGCAAAGAATCTCGGCCTAAAAACAGTGGCAGGCTTTACCGGCTCACCGATATGGCACATGCTATACAGCTTCCCGCCGGTTTCCGATAAGATGATTGATGAAGGATTCAAGTATTTCGCCGATATGTGGAACCCGATTCTTGATGTTTTCGATGAATGCGGCGTGCGGTTTGCGCTGGAAGTGCACCCTACAGAAATAGCTTTTGATTTATATACAGCCGAACGCGCTCTTGAGGCTGTCGGCGGTAGAGAAGCTTTCGGCTTTAATTTCGACCCCAGTCATTTACTTTGGCAAATGGTTGAGCCTGCTGAATTTCTGCGAGCCTTTCAGGACAGGATTTACCATGTTCACATGAAAGATGCCGCCCTCCAGCTTGACGGCCGTAGCGGGATACTGGCGTCTCATCTGAATTTCGGGCAGGTAAATCGAGGGTGGGATTTTCGCTCACTTGGCCATGGTGATGTCAATTTCGAGGAGATTATACGCTGGCTGAATCGGATAGGCTATTCCGGGCCGCTTTCTGTGGAATGGGAAGACAGCGGAATGGATCGTGAACATGGTGCTGAGGAAGCCTGTACATTTGTAAAAGGTGTGGATTTTGCGCCTTCACAGATAGCATTTGACGCCGCATTCGATGAGAAAGAATAAATGACTATTTTCGTTGGTTTAGACAAATGGAGTAATTTATGACTTTTAAAGGAGCTATTAGCAGGCGAAACTTCCTTAAAACTGTTTCTGCAACTGCTGCGGCCGCGCCTTTTGTTGTTGGCAACTCCAATGCAAAAGCTGATAATCGTGTTTACAACATCGCTATGCTCTCTACAGCTCACATTCATACTCGCGGTTTTATGAATAATATCAAAGATCGTGGTGATTGCAGGATGGTTTATGTGTGGGATGATGTTGAAGACCGAGGCAGACGCTATGCTGAGGAATTTAATGTTGAGTTTGAGGGTGATCTAGACGCTATTGTAGCAGATCAGAATGTGGACGGTTTCATAATATGCTCTGAAAATACGCGCCATCTTCCTTTGCTTGAAAAATCACTACCTACAGGTAAGCCGGTTTTTTGCGAAAAACCGCTGGTAACATCCACAGAAGACTTAAAAATAGTTCAACAACTGCTGACTGAGTATAAAACGCCACTATTTTGTGGATATTTTCAGCCATTTACGGGACAGATGCAGGGGATAAAAAAGCTCATAGATGACGGGGTATTTGGCAAGATCACAAGAGTCAGATACAGAAATGCTCACCACGCTGCCTATGGCCGTTGGTTTGATAACCCCGACCTTGCCTGGTTTGTTGATCCTGAACTTGCCGGCGGTGGTGCTTTTATGGATATGGGCACTCACGCAGTTCATCTTGTGTTAATGCTTTTTGGAAGAGCTGACAAAGTCTGGGCTAAGATTCGTAATGAATCGGGCGAATATCCCGAGGTTGATGATTTTGGCGTTGCAAAAGTTGAGTTCAAAAACGGCATTCTGGGTAGCGTAGAGGCCGCTTGGACACAAACCGGCGGTATAAGCGGCCTGGAAATAGTTGGTTCAGAACGATCTTTATGGTATGATGGTTCGCGATACCGTTACGGTGGGGCAGGGCATTCGACAGAAAAAGTAGAAAGTGCCTCGAGTGTTCCTGATCGAGTTGACCGTCTTCTTGCGATTCTGAAAGATGAAATATCACAAGAGGATATTGATAATGACCTGCGGGCAACAATGGATGCTGTAATAGTTATGGAAGCGGCATATAATTCGAGTAAACGGGGCGACTGGCAAAGCATTTCTTAATCGTGGCGAACAGTTAGCTTATAATGTAACACATTGAAAGGAAGCTCAAGCATGACTAACCCGGAAATAAACCGAAGAAGTTTTATCAAAAGGTCAACTGCAGGTGTTGCGGCATTTTCCATAATCCCTAGCTATGTTCTGAGCGGGCAAGGCAATGCGGCCCCCAGTGACAGGCTGAACATTGCATTCGTAGGCCTTAGGCGACCAATCGAAGAGTTTGCTTCTACAGAGAACATTGTAGCACTGTGCGATGTTGACGATAGCCAGGGAACTGATCTAAATGATCAGTTTCCCAAAGCTAAAAGATATCGTGATTACCGTAAAATGCTCGAACAAGAAAAGAGCATAGATGCTGTTGTCATCAATACGCCTGACCATAGCCATGCAGTTATCGCTATGGCAGCTATGCAGTTGGGCAAGCATGTCTATTGCGAAAAACCGATGACCCGGCTGCTATGGGAATCAGCAAAACTGCGCGAGGCTGCAAAAAGGTATAATGTGGTCACTCAGATGGGAAATCAGGGCCAAAGTGATGAAGGTGTTCGGATGACCAAGGAATGGCTTGATGCCGGGGCTATTGGTCAGGTTCGTGAAGTTCATTGCTGGACAGATCGCCCCATCTGGCCGCAGGGCATTCAAAGGCCTGAACCCGAGCCTGTCCCGGATCATCTGGATTGGGATCTGTGGATTGGGCCTGTTAAAAAAAGACCTTACAGTTCTAACTATCATCGTTTCAGTTGGCGTGGCTGGTGGGATTTTGGTACCGGTGCTCTTGGTGACATGGGGTGTCACATTTTAAATGCACCGTTTTATGCCCTTGAGCTTGATAATCCGGTAAGTGTTTATGCAAGTTTTAACCGCCCGAATTTATCGCCACGTGTTCCTGGGCCTCGTTATAATGCCTACGATAAAGTTAAAGACGAGACATTCCCCAGTAGTTCAATGGTTCATTATAAGTTCGCCGAAAAGAGCCACCGTGGAGAGATTGATCTTCACTGGTATGACGGCGGCTTAAAACCCAAGCGCCCTGAAGCTTTCGAAATGCGGCGCAGCTTCCCCGGCAATGGTGCACTGTATATCGGTGATAAAGGAGTATTGATGTCAAGCGGCTGGTTAGGCGGCAGCCCGAGGCTCGTACCTGAAACCGCTATGCAGGAATTTGAGTTACCCCCGAAAACTATCGAAAGAATTGATTGCAGCCATCAGCAAAATTGGGTCAGAGCCTGTAAAGGACAAGGTAAACCGACATCTGACTTTGAATACGCATCCGACTTAAATGAAGTTGTTTTACTTGGCAATCTTGCGATAAGGTCTGAGGGCGATTTGGTCCAATGGGATCGCAAAAATATGAAAGTCACAAACATCCCCGATTTGAATGAATATGTAAATCAGGAATATAGGAAGGGATGGAGTTTATGATGTTACGATCAACATCTAAAATCAAATTTGTTGGTGTAATATTCATTCTGGCTTGTATGTGTCGAGTCTCGAACGCTTCTGATACTGATCAATTTGAGGATGATATCATCTCCAACTGGGACCTTGCTGTGCAAACCTGGACATTCAGGCAATTCACACTGTTTGAAGCGATAGATAAAGCCGCGGCTGCCGGGCTGAAATATGTTGAGGTATTTCCCGGCCAGAGAATCAGCGCCGAGCACGGGGATGCAAACACGCATTTTAATATGTCCGCGCAGATGCGAAAGGTAATTAAAGATAGGCTCGATGAAAAAGGAGTTTCCATTCGCGCATATGGCGTAGTACACCCGGACCAGGAACAGCAATGGCGAAATTTATTTGAATTCTGCAAAGATATGGGTATCCAGACAATAACATCCGAACCCCATCCGGATCAACTTGACATGGTTGAGCAACTTTGTATTGCCTACGACATAAACCTGGGCATTCATAATCATCCGGAACCGACGCGGTATTGGAATCCTGAAACTGTATTCGAGCTTGTTAAGGATCGTGATAAAAGAGTCGGAGTATGTGCAGACATCGGCCATTGGATGCGAAGCGGCATAGATCCGTTGGAAGCTCTTAAAATGCTCGGCGACCGGGTAAACAGCCTGCATATGAAAGACCTTAATGAGTTTGGTTCTCGTGACGCGCATGATGTGGTCTGGGGCACTGGTAAGGCTAATGTTGATAAACTGCTCAAACAACTCTACCGACAAGGTTTTAAAGGTGTTATCAGTATCGAATATGAGCACAACTGGGATAATAACCTGCCTGAAGTAAAAAAGTGTGTCGAACATTACAATAAGGTAGTAAGTAATCTTAGCAATGATAAGTAATATAATATGGTTTTACAGCCTTGAATTAATTAATTGATGTATTACGGAGTAATTAACTATGGATCGCAGGAAATTTCTACAATCATCGGCAGCTGCCGGAGCAGGGCTGGTTTTTGCACCGACGGCATTTGGCCAGACTTCTGATAATGAAAATGGCAAAGGTGAAGACGACATTTATGTAGCTCTTCTCGGCGCCGGAGCACAAGGGCAGATTCTTATGAGTAGTCTGCTGCGAATGGGGCAGACAAGCGGAATAAAAGTTCGTGCTGTATGTGATATATGGGAGGCTTATAATCTTCGCCGTGTATCGCGCACATTGGATGCTTACAGTCGCTTTGGACACAAGGGAACAGCTTATATCGATTATCGCGAAATGCTGGACAAAGAAAAAGATCTTGACGCAGTAATAATCTGTACGCCCGAATTCTGGCATGCCGAGCATACTGTCGCCTGCCTTGAAGCCGGACTTGATGTCTATTGTGAGAAAGAGATGTCCGACACCATAGAAGGCGCTCGCAAAATGGTCGAGGCTGCCAGGCGCACCGGCAAGCTTCTACAGATAGGCCACCAAAGACGCAGCAATCCAAGATATATTTATTGCTATGATAAAATTATTCACGAGGCCAATCTTCTTAATCGTATAACGACTATTAACGGCCAGTGGAATCGAGGCAAAGCCGCCTGCGAAGACCTCGGTTGGCCCGACGGTACGGAGATTGACAAAGAAATCCTTAGAGAGTACGGATACGAATCAATGCATCAGTTCCGTAATTGGCGATGGTTCAAAGGCCTCGGTGGAGGACCGATTGTTGACCTGGGAAGCCATCAGATAGACATTTATAACTGGTTCCTCGACGCCAGGCCGAAAGCCGTAATGGCCAGCGGTGGAATTGATTACTGGAAAGATCATGAATGGTATGATAATGTAATGGCCGTTTATGAATATGAAACCGCCCAAGGCGCTGTAAGGGCGTTTTATCAGACAATTACGACCAACAGCAGCAACGGCTACTATGAACATTTCATGGGCGACGAAGGGACGCTGGTGGTCACCGAAGGCGCCGGACTTACCAAGGTTTATCGCGAAGGACATGTACCGGAGCGGCAATGGGAAAGATGGGTCAGAGAAGGCATTGTTAAGATAGTGCAGGATGTAACCCAGGAAGAGCAGGACGCCGTTGCTGATGTCAGAGCAACTGTTCCTGCGGCAGAATACGAGCTTCCGGTGGTAATGGATGTTGCTTTCCATCTGCCCCATCTTGAAAACTTTTTTGCGGCGATGCGAGGCCAGGAAGAACTGACCTGTCCTCACGATAAAGGCTATGAAACGGCTGTTACCATACTTAAAGTAAATGAAGCAGTAGAGGCCGGCAAAGAATTGAAGTTCAGCGATGATGAATTCGAAGTTTAAATAAATCAGCCAACAGTTTAAGGAACAAACAGATTGAAAAAAGGATTTTTATTTTACCTGATTAGCATGCTTGCTTTGTCTGGTGTTACATTGGCCCAACAGCTTAAGCTTGGCGATATCGATGACGGCTCCAGGGCTGAAAGAGTGCACCTGATAGAGCTATTCGATGAGCGGGGGCAGATTATATACCCGGATGACGATCCTGCGGTTCCTTTTTCAATGCGGCAGACATGCGGAGACTGTCACACTTATGATCTGGTAAGCCAGGGCTGGCATTTTAATGCCGTAGACCCCAATGTCCCGCCTGGCCGCCCGGGTCAGCCCTGGATACTTGTTGAAAATTCTCTCGGAATGCAGGTTCCACTTTCATACCGGGATTGGCCGGGGACTTTCAATCCTGAAGAGCTTGGCATAAGCACTTTTGAGTTCACCACTCGCTTTGGCCGGCAAATGCCCGGCGGAGGCCCAGGCGAGATACCCAGTGAAAAATTCGACGAAATAATGCGTGCCGAGGTTTCCGGCGATCTTGAAATAAACTGTTTTAGTTGCCACAGCGGCCACAGTGGCCAGGACCACGCAGAATACGCCGACCTTGTTAGGAAACAGAACTTTCGCTGGGCCCCCACCGGGGCGTCTGAGCTTGCTACAGTAACAGGTTCGGCAAAGGAAATGCCGGACATGTACGATTATCTTGCTCCGTCGGGCATGGCAGATGAGCCAACAGTGACATATCGAGAGCATCTGTTTGATAACGCCTATCGGGTTATTCTTGATGTAGGAGGCAAAATCGAATCTCACCAGTGCTACCGGTGTCACTCTAACCGTTATGTTGAGACTGATTTTTCACCGGTTGCCAATGCCGACGAAGATGTACATCTTCACGCTGGCATGACTTGTGTTGACTGTCATACGGAGGACTCGGCTCACCATACAATTCGTGGATACGAAGGCGAACATAAAGTATCTGCAAATCCTATGGCAGAAGCTTCGACTTGCCAGGGCTGTCATATGGGTATTGAGGAACAGCAGCATACAACTGCCGGGAGGTTCAGCGGCCCGGTTCCGGATCACAAAGGCATTCCTCCGATACATTTTGACAAACTTACCTGCACTGCCTGTCATTCGGGACTATGGCCTGAGGAACAGACTGCAGGCGTCCTGACTTCCCGGGCTCACGCATTGGGAACGCACGAGTCACTGCGAGATGATGAAGCACTTCCTGGTATTATTACACCAGTATTCGTCACAGGATATGACGGCAGAATCGAACCTGCGAATCTGGTTTGGCCTGCTTACTGGGCACTGCGGCAGCAGGACGGCATAACGCCGATAACGCTCGAAGATGTCCAGGATATCGCCGGGCCGATAATAGAGCGGATGCTGGATGTACCGGCAAGAGGCTGGCCTGATTTTACTGAGGCTGTTGTCGAGGCAGTACTTGAGGATTTTTCGCAGCAGTTCGATGATGAACCGGTGTATATAAGCAACGGCAGGCTTTACTACCTTGACGACGACGTCGGCATCGCAGATACCGAAGATCCGGCTGCAAAGCCCTATAGCTGGCCAGTTGCCCATAATGTAAGACCCGCGGCCCAATCGCTCGGCGTGCGAGGCTGTGAGGATTGCCATTCTGCGGAAAGTCCCTTTAACTTCGGTGAGGTGATGGTCGAAGGGCCGGTCGGAGAGCCTCGTTTTGTCCAAATGTTCGATTTTCAAGATGTGGACCCTACATATTTGCAATGGTTTGCCTGGTCCTGGATGTTCAGAAATGCGCTTAAGGTTGTATCAATATCCGCAAGCTTAGTACTTGTCGGTGTGTTGCTTTTATATGCCCTTAAAGCTCTTCAGAGTTTAAGCGCCGCGAAAACCGAAAAGTAGTCTGGCAGGAGAATTAAAATATGTTTGCAAATATCGTCGTTATAGTTTTGGTGATAGTTCTGGCAGGTGTTGTTGCGCATTGGACGCTGTTTGCTCCAAAAGGCGGGCAGCTTTTCGATAAACAAAGAAACCAATTGTTTGATCCGTTGAGATACTTAATTTTGTTGGTGCTTTTGATGCTGCCCGAACAAAAGCACAATATTATAGGGATACTTCGGAAGCTGGCATATATTCTGGCTTTTATTTCGGCGGTGGTTCTCGGTATAACAGGATTTTGGCATCCTGTAGCCAGAGACAGCCATGTTAGCGGCTATCTTCTAATGATACATGCTACTTTTGGTCCCATTTTTGCGGCCTGTATGGCTTTTCTTGCCGTATTCTGGGCCGAAAGATGTAAATTTAACAGACAGGACTGTCCTGCTGTAAAGACGGTAATAGATAACTGTGATTATACTGTGAAAAAAGCCGCGCCGAATAAAACGCTGTGGCTGTGGCAGAAGATCCTTTTCTGGGCGATTCTGGCGCTAAGCCCTGTGGTCATTTTGTCCATTGTTTTGACCATGTTCGACCTGGCAGGCACTCACTGGCAGGAGCTGCTGTTGTCTGCGCACCGTTATACATCCCTGGCGTGGATAGCTGGGGCGATTATGCATTCTTATTCGATTTGGCTTATAAAAGCTCGTGAAATAGCAGGCGATTAAAGGCGAACTCCTTGAAAGGAGTTCGGAAAATAATTATCAAGGGACAGGAAAAAAAAGGAGATTAAAATGGTTCAGTTGACAGCATTGTTTGCGGTGTTCGGTTTGGGAATGTGTTTTTCGCTGCTCGGAGCGATAAGCGTAAAACTAATGCCTCGCCTAAACATTGACACGGGCAAATTCGGCTCGCTGGTCTCGGCGCTTATGATAACGGCGGTAGTCGCATCGGTAGTGGTAGGTATGGGTATCGACGCCGTGGGGCATAAACTTTTTGCTGTTCTTGGCTTCATAATAGTGGGTGCGTCTATTTTCGTCATTGCTCGGGTGCCGTCCTACAAGGCCGTGCTTGGGGCTTGTCTGTTTCTGGGCATCGGCGCAATGTGCTTGAATAATGTTGGTAATACGCTTGCTCCGGAAGTACTATTCGACGGAGAAAGAGCAACTGCTGCATTGAACCTTGCAAATGTATTCTTTGGTCTGGGACTGTTTCTAACGCCGTTTATCGCCAGTTTCCTGTTCCGCAAAACGACCTATGAAAATGCCGTGTCAGTATTGGCAGCCATAGCTTTTGTGCCGGTAATATTCGCACTTTTGGCGACAAGGTACCCTGATGTCGAATTAGGTTTTACCTTTGGTGATGCCGCTGGCTTATTAGGCCAACCGGTTGTTCTGATAGCTGGCCTTACGCTTTTCTGCTATATCGCACTTGAGGCGTCGTTCTCCAACTGGATAGCTCCATACGCAAAGCAGATTATAAGCACCGAATTTAAGAGCCTCTCCGAAAGCGTAGTTGACGCTAACAGCCAGCAGATGCTTTCTATTTTTGCTATCACAATGATGGTTGGACGATTGCTGGCAAGTCAGATAGCTATTGTCGAAAATTACGGAGCCTGGGTTATCGCCCTGATGGCATTGATAGCATGTGTCATAATTTATGCGATGACAGTTAGCGGTGCAATATGGTCGGGTTTACTGATTGGAGCCGGAGGTTTGTCTTTTTCGGTGATTTTCCCGACAATCGTTGGGGTTACCCATTCAAAACACCCCGACCAGTTTGGCAGTGTTTTTGGTGTTATATTTGCAATTGCACTTCTTGGGGCGGTTATAGTGCCAAAAGCCATCGGTAATTTAGCAAGGGGCAGAACTGTTCAGCGAAGCCTCCGGCTTTTGATTCCTATTGGAGCAATACTGGTTGTTTTGGCGATAATACTGGGCTACCTGCCCGCTGCGACTTGAAAGACGGTGAATTAAATGATATAATTGCAGTTACAAAGCACTGCTTGTTTGAAATTGAAATGTTGGTCGTAGGCGGTAGTCTTATCCAATTGCCTGGACCTGATTAAACTGAAAAAAAGAATTAAAGGAAATTACGATGAGCAAATTACTACTATCATTATTTTTGGTGCTTGCTGTAACCTTAGTTGGTTGTGGTGATGAAGAAGTGGATGAACAGATGCCCGTAAACGGCGAACCTCCCGAAGTTGAACATGACGAAGAAGCCGCTGACCCTGGGATGGTGGAAATCGAACCGGAGCTGCCCAGGCCGATGTTCGTCGGCACACCGGTGCCTGCAGAGGTTGACCATCTCGAGCCTCCGCGGGAGGAGGCCGGAGAAAGGCCGCCGTTGCTTGCACCTGAGGGTACCGAAAATGTAGCTCTCGGCAAGCCGGTTACCAGTAGTGATCCTTTTCCCATTATCGGTGAACTGGAGATGATCACTAACGGCGTAAAAGATGGCTCGGACGGCAATTTTGTGGAGTTAGGCCCATTTGAGCAGCATGTTACCATCGACCTGGAAGATATGTACGAGATTTATGGTATTTATGTATGGCACTATCACCAGGAAGCCAGGATTTACTTCGATGTCGTTGTTAAAACAGCCGATGACCCCGACTTTACCGAAAATGTCAATATACTCTTCAACAATGACCTCGACAATAATCACGGCTTGGGAGCCGGAGAAGATTTGCGGTATATTGAGACATTTGAAGGTAAGCTGATAGACGCCAAAGGCGTCCAGGGAAGATATGTCCGTCTCTACAGCAATGGTAATAATGTAAACGATCTGAACCACTATATCGAAGTAGAGGTTTACGGCAAACCTGTCCAATGAGCAAGAGTTTTGCATGGCAGTTTGCCCTTGTGCTGGTAGTACTGATCGGCGTAGGGTTTCGTTTTGCTTCACTGTCTTCTCGACCTATGCATACGGACGAAGCCGTGCACGGCATAAAGTTTGCCCAATTGCTCGAAGACGGTTATTATCGATATGACCCTTATGAATATCACGGCCCTACGCTGAATTATCTTACATTGCCTGTTGCATGGGCAACAGGTGCTGACAGCATCGAAGATGTCAGTGAGGCTATGCTGAGAATTGTTCCGGCCTTGAGCGGTCTGGGAATTATTCTTTTGATTCTCGCACTCAAGCCCATCTTGCCGCCCGCTTATATTGCGGCGGGGGCATTGCTTACGGCAATATCACCGGCAATGGTGTTTTACAGTCGATACTACATACAGGAAATGTTGCTGGTATTTTTTCTGTTTGGCTTGATTGTATCCGCCTATCGCTATCTCCACAGCCAAAAAATTATATGGATTGTACTTGCCGGCCTAGCCGCAGGGTTGGCCTTTGCAACAAAAGAAACCTTTGTCATAGCTTTTGGAGCAGGCGGACTTTCGATAGTTGCTATAATCTTTACAGATAGGCAAACAAGAGAATTCTTACCAAAACTAAATCCTTTCCACCTGATTTATGGCTTGATTGCCGCGGTAGCTATTTCGATACTCTTCTATTCTTCTTTTTTTACTAACCCCAGCGGCGTTATAGACTCCGTCAGGACCTTTACGACATATTTATCGCGTGCTGAAGGTGACGGACATGCCAACCCCTGGCACTATTTCCTTAGAATTCTTTTTTACTGGGATAAAACTTCAGGTCCGGTTTGGACCGAGTGGCTAATCGTTTTAGGTGCATTGGGGGGGATCTGTATCAGTTTTGCAGGAAGGGATGTTCCCAGACGACAATTCTGGAAATTTCTCGGATTTTACGGTTTTATACAACTTGCCGTTTATTCAGCAATACCTTATAAAACGCCTTGGTGTATAGCAGGTTTTGTCCAGCCGATGGCGCTGCTGGCTGGTTTCGCCATTGTATGGCTGGTTTCAAATTCCCGCGGACTGTTAAAAGCTGGATTAATTGTGCTTGCGGCGGTCGGCTTTGTGCATTTGGGATATCTTGCTTATTTGAACACTTTCCGATACTCTACCGACCCTGGTAATCCCTATGTGCATACCCATCCCCGCGAAGATTTTTACAAAATAAACGAGGAAGTCAGAAACCTGCTGGAGCAAAGTGAAGAATACTTAACCGTACAGGTTATATTTACCGACCATGAGTATTGGCCGTTACCTTGGTATTTTAGAGATTTACCACAGATAGGTTATCATAGCCAACCCAGTTTCGATATAGCAGGTTCAGATATTATTATAGCAGATATTCGCCAGGAACAAAAACTTGTCGAGCTGATGTACCAAAAGCGTCCTCCCGGCGAGCGTGACTTATATCTGCCTGTTTTAGACATCCCTGCGGAGCTTCGCCCGGCGGCCGCCATTCAGATATACATAAAAGCCAATATCTGGACACAGATGACGAGCAAATACCCTAATGGCGAGAACATAGAATGACTGCTGCAGATGCAAATCTTGGGTTTCGTTGTATAGATAAATGCCGGGAAAAGTTCTTTCGTTTTTCGCACTTAGCAATGGCTACAACCTTTGAAATTCTCATATCAGGCCACAACCAGAAATATGCCCGACAAGCCGCTAATGATGCTTTCACAAAGCTTAATCATATCGAAAACCGGCTTAGCATGTTCATTGAAAACAGCGATATCAGCAGGATTAATTCAGCAGAAAAAGGACAGAAAGTAATCATAGATATTGAAACCTGCAAATGTCTTTGCTATGCCGTAGAGCTAAATCGTCTTACCCAGGGTGCTTTTGATATAGCCTTCTACGCCGGAAAAGGGCTGACCTCTGATAAACTTAATATCGACATCCAAAGTTGCACTGCCGAAAAACTTCAGCAGGGCGTAAAAGTTGACCTTGGCGGAATTGGCAAAGGCTGGGCGGTTGACGAGATAATTGATAATCTAAAACAATGGAAAATTACAAACGCTTTTGTCAATGCCGGTTCAAGCACTATTTATGGTTTTGCCCCGGGCTACGATAAAGGCTGGCCCGTTAAAATAAGCAACCCCAAAAATAACAAAAAGCTGCTTTTTCACTCTTTTCTTAACGGATTAGCAATAGCAGGTTCCGGCCTACAATTCGGCCCGCATATAACCAACCCGAAAACAACCAGAGAAATTGACGAAAAGTTTGCGGCTTGGTCTATTGCTCCCGACGCAACTACCGCGGACGCCCTCTCAACAGCCTTCATGGTGATGGAGCCTGCTCAAATCGAAGAGTTCTGTGAAAAAAATGTTGATACTGCCTCAATGATTATGCTAAAATCAGAAACAGATCAAAATGTTATTATGCATTTTGGTCAATGGCCGAATATGGAGCAAAAGCTGTGAGCAAAAATCTAAACTATAACTTAAGCAATAGGAGCAAACAATGTTTTCATCGAATGAATGCTGGAGAGTATCGGTTTTAGGAGTTTTGGTCTTGAGCCTCGGATGCAACGGCCTCGCTAACGGAAAGTGGGAAATTCACGATGTAAATCGGCCTCAGCCGCCCATCGTAACTCCGGGTGAATACTCCGTTGAGCCGCCTTCCGATGCGATTATACTTTTTGACGGCTCTGATTTTTCAAACTGGCAGTCCAGAGAAGGCGACCACGTCCAATGGAAACTCGAAGAAGGCCAATATATGGAGGTTGTTGACGGCACAGGAGACATTATAACCAGAGACTCCTTTGGCGACTGCCAGCTATATATAGAGTGGGCAGTTCCAGAGAAAATTGAAGGTCACGGCCAGGGGCGGGGCAACAGTGGAGTTTTCTTCATGGACCGTTACGAAATCCAGATACTCGATTCTTATGAAAATGAAACCTATCCCGACGGCCAGGCAGGGTCAATTTATGGCCAAAATCCGCCACTTGTAAATGCATCACGAAAACCGGGGCAGTGGCAAAGCTTTAACATTATATGGCGTGGACCTGTCTTTGATGATAACGGTCAGCTTGTAAAACCTGCAAGGATCACCGCTTTTCACAACGGTGTGCTTATCCAGGACAATTTTGAATTGACCGGGCCAACAAGGCATAAAAGACGTCTGCCATACCAGGCTCACCCCGACAGATTACCTATAAGGCTTCAGGAACATGAAGATAGTGTGAGGTTCCGAAATGTCTGGATTCGTGAACTAGAATAAATAATTACAAATACTGTCAATACTTCATAACATTTGAACTTATGGGTATAATCTTTTCAACTTAAGCCTTGCTTTTTAGTTGTAAACTGCCAGTATACCGCTTTCTGGTTAATGTTTTCGCGTGCGATATCAGGCTTTGACTTTTTGTTGGTAATGTCACCATATTCTTCATCTAACCGCACTGCTTACGCCAGTTGTAATAAATAGCATCACTGGTACTAAGCTGCTAGTAGGCATGAGTGATCATAACTGCCGGTAGCAAGGATTTTGTATGTCTCTCACAGTTTCTTGACGATCTGTTCTGGGCTGCGATTCTTCTGTTTTGGTAGAATGGGAGTATCCCAGCTTTTTTATATGGTTATGGGCGATGTTATTATCTCGATATGGGAGTGTCAAGAAAGTTTCGCACATTTTATTGTAGTTCTTTCAATGGTGATAGTTTCCGTTAGCCTTGCCCCCTTAAGGGGGCAAAATTTTATCGGTC
>Ga0207421_10003765_pt1 | contig 17868 bp, 14 predicted proteins | sample SodLakKL_010_SED_4_FD_187542 | JGI IMG/M metagenome (GOLD analysis project Ga0207421, IMG submission 187542) | Alkaline sediment microbial communities from Lake Tanatar, Kulunda Steppe, Russia - 8KL_010_SED (SPAdes) (version 2) | ecosystem: Environmental > Aquatic > Non-marine Saline and... | reverse complement strand
TGGTGATTCCGCTCCCGCCGCTGGCGCTGGACGTGCTGTTCACCTTCAACATCGCGCTGTCGCTGGTGGTGATCCTGGTGGCCGTGTACACGCCACGGCCCCTGGAGTTCGCGGTCTTCCCGACGGTACTGCTGGTGGCCACCCTGTTGCGACTGGCACTGAACGTGGCCTCGACCCGGGTGATCCTGCTGGATGGACACACCGGCACCGACGCGGCCGGCAACGTGATCCAGGCGTTTGGCGATTTCGTGGTGGGCGGCAACTACGCCGTCGGCCTGGTCGTGTTCCTGATCCTGGTCATCATCAACTTCGTCGTGGTCACCAAGGGCGCCGGCCGGGTATCGGAGGTCAGTGCGCGGTTCACCCTGGACGCGATGCCCGGCAAGCAGATGGCCATCGACGCGGACATGAACGCCGGTCTGATCTCCCAGGACGAGGCGCGCAGGCGCCGGGACGAGATCGCCCAGGAGGCGGATTTCTACGGATCCATGGACGGCGCCAGCAAGTTCGTGCGCGGCGATGCGATCGCCGGCATCCTGATCCTGGCGATCAACATCATCGGTGGCCTGGTGATCGGCACCATGCAGCACGCCATGTCCCTCGGAGACGCGGCCACGAACTACGTGCTGCTGACCATCGGCGACGGCCTGGTGGCGCAGATTCCGTCGCTGCTGCTGTCGTCGGCCACTGCGATCATCGTCACCCGGGTGTCCGCGTCGCAGGACATGGGCAAACAGGTGTTCCAGCAGATGTTCGCGACTCCGCGGGCCATGTACGTGGCCTCCGGCGTGGTGGGCTCTCTGGGTCTGGTTCCCGGGATGCCCAACCTGGTGTTCATCTCCCTGGCCACGTTGATGGCGGCGAGCGCCTATCTGACTGCACAGCGGCGCGCGGCGGAAGAGGCGGCGGGGATGGAGCCCCTGGTCGCGGCGGGTCCGCCGTCCAACCCGGAGCTGCGGGAGCTCTCGTGGGAAGACGTGCCGCCGGTGGACCTGATCGGGCTGGAGGTGGGGTATCGGCTGATCCCGCTGGTGGACCGCAGCCAGGGTGGCCAGTTGATGGGCCGCATCAAGGGCGTGCGGCGCAAGCTGTCCCAGGAACTGGGTTTCCTGATCCAGCCGGTGCACATCCGCGACGACCTGGACCTTGGGCCGAACCACTACCGGATCGCCCTGATGGGTGTCACGGTCGGCGAGGGAGAGGTCTTCCCGGACCAGGAACTTGCGATCAACCCGGGACGTGTCTTCGGGGAGATCCCCGGCACGGCGACGAAGGATCCGACCTTTGGACTGGACGCGGTCTGGATCGACCCGGCACTGCGTGAGCAGGCCCAGAGCCTCGGCTATACCGTGGTCGATACCGGGACGGTCGTCGCCACCCACCTCTCGCAGCTGCTGAAGGAGCAGGCCCAGAAGCTGCTGGGTCACGAGGAGGTCCAGCACATGCTGGACGTGCTGGGGCGCCAGTCGCCGAAACTGGTGGAGAACCTGGTGCCGAAGACCTTGAGCCTGGGGGTGGTGCTGCGCGTGATGCAGAACCTCCTCGAGGAGCAGGTTTCGATCCGGGACATGCGGACCATCGCCGAAACCCTGGCGGAACACGGCGCCAAGAGTCAGGATCCCGGCGTTCTGACCGCCGCCGTGAGGGTGTCCCTGTCCCGCGCGATCGTGCAGGGCATCGTCGGAACGGCGTCGGAGCTGCCTTTGATCGCCCTCGACCCGTCTTTGGAACAGATCTTGCAGAAGTCCTCGCAAGGCGCCGGCAGCTCCGGTCCGGGCATCGAGCCAGGCCTTGCCGAGCGGCTCCAGAAGTCCATCGCCGAAGCGGCCCAACGTCAGGAGATGGCGGGTGAGCCGGCCGTGGTGGTGGTCTCCCCGGATATCCGGGCCTGGGTCGCGCGCTGGCTGAGGTCGGCCGTGAGAGGACTGAACGTGCTGGCCTACACAGAGATTCCGGACACCAAGCGCATTCGTGTGGTGGCGACCGTCGGAAGGGACGAACAGAAGTAGGGGGCGGTAATGGGCGAGCGGGGGATGAGCAGGGACGACAGCGAGCCGGGTGGGAGCGGATCCTTCCGTCTCCTGCGCGGTGGTCGACTGCCAGGCTCCGCTTCAATCGACGCAGCAGGCACTGACCGGTAGGGACCATGAAGATCAGACGCTTTTTCGCAGCAGACATGCGCCAAGCCATCCGACTCGTCCGCGAGGAACAGGGGCCGGACGCCGTGATTCTCTCCAGTCGCCGGGTGGAGGGCGGGATCGAGATCGTGGCCGCCATGGATTACGACCAGGCGATGTTCAGCGAGATGGCCGCGGATGACGGTGCAGGAAGGCAGGCACCGGCACCGGCTCCAACGCTGGAAACGGTGGGCGAACCGCTGGACGCGTTGGAGCCATTGGAATCGCTGCAGCCAACGACGGCGGCATCCGCGGCGGTCCCCTCGCGGACACCGTGGCAGCCGAGCCCGGAGCGCCGGGACCGCGACATCGAATGGTCGCAGGATCCCACCCTGGTGGCCATGCAACGAGAGATCGAGGGCCTGCGCTCCATGCTGCATGACCAGCTGGCGAGCCTTGCCTGGAACGACCTCCGGCAGCGGGAGCCGGCACGCGCCCAGTTGGTCAGCCGCCTCGAGCGGCTGGGTCTGGACGACGGCCTGGCCCGGGAGATCGCCGGCGGCGTGCGTGGCCCGGATCGCGGCGAACCGGCGTGGCGCGAAGCCCTCGAAGCACTGGCGGAGCGCATTCGGGTGGTGCCCGAGACGCGGCTGGACGGGGAGGGTATCATCGCGCTGGTCGGTCCCAGCGGGGTCGGCAAGACGACCACCGTGGCCAAGCTGGCGGCCCGTTACGCACAGCGGCACGGGCCGCAGTCCCTGGCGCTCGTGACCACCGATGCCGTGCGCATCGGTGCGTATCGGCAGCTGCAGACCTTCGGCCAGATCATTGGCGTGCCGGTCTATCTGGCGCAGACGGGACGGGAGCTGGGTGACATTCTGGCGGGGCTGAACGAGAAGCAGCGGGTGTTCGTGGATACTGCCGGCATGAGCCAGAGGGATCTGCGTCTCACCGAGGAAATGGCGGGGTTGGCGGCCCTCCCCAGCCTGCGCACCCTGCTGGTGGTGGCGGCGAATACGCAGCAGCTGGTGCTCGAGGAAACCTTCCGGGCCTTCTCGCACCTGCCGCTGGAGGGCGCCGTGATCACCAAACTGGACGAGGCGGCAAGTCTCGGGCCGGTGTTGTCCGCGCTCTGCGGGGGTGACCTGCCATTGATGTTCGTCAGCGAGGGGCAGCGTGTGCCCGAGGATCTGCAGCCCGCCCGGGTGCAGCGGCTGCTCAGCCGCGCGGTCTCGCTGGTATCGGAACCGTCGGAAACCAAGTCGGAAACCAAGCAGGCACGCGCTCCCCGGCGCGTCCTCGGCAACCTGGATTCATTTGCCCATGCCTCCCTATGATGATCAAGCAAGCGGGCTTCGCCACATGAATGCCCTTCGACCCGTGCAGGTGATCGGCGTCGCCAGTGGCAAGGGCGGGGTTGGCAAGACCAACGTCTCGGTCAACCTGTCCGTGGCCATGGCCCGGGGCGGTCGTCAGGTGATGCTGATGGACGCGGACCTCGGACTCGCCAACGTGGACGTGCTGCTGGGGCTGCAGCCCCGGAGCAACCTCTCTCACGTGCTGAACGGCGAGATCGGCCTCGAGGAGACGCTGATTCCGGGTCCTGCAGGGATCTCCATCGTGCCGGCGGCCTCCGGCGTGGCGCGCATGGCGGACCTCGATCCGGCGCAGCATGTCGGCATCATCCGGGCATTCAGCGAGATGCGCCAGCCCGTGGATGTGCTGGTGGTGGATACGGCGGCCGGGCTTCACGACAGCGTGATCAGCTTCTGCCGCGCGGTGCAGGAGGTCCTGGTGGTGGTCTGCGATGAGCCGGCGTCCATTACCGACGCCTATGCCCTGATCAAGGTCCTGAGCCGCGATCACGGGATCTCCCGCATCCGGGTGCTCGCCAACATGGTGCGCGGACCGGAAGAGGGAAGAGCCTTGTTCCGCAAGCTCACCGCCGTCTGTGACCGCTTCCTGGACGTGACCCTGGACCATGCGGGATCGGTGCCGCACGACGAGTATCTGCGCAAGGCGGTGCAGCGCCAGAAGGCGGTCACCGAAGCCTACCCCGGCAGCCCGTCGGCCAAGGCATTCAAGGAACTGGCACGACAGGCCGATAAATGGCCCATACCGGGTGGCAGCAGTGGGAGGATCGAATTCTTTGTGGAGCGTCTGGTGGGTTCCGGTGCCAGTGACCGGGAACGGCCGGCGTTTGCGGGCTAGCCATGTATCCGACTGAAACCTTGGACCGCAACCGGCTGGTGGAAAAGCACGTACCGCTGGTCAAGCGCATCGCCTATCACCTGCTGGGGCGGCTGCCGGCGGACGTGCAGGTCGACGATCTGATCCAGGCTGGCGTGCTCGGACTGCTGGAGGCGGCCCGCCTGTACGACGCCAGCCAGGGCGCCAGTTTCGAGACCTACGCCGGTATCCGGATCCGCGGCGCAATGCTCGATGAGGTCAGGCGTTCCGACTGGACGCCCCGCTCGGTGCATCGCAACGCGCGACGGGTCAGCGAGGCGGTGCGGGCCGTGGAACATCGGGAAGGGCGGGAGGCGCAGCCCCAGGAAGTGGCCGCCGAGCTGGACGTCGGGCTGGACGAGTACCAGCGCATGGTCAGCGACGCCGTATCCTCCCGGGTGCTGAGCTTCGAGGACATCTTCGAGCCGGAGTCGGAGGGGGAAAACCGCTTGCCCGGCAGCGAACCGGACCCGCTGGAACGCCTTCAGGAAGAGGGGTTCAGGGAGGCGCTGGCCGGTGAGATCGATCGCCTGCCAGAGCGTGAAAAGCTGGTGATGTCGCTGTACTACGATGACGAGTTGAACCTGCGGGAGATCGGTGAGGTGTTGGGCGTCAGCGAGTCCCGGGTTTGCCAGTTGCACGGGCAGGCTCTGGTGCGATTGCGTGCGCGGATGACCGACTGGACCGGCAGGGTGGCCGAGGCGTGAAGACCCGGACCGACCAACGGCCGTGCCAACGCACCGCCACCCGACACGGTGGGCCCCTGCCCGCGGTGGATGGGGTCCGACCCGGCTACGCGACGGGCGCCCCTGCACGAGGATGTGAGTGATGAACAAGAAGATCAGGCAGTTCGGGGCCGAGGCACGGATCGCTCCGTGGCACTTCGGCGAAAGACACGCGCGGGTGTGACGGTACGCGATCATGGACATCCTTAGCATCGTCGGTCTGCTGCTCGCACTGGTCGCCATCCTGGGCGGCTCGATCGCCAAGGGCAGTGGCATCGATGCGCTGTGGAATGGCGCCGCCTTCGTTATCGTGGTGGTCGGCACCGTCGCCGCGGCACTGCTGCAGGCCAAGCTGCAGGCGTTCCTGCACGGCATGCGCATCATCTCCTGGATCTTCGCCGCGCCCCGGATCGATACCGAGGAGGCGATCGACAAGTTGGTGAACTGGAGCCAGATCGCGCGCAAGGAGGGGCTTCTGGGGCTCGAGACGCTGGCCGAGCAGGAGACCGACACCTTTTCGAAAAAGGGTCTGCAGCTTCTGGTGGACGGGACCGAGCCGGAGACCATCCGCAACATCCTCGAGGTCGATCTGGGTACCAAGGAGCAGTTCGATCTCCAGGGGGCCAAGGTCTTCGAGAGCATGGGCATCTACGCGCCGACACTCGGCATCATCGGTGCGGTCATGGGCCTGATGGCCGTGATGCAGAACCTCGCCGAACCCGACAAGCTGGGCCCCGGCATTGCCGCGGCCTTCGTGGCGACCATCTACGGCATCGCCTCCGCGAACCTTTTCTTTCTTCCGGTGAGCAACAAACTGAAGATGACCATCCAGGGCCAGACCGCCTATCGGGAAATGATCATCGACGGGATCACGGCCATCGCCGAGGGGGAGAACCCCCGGAACATCGAGACCAAACTGCGGGGCTACGTTCTGTGACCGGAAGCCCGCCCATCTTCCATGAGGGCGGCATCAGCCGCCGATAGGTTTGCTTGCCCATGCCCAGACGCAGGAAACGTCAAGAGGAACATACCAACCACGAGGCCTGGGCGATCCCCTACGGCGACCTGATCACCCTCCTGCTCGCCTTCTTCGTGGTGATGTATGCCCTGTCCTCGGTCAACGAGGGCAAGTTCCGAGTATTGTCGGAATCCCTGACGGCCGCCTTCCGGGGTACACCGATGGCGCCGGAGCCCATTCAGGTGGGAAGCCTGTCCCGCGCGCTGCACACATCGCCGGCCGGCGACGCCGGAACCATCATCCCCATGGATGTCCCGATACCCAGGGTTCTGCTGGACCCCAGGGATTTCGATGCCTTCGACCGGGATGCGGTCGGAATGTCCGGTGACGGAGGCCTTCGGGACGACGAGTTGCGCGAGGCCGCGCGCGGCATGAGCTTGATTGCCGACCTCATCCAGCGGGCCGTGGCCCCCCTGATCGATGCCGACCTGATCCGCATGCGACGGGAACGCTTCTGGGTCGAGGTGGAGATCAATACCAGTCTGTTGTTCGCGAGTGGCGGCGCGGAAATCTTTCCCGAGGCACGCCCGGTGCTCGACGAGTTGTCCGGAATCCTGAAAGACCTTCCCGTACGGGTGCATGTGGAGGGTTTTACCGACGATGTTCCGATCAGTACGGCGCAGTTCCCGTCGAATTGGGAACTGTCCGCCGCCAGGGCCAGCAGCGTGCTTCGACGGCTGGTCGAGAATGGCCTGGATCCCACGACGATGGCGGCCATCGGTTTCGGAGAGTACCGTCCCATCGCCGACAACGAGACACCCGAGGGCAGGCGTCAGAACCGGCGCGTGACCATTGTGATTCTGGCCGACCATGCTCCCCGATTGGACCGCCGGCTGGATCCGGCAGCCCTGCAAAGCGATGGGGACCGGGCGTTGCCGGCAGAGCAGGGGCGCAGCCCGTGAATGCCTTGGTATCGTTGGGCGGTAGGGAGCCCGCGAGGATCGTCCCGGTCGCGCGCCGTTGGTGGCGGCCGCTCAGGGACGCGCCGAAGAGGGCTTTCAGCGAACCGGGGGCGAACGCTGCGCTGCGGGTTTCTTCCGTGGCGCGCTTGTCGAACCCGGTTCGGAATCGCATCATTGAGCCGCGCCTCGGGCCGCGGGATCGGCATCATGCCTGCTGACCTCGAGCCGGTTCGTCCCGTCCACCCGTCCTGGCCCGGGCGCCGGGTCCCGGAGGAGGGTGACGAGAGGAAGCGCCAGAGGCCGCCGCCCGGTGGTGATGACCGTCATGACCCGGCTGGAAAAGAGCGCGGTGGCGCGCGGGACGGACCGCCCGGCGATCAGGGGACTGCTGAACCCGGGGGCGGTGAACCAAGGCCGTGCCCCCCCGGCGACGACCGTGCGGGCCATCACGTGGACGAATACGTATGAACGCTTGGATGATCTTGTTGACGGTGGCAGTCTTCCTGGTGGCGGTGGGCGCGCTGGGCCTCGCTGCCGTGAGCTGGATCCGGGTTCAGCACCTGCAGCGCCGACTGGAGACCCAGGAAACCGAGCTGATGTCGTTGAAGGGCGCACTGAGCGCGATCTGCTCCGACGACATGGTGACCGATCAGCGGCAGGTGGAGATGGAGCGGCGGCTGCGGCTGCTCACCGATCAGCAGGAACAATTGCTGATGCGTGACCCGGAGACCGGCCCCTACCACCACGCGTTGCGCCTGGCTGCGCAGGGCGCCAGCCGGGAAGACCTAGTGAAGCATTGCGGCCTCAGTCGCGGCGAGGCTGACCTGCTGCTATCGCTGAACCGGCCGTCGAGCGATACCGGGGGTTGACCCGGGGCCGCGTCCTATTCCTGGCCCGGCCTGCGGCCGCTGAGAAAATAGACGAAGGCCAGGACCTCGGCTACTGCCACGTAGAGGTTTTCGGGGATTTCATCCCCCACCGGGACCTGGGACAGCGCTGCAGTGAGCAGGGGATCGTCGTGCACCGGGACATCGTGTTCACGGGCAAGCTCGAGGATGCGTTCCGCGATCAGACCGCTGCCGCTGGCGGTGATGCGCGGCGCCCGTTCGCCGCCGTAATGCAGGGCCACTGCCTTGCGCGGTGGTCGTCGTGGCTCCCGGCTCATGCGCGATCGTCCAACACGGGCCGGGTCCGAACCGGGGGCTGCTGCTCCGGAGGCTTGCCGGGGGCGCAGCCCAGGTCCCTGACCTCCAGCTGGCGGCCTTCCAGCGCCTCGCGGAGTCTCGGCAACTCCCTGCGGACCCGGGCGACCGTGTTCTCGTCGTCGACCCAAAGGTGGGTCCCAACCTGATCTCCGGAGACCGTGATGCGCACGTGCACGGGTCCGACCCCAGGAAGGTCGAGGGCCATCTCCACCCGCCAGACCGGGGTCTGGTCCGGGCCACTGCGTTCGCGCTCACGCTCCATCAAAAGGTGAACCAGATCCACACCATCGCCGCTTCGCAGGGGCAACTCCAGGAGCCATCGCAACTGTCCGGATTCGGCATTTTCCACGGCGCTCCACTGGTGCAGGGCGAGACGGGCGAGGGCCTGGTCGGTGCTGGCGCGAAGCCCGTCGAGCAGCGCCTGCGGTCCCGGGGTGGAGAGGTCCGCGGTCAGGCGCGCCTGCGGCGTTGGGGGGGATCCAGCGCGCGGCGGGACAGCCTCGCGAGCGGATCCGATGATCCAGCTTGGGAGGACGACGGTCTGAGGCAGCGCGCGGGCGGAAGAGGCTGCGGTGGACGTAGCCGGAGTGGGGAGTCGGTGCGCCGGCGCGGTATCTGCGCTGGCCACGCCGCCGCCGGGCTTGGTCTGCACGGCGGCGTGGCCCTGGCCCGCCGGTCTGTGCTGCGCGCGCAGCTGCGTTGCCAGGGAGAGGAGGGCCGATTTCAGGTCTCCAGCAGTCGTGGCGGAACCCGCGGGGCCGACGGCGAGGGCGGCCTCGTGGAAGATGCCCGATGCCAGTACCGCCTGGCGCAGACCCTCCGGCCGCGTCGCTTGCGTCGCCGTGTGCAGGCGCCCGAAGAGATCCTTGATGGCCGCCTGTACTGATCCCGGCAGGGCCATTGTGGCCCCGGGGTCGCGGCTCATCGACCACAGGGCGGCCAGCAGGGGCGCCTGACTACCCTGGGCCGGAAGCAGGCTGGTCAGTGCGGCAGGCGCCCCTGTACCAGGCCCGATCCCGACTTGGCCTGCCGACGGCTGCGGGACGGGAGGTTGAGCCAGCAGCCGCAGCAACGGCTGCGCTCCCGCCCGCACCACCTCGAGGCTCAGACGGCTGCCCGGAGGCATTGCCGTCGGCAAGCGCATGCTCAGCTCCTGGTCGCCGATCCGGACCCGAGTCTGTTCCCCGGTAGCGCTGCCGCGGACTACCTGGGCCTCCAATCGCTGCCCCGCTTGCCAATCCGGCGCCCGCGGGCTGGGGCTGGCCAGGGTGGCCTTCAGGGCGGGGGGCGGTATCTGCATGCATCACCCGACGGGCCGAAGACGTTCCATCGTACTACCTGCCGGCGTGCATCGCGAAGGCAAGGCGGGCATGGATACGGTGGTGGCCTGAATTCCCCTTCTTTTTGCCGGTCTAAATAACGTACCGCGACGACCTCTGACGATGAAAAAGCGCGCCACGGAAGAACACAGAAACACACGGAAAAGAGCTTGAATACCGGTCATATTCCGTGATGTCCGTGTTCTTCCGTGGCTATTTTTTTGCGTTGCGTTATTGTGCATCTCAGCGCCGTCTCGACCGGTGGTGCCTCTGGAACCTGAACCGTGATGTCCGCGCCCATGAAGAATCTGTCCTGCTGGCTCCTATTGATCCTGTTCCTGTGCCTTCCCGCGACACAGGGCGCTGCGCAGCAATCGATCGAGATCATCGATCTCCAGAACCGGCCCGCTGCGGAGATCATCCCGCTGATCGAACCCCTGCTGGGTCCCGATGATGTCGTTACGGGGACGGGGTTTCGGCTGATCGTCCGTGTGGCCCCGGCGACACTGAGCCAGCTGCGTGACGTACTCAGCACGGTCGATACGGTTCCCAGGAATCTGGTGGTCAGTGTCCGGCGCGGCGGTACCGAAACGACCCGCGAGCGCGAGGCGCAACTGCAGGGACGCATCGGCGACGTGGCCGTGGGCGACGGGTCGGGGAGCCGGATCATCCGCCGCCAGACCAACGACCGCGACAGCGGCGTTCAGACTCTGCGCGTACTCGAGGGGCAAGCGGCCTTCATCCATGCGGGTGAGTCCATCCCCGTCCTGCGCCACGGCGGCATCGTTCTTCCCGGTGCCGTGGTCGGGCCGGAGATCGACTACCGCGACCTGGAGCGTGGATTCCTCGTGCGCCCGTGGGCCACCCCGGATGGCCGGGTGCGGATCGATATCCAGCAGGTGGACGAGCGTGAGAGCCGCAGCGGTGGTGGCCGTATCGACTTCCAGCGCGTCGACACCGTGCTTTCCGGTGGCATCGGCGAATGGATCCGGATCGCCGGTGTCGAGCACCGACGCGATTCGACCGAGCGTCGCGTGCTGGGCACGCGCCGGGATCAGGGCGCCGGGGAGACCGAGATCCACGTCCGCGTGGATTGGGCGGACTGATTTCCCGGATGCGCGGAGTCCTCGGCCTGGTGTTGTTTGTCGTCAGCCTTAGCTGCGCGCCGCTGCTCGCCCGGGAGCCAATGCTGCTGGGAGTCTTCCCGGACCGGGTGCTGGTCGAGATCGACGGGCAGCGCCACGTGTTGATGATGGGGGCGGACGCCACGGAGGGCGTGCGGCTGCTGTCGTCTGATACCCGCACGGGCACGGCCTGGCTGGAGATTCAAGGTGAGCGCCGCCAAGTCACCTCGGTGCGGCGGACGGAAGGCGCGTCCCGGGGCGACTCGGTTGCTCAGGCGCGTGTGTACCCGGATGCCTCCGGGGCCCTGACCGCGGCGGGCAGCATCAACGGCCATGCGGTTCGTTTCCTGGTGGACACCGACACCCCCATCACGACTCTGGGCGCCGGCGAGGCGCGCCGTCTGGGCATCGCCTACGCCCGTGGCGACCTCACCCAGACGCGCACCGCGGCTGGCTTGTCATTCGGATACCGGGTGATGCTTGACCAGGTGCGCATCGGTGGCATCGTGCTGGACGACGTCGAGGCCGTGGTGCTGCAGTCGGACGCACCGCGGCTTCCGGTTCTGGGCGCAAGCTTCCTGAACCGGGTTCAGGTCCAGCGGCAGGGCAGGGCCCTGTTGCTCGAGCGATAACCATCGTCCGGTCGCGCTACCGATGCCGTCTTGGCGGCCAGCCGCTGCAGGAGTGTCGCGACCAGGGCACGAGGCCTGGCCGGAGCGGAGACGGTTAGGGGCCTGGAGCCATGGTTTCCTGGACCGATCCGAAGGTTCGGATCCAGGGCTGGTTGCGGCGAACGCCGGCGGGCAGTCTGTTGACCGCCGCGCGGGCACCAGCCAGGTCGGGGTAATCGCCTGCCACAAGGGCATACCAGTCCTGATCGTCCCGGCGTGTTCGAAACCAGGCGATTTCCTTGTCCAGGGACAGCCGGCCTGCATACCTGCGCAGGGCCTCGAGGTCGCCACCGGCAATGATCTGGATGGTGAAACGATCTGCGGCCCGGTCCTGCAGCCAGGTCGGATCGCGCAGCTCGCGACGTGCCGGCGCGGGGCGCGGTTGCGCGTTCGGAGTGTCGGCCGAAGGTGACCCCGGGATCCCTGCGCCATCCGTTGGTTGCGTCTGAGGCGTATCGGGTTCCTCTGCGGGAGGTTCCGTCACCTGTGGGCCCGCTTGCGGTGCGGTTGTGTCCTCGCGGGTGGGCACGGGCACGGGGGTTGGCTCCCCAGGGCTGAGCACGGAGATCTCGGGCTCCGGTTCCAAGCGGGAGGCCTCGGCGACCTCGCTGGCGGGTTCGGGCTCCGAGGCAGGGGCCTCGGCAGGCTCCCGAGCGCGTTCCGGGTCGATCGGGGAAATCTCGGCGAGTTGCGGTATCGGTTCGGGCTCCGGGAACGTTCCCTCGCCCGTGGTCGCTTCCGAACCTGGGTCCGGGAGATCGGTGGCTTCCGGATCTGGGAGCGCTTCCGAGAACTCGAGCGGTCGCGGCATGGGCCGCGAGGTGGTGGGCGCGGCTGATTCGCGGATGGTTGGCTGGGCGTCCGGTGACTCCGCCGCGAACGGACGATCGGGCGTCGGCAGCAAGGGCGGCTCTGCCGGGGCTTCTCTCAAGACGGCGGTGCCACTGGGTTGCTGCGGCGTAGCCGCATTGCCGGGCCGCTGCCCCTCGTCTCCCGGCAGGTAGAGGAGTCCCACCACGATCAGCGTTGCCAATACGGCAGCCGCGCCCCCCGCTGCAGGCAGTGTCCAGCGCTGCTGCCAGCCGGTCCAGGTCGTGCCGGGAGCCGCGTGCACGGGTCCTTGCTGCACCGAGGCCGGGTCCGTCCCCATGGTCTGCAGATAACGGTTGGCCACGAGGTTGATGTCCATGGGCCGGCCGCCGCTTTCCTGTTGGATCGCGGCGGCGATCGCGCCGGAGAGCAGACTCGGGTCCTGCGCACCGGCCGCCTGCAGGCGCTGCCGAAGATAGGCCTCGGTCTGGGCCTGAGTCAGGGGCCGAAGGCGGACGGCGATGTGCTTTTCCGCGGGCGTGTCGGCATCGACGCATTGTGCCAGCAGATCCTCGAGACCGGGTTCGCCGGCGAGCAATATGCCCAGGGCGCTGCTGCAGTGGCGATTCACCTCGCGGCGCAGCCGCAGGAGCGCCGCCAGAACCTCTGGCGCGAGTACGTGGGCATCGTCGATCACGAGCACCGGACGCCGTGCGCCCCGGCAGAGGGTCAGGAGCAGCCCAGCCAGCGGTGTGTTTTCGGCCGCATCCGCCGCCTTGGACCACTGCTGTCGAATGGCGTATTCAATACTTGGGAAAGGTGCCCCCGGCCGGCCCTTGAAACCGCAGAAGAGCAGGGATCCCGCTCCCCGTGAGAGGAGTTGCAGCAGTTGCGTACTCTTCCCTGCGCCATGCTCACCGAGCAGCAATAGTGGCTTGTTGTCGGTCTGAAGGCGCTGTTGCAGCACCCCGACCGGCATGTCGAGGGCGGGATCGCTATACACGAAGCCCTCGGTTGCCTTGTCGGCAAAGGGCTGACGCCGCAGGCCATGGCGGCGCAGGACTTCCACGCCCAATGGGGCATCGTTCTCGCTGGGTCCGGAAGACGGCGTCATGGAGTGATCTCGGATGGCACTGGCAGGGCTATTCTACGATGACTGGCTTTGACAATCGGGTGAGCGCGCTGCCGATGGAATGCATGCACGGGCCCAAAGGTACAGGAACCACGGGGGTCCGCGGTAGGTGCGTCGTGAACCAATGATGATCCCGAGTTCCATCGAATCCGGTTGCAGGATGCGGCGGCGGGATGACGGGTGGTGCGCGAGGCGTGAAGCGATTCCTCCCTGTGGGCGGGAATCAGGCCGCCGTGCTCGCGTCGATGCCGATGCGGTCGCGCCCGCCGCCCTTGGCTTCGTAAAGCGCGCGGTCGGCAGCGCGGACCAGGTCCAGTGCGCTTCCCGCGCGGCGTTGTCCGTCCATATGGCTGGCCAGGCCGATCGACACCGTGGAGTGGAAAGGGGCTCCCCTGGCGCCCTCGTACACCTGTGACACGATGGCTTCGCGGAGCCGTTCGAAGACGCCGCGGGCATCTTCGAGCCCGGTGCCCGGAAGCAGGGCGACGAACTCGTCCCCACCATAGCGCATGATGAAATCGCGCTTGCGCAGATGCTGGGTAAGGATGCGCGCCGTGTTGGAAAGGACCGCATCACCAACCAGATGGCCATGCGTGTCATTGATCCCCTTGAAGTGATCCAGGTCGATGAAGGCCATGGTCAGGGGCCAGCCGTTCTCGCTTGCGAGCAGGAATTCCGTCTCGAGAACCTCATCGAAGCGGCGTCGGTTATGGAGACCGGTCAGGGCATCGCGGTTCGCGGTCTCGAGCAGGTGCCGGGTCACGTCCTGCATGTCCTGCACCTGGCGTTGCTGTTCGGAAACCTGTTGTATCAAGTGAAGATTTCGGGCCGCGAGGATCTCGCGCGCCTGGTCGGTGACGCCGGCAGCCTGCCGCGCCGAGATGACCTCGGTGTCGTAGAGGCCGGCGACGTCGGGAAGCACCTCGGTAACCCGTGCCAGCAGCGTCTCCAGCGACACCCCATCCAGGCCGAGCAGGCGCCACGCGCTGCGGGCGAGCCGCTCGGTCGCGGCCTCGCGATCCTCGTGCTCCAGATACAGGTCGGCGATCTGGCCGGCGACCGCCACACATTTGATGAATACCCGGGTGTCCGTGGGTATCCGCGTACTCAGCGGGTCGTGGACCATCGAAGCGATCGGTACCAGGCGCTCGGGCAGGCGCCAATGGCGCATCAGCCACGAACCCGCTTCACCATGATCCGAGCCCAGGTGTTCCCGCTCCGCACTGAGCAGTTGATCATGACCCGTCGCCTCCTTGAGCAACGGGCGGTAGTCCTCGGGAATCGCCGCGTCGAGGGCCAGGATGCCGATGTCCTGCAGCAGTGCAGCCAGGAACGCTTCCTCGTCGTCCTGCTGTTTGATCGTCTCGCTGATCATTCTGGCCGCCGATGCAGAGATCAGCGCGCGGCGCCAATACCGGTTGATGCCCCGTGCGGTACCCGGTTCGCCGTTCAGCATGTCACCGAGTGAGAAACTCAGCGCCAGGGTCATCGTGGCGTTGAGGCCGAGAACGACCATGGCCTGGCGCAGGTTTTTGCTGCTTCGGCGCTGGGCATACAGGGCGGAGTTGCTGGCGCGGAGAACGCGGCTGGCGAGGGCAGGGTCCTTCGAGAGCAGTCGCGCAAGCGATGTCAGGTCGACATTCGGATCGCGGCCCAGTTCGACGATCGCAATTGCGATTCCGGGTGGGCTCGGCAGGTTGGGACAATATTCGAGTGCGCTACGGATCTCGGGTGTCATCGTGGTGTCTTTCCGTCGTCAGTGGCGCACGTCGCTTGCCTTGTTCATCTGAAGGTGGCGAACCCAACACCATCATCAGTCGCCCAGGTGGGCGTATTTTATTGTTTGCAAATTAACCTTCGCGGCCCGGTCGGTCAATGCAATCTCTTGCGGCGATGTCGGGTCATGCACTCGAACGGGCTCCCTGCTGAGCTTGGGTGCCTGTCTTCGCGGCAGCCCTTGTCCTGGCCGGTTCTACTCGCCAATGAGGTGCAGGACGATACGGCGCCGGTTCGGTGCGTTTCGGTGCTCGAACAGGAAGATACCCTGCCAGGTGCCCAGGGCCGGCCGTGCCTCGTTCACAGGAAGGCTCAGCTGGGCCTGTGTCAGGGCGCTACGCACGTGCGCGGGCATGTCGTCGGGGCCTTCCGACCGGTGCCGGTACACCGTCGTCCCCTCCGGGACCAGGCGTGTGAAGAAATCTGCCAGGTCTTCCCGGACATCGGGGTCGGCGTTTTCCTGGATCAACAGGCTGGCGGACGTGTGCTGGACGAAAAGCGTCAGCAGGCCGGTCTCGATCCCGCTGTCGCGGACCCACGCCGCAACTGCGGGGGTGCACTCGTACAGACCTTTTCCAGTCGTTTGCAGCGTCAGCGTATGGGTGGCCTGGCGCATCGCAATCCTCCGGGGTCCGGGTTGAATGATTTGGCGCCTGACGGGTCAGAGGATAGGAGCAGGTTGACGCGTCTGCACGGTTTCCGGAGCAGACCCCCGAGACCCTCAGCGTATGGCCGGGGCGGGAGCCTACCCCGAAGCGGAGTCCGTTGCCAGTGGGCCCAGTCCCGGTTTCGGGGTAGGCCTCTGAATATCCCTGATCCTGGCCTCTTGTTATGATGCTCGCTTGACCACTTTCTGACTCGTGGCGGAGATACGATGCTGCAATCGATTCGTGACAAGGCAACCGGCTGGCTTGCCTATGTCATCATTGGCCTGATCGCCATTCCATTCGCCCTCTGGGGCCTGGGTGAATATTTCGGTGGTGCAGGGCCGCTGGTGGCGGCCGAGGTCAACGGACAGGAGATCACGGTTCGCATCGTGCACCAGGAGACCCGGGCCCAGCGTGAGCAACTCGCGCGCATGTTCGGCGGAGAAATTCCTGCGGACGTCTTCGATGAGCGCGCGATCCGCAATGCCGCCCTGGAGGCCCTGATCCAGCGTGAACTCCTGCGCCAGGCTGCCGAGGACGCGGGCTTTCGCGCCTCGGGTCGTGGCGTGATCCGTGAGCTTCGTGGCATCCCCGCCTTTTTGGAGGACGGGCGCTTCAGTCCCGAGCGTTACCGCACGGTGCTGGAGGCCCAGCGCATCTCCCCCGGGGATTTCGAACGCGACATGGCGCAGTCCATCGTGCTGGCGCAGATTCAGCAGGCGATCGAGGCGAGTGGGGATCCCCCGATGGACAAGGCGACCGAGTTCGCGCGCCTGCGCAACCAGATCCGGGTCGCCAGCTGGCGCATCTTTGCCGCAGCGGACTTCGATCGTCCCGACGTGGTCGGCGATGACGCAATCGAGGCTTTCTACCGCGATAACCCGGATCGCTTCACGACGGCGGAGCGGTTGCAGATCGCCTACCTGCGCCTCGATCCGGCGGACATGGAGGCCAGGATCGACGTCACCGAGGAGGAGGTCCGCGAACACTTCGAGGTGAACGCGCAGCGCTATGCCGAGCCGGAACTGCGTCGGGTGCGGCAGATTCTGATCGAACACGACACGGCTGATGCCGAGGCCAGGGTCCGCGAGCTTCGCGGACGCATCGACGCCGGCGAGGACTTCGCCGAACTTGCCACCGAGTATTCCGACGATCGCCTGTCGGCCGACCGCGGGGGCGAGTTGGGTCAGATTGCCCGGGGCGATCTCGACCAGATTCTTGAGACCGTGATCTTCTCGCTGCCGGAGGGCCTGATCAGCCAGCCGGTGCGGACGCGGCTTGGCTGGCATCTGGTGGAAGTGACCGATATCGAGTCGTCGCGCGTCCAGCCCTTCGAGGAGGTGCGCGACGAAGTCGAGCGAGATCTCCGTGACCGTCGCGCCGAGCAGCGCCAGATCCAGATCCTGGACGATCTGCTGGCCCAGACCTTCGAGAACCCGGATAGCCTGGGTCCGGCGTCACGCGCGACGGGTCTGGAGATCCGGACCAGCGACTGGTTCACCCTTGAATCCGGTGATGGCCTGGCGCGGTTCCGTCCGATTCGCGAGGCGGCCTTCAGTACGCCCGTGCGCCGCGACGGCCGCAACAGCGAGGCGGTAGATCTTCCCGATGGGAGTACCGTCGTGTTGCGTGTCGAGGAGCGTCAGGAGCCCAGGGTACTTCCCCTCGACGAGGTGGCCGATGAGATTGTTGAAATCCTGCGGCGGGATGCGGCCGCGCAGGCCGCGCGGGAGCAGGGCGAGAACGTCCTCGACGCGTTGGCCAATGGACGGACCGTCACCGAACTCGCCGAGGAGGCGCCGCAGACCTGGGTACAGTCCGTCTCCGTGAACCGTGCCACCGGCCCGGAGGAGGATGTCGAACTGCCCAGGGCGTTGATGAATCATCTCTTCCAGATGCCCGCCCCTCGGGACGATGCGGTGCGGAAGAGCGGGTTGCGCCTCGCGGATGGCGACTACGCCGTGGTTGTCCTGGAATCGGTGCAGATGCTCGAACCCAGCGAGGCCGTGGCGGATCTGTTCAGGGTCATCGACGACCTGCAGATCGCCTATTCGGGCGCGGAGATGCGGGCCTACCTCGCCTGGCTGGAATCGCAGGCCAAGATCCGGCGCTATCCGCAGAACCTCGAGTAGGGGCGATCCGTAGCGGCCACCGCACTCCCAGGATCCCCGGCGCGTGTGGAGTGCGGCGGCT
>Ga0207421_10003764_pt1 | contig 17869 bp, 6 predicted proteins | sample SodLakKL_010_SED_4_FD_187542 | JGI IMG/M metagenome (GOLD analysis project Ga0207421, IMG submission 187542) | Alkaline sediment microbial communities from Lake Tanatar, Kulunda Steppe, Russia - 8KL_010_SED (SPAdes) (version 2) | ecosystem: Environmental > Aquatic > Non-marine Saline and... | reverse complement strand
GACGTCAGACAGCCAGCACTCGGATGCACTTATCTACTTCTATATTTAAAAATATTGATAAAACTAAACATCCCTACGAAAAAGGTTTTCTACTAAGCCCTATTTTCACAAGATATAAATAAATTAAAAATAATAAGTGAAGGAAGAGGGCCCTAAAAATATGAAAAAAAAATCATCTTTTTTAGATCGAGAGGAGAATGGTAAAGACCTAGGGACCGCTTCTTTCGCCGCAGTCGCAGTATTGATCTTACTACTTTCTATCGCGGCTATTTCGTACATGGGAATGGTGAGCAGAAGGAGTCGTGAAGAGGAGATCAGGGCAAAAGAGATTGGCCGACTCGAAGATCTTAAAAGTAAGGCTTTAGGCGAGTTGAAGACCCAGGCAGAGTATTTTGCGAGTCAAAGCATTTTCGAATATATGGAGGAAAGGGAGAGGGAGGATGAATCGGTTGAAGAACAGATCAACGATCGTTTAATGGATAAATTCAACTCATATTTAGATGACAAAGAAGGAGAAGAATGGTGGCAGGAAGGGAATAGGATCGTTGAAATCCGTTCTCCAGTGGAGGAGCATTTTTATGTGAATGTCTCTGAAAAGAGATACAGAACCGAAGACGTGGTTCCTGAAGCGGTGACTACTAGGGAAGGATCCTTTGGTCCAACTAACCAGACCTCTCACTATAAGTTGACTGGGGAATTCGACTTTAAATTAAAGAATCCCATTAGGAGCCTACACCTTGAAAGAACGACCAGTTTCGAAAGGAACATAGATTCACCCTACCCATTCTTGACCGAGAAGATGAGCTCTTTTGAGAGTTCTTTAGACGGGGAAAGATCAGAGCTGGGAAGGGTGGTCAAATACATGCTAACCACCTTGGCGCAGTACAGAGTCGGAGCCGGGTACGGCATGGACGAGATAGTGGAGGGGATTGAAGATGATTTTTCCGGCATTACGACTCCAGGGCATCCTACAAGTGAAATACTAAATAAAGAAGACGTAGAGATCTCTGTAAATCTAGCTATTCTCCTGCTAATCTCAAAAAATTATAGAACACTGGACCAGGAGAGTCTACAGGCCTTGGAAGCTAACGTACCCGGCGATGGCACTAGAATTAGAAATATTATTGAAAATTATGTTGATGAAGGACTTATCGATCCCGCGGATTTAATTGCCCTGTACGAAAAATATGGTTACGATGACGAAACGGTTGAAGAAGATGAGGTGAAAGGAAAGAATTTGACCGCCGTGGTTTCGCAAACGCTATATTCCGTGATAGATCAATTCACCTTACATTATCTAAATCATTTTGAACTCCTGCCCTTGGAGCCCGAGCTTTATGAAGGGAAACAAAATATCACGTCGATAGACGAGAATATCGCAGATTGGTTCTTACGAGAATCGGATATGACTAAGGGGGAGCTTGTAAGAAGTTGGGTCGAAGATCAATTTGAAAGAGCCGGTCTCACAAATGCGAATCTGGTCAGAGAGGGATGGCCTGAAGGTTTCTCAGAGGTGACTGAACTAGATATTGTTGAACCTATCCAAGATGATTGGGAACCTGTAGACGAATATCCAAGAATTCCGGACGATTTTAATTTCGAGTATGAGATGGAATATAAAATCAGGCAGACAAATGATGACAATAGTTGGTATGATTTCAGTTGTGATCATGATGATCCTGATCATCCCCATAGGGGGGAAAAAGACCATACCTGTCCTAAGCTCCTTAGGCGTACAGATGAGGATGGAAATGTATATTATGTTAGATGTGGAGCAACTGATGAATTAGTGGGTTACGATTATAAAATATTCCATATCGATGTTGAGATAGATGCTCCATCTCATTTGATTCCGTTCGAGACAGTGGATATTTTGAGTGAAGATCCAGAGTTATGGGATGATTTTTATTCTGAATATAAAGAGCAATTGGAGAAAACGAGAAGAAATATCAGAACTTCAACCAAAGAGATAATATCTAGTTTTTCAGAAAACTTTACAGAACACCCTGAAATGAGAGAATTGATAGAGCAATATGAAAATATAGAGATCGATCCGGAAGATCAAGACTCTTTGTTTGGAGAATTCAAGGCTAACGTTGATTCATCTGTTTCGGAAGTAACGGAATATTACAAAGAAAATCCAGATGATTTAGCAGAAATTTTGAACAAGAATTTATATGAAAGTCAGCAACCAATGATAGAGGCTCTCAAGGAATTTATTCAAGATAATTACGATGAATTAGTAAATAGAGGTTCTTTGATCGAGAGAACTGTAGATAGATTTGCTGATCACCTTATCGAGTTGGAACCCGACGATGGAGAATCTCATATTTCTTTTGATATAAGCGTAATGGAAGATGAAAGGATTGTAAATGGAGATGTTAATAAAGATGCAGATAAAGAGGTTAATGATGAGGCCACTAAAGAAGATATAACGAGGGAGGATGCTCGAGATGCATTCCTAGATGGGAGTGTACGAACAGAGGAGAAATTAACTGATTTGAAAGGTGAAATAGAACCGTATGTACAAAGTGCATTTGAAACTATCAAGAACAGAGAGACCCAAGAAGAGAATATTGAAGGAAAACACTCGCAAGAGGATGGAACCGTCATACAAGCCCTAGATTTCTATCAATTTGAAGGAGAAAGTTATCACACAGATTTAGAACCGAGTAGTGACAATACTTTATCTTCTCAATCAACAGATATCAAAGAGCAATCAGACCAGGAGAATGATAAAAACGAGGAAAAGGAGCACACATCCAATAGTAACTCAGTGAATTCTGATAAGGAAACAAACGAAAGTTTCGCCGATGATGATAATTCTCTCTATAAAGAGAAAGTAAATACTAGCAATAAAAATGAGGAATCTGATGATTCAGGAACTTTAAGTTCAAATGAATTATCAGGAACTTTAAGTTCAAATGAATTAGCATCAGGACCTACTGCTGATTTTGATTATTCTAAGTATGATAAAACAGTATATTTCTGGGATCAATCCGCAGGAGATATAGTATATTGGTATTGGGAATTCGGTGATGATTCATCTAGTACTTCACAGCATCCCACTCACACCTATTCCAGCGGTGGATGGTACACAGTGGAGTTGACTGTATGGAACGAAACATATGCTTCTGATTCCACATCAGAATCTATCTACATTAATAGAGATCCTGTTGCTGATTTTGAGTGGAGTCCAGACCCTACGAGAGAAGATTGTGAGACTGACTTTGATGCGTCAGATAGTGATGACCCCGACGGTGAGATCGTAGATTATTCATGGGATTTCGGTGATGGGGGAACGGGTAGCGGAGAAGAACCGACTTACATCTATGAAGATGTTTACGGGTCAGAAGAAGAATTTACTGTTGAATTGACCGTTACCGATGATGAAGGAGCTACGGATACCACTTCTGAAGATGTTACTGTTTTAGGTAGGCCATTTGTGACTAATTTTTCACCAACGGGCACAAATGTGGACACGGATACAGATATAATAATAGAATTTAGTGAACCTATACACACACAAAGTTTCGGTTATGATTTTTCGGGACCAGAATCTGGATCTATTTCATTTGAGGAGAGTTGGAATGATGATGGTGATCAGGTTACTCTCTCGCCTGAGGATTATTACCGTAGGGACGGAACTTATGAGTTAGAATTATATGATTCGATTGAGCCAGAACAAAAACCTCGTAGCGAAATAAAAGGAAACCTTGAGTATAGTTTCGGTACAGAAGATTATCCCAGAGTCACGTATAACTTACCCTACAACGACGATGGAAGTGGAGAGTGGACCAACGATGTTGGCGATGTGAAACTAGGAACATCTATATCTATCAGTTTCGATGAACCTATGCATACATATGTTGATGAGGCTAATGAGTTGATAAATTGTGAACCAGCTCTTCCAGATGAAAACGAATGGGAAATCGATTGGAAGGAAGATGGAAAAATCCTTTTGATGGATCATACTGAAAGATTTGAGATGAAAACTGAATATACCATAACTATTAGGCTCGATAAAATATTGACAGCTAGAAATACTCTTGATGATTATGAAGATGCCCAAGCTTCTCTCGATGGCTCATATCCTCCAGAAGATGAAAAAGAATGGTCTTTCATCACTGAAGATGCTAAAAGCCCAGAGATCGTAAGTACGACTCCCTCTGATGGAGAGATCGCCGTATCTGTGGAAGAAACCATCCAGGTAGAGTTTGATGAAGAGATAGATACTACAAGTTTTTCTTATGAGATAACGCCGGAAGTGGAGGTTACTGGAGTAAATTGGTACGAGGATAATACTATAGTTAATATAGAACATGATGATTTTGAAGAGGAAACAACTTACAAAGTCTCCATTGAGGCTTATGATCCTACTGGGAACGCGCTGAAAGGATCTGAAGTTCCTAATCCATGGTATTTTACCACGGAAGATAATACCCCGCCTGAAATAGTTTCCATTTCGCCTCAGGATGGGGCTACAGGAGTTCTTACCGACACCTCTATCTATGTTGAATTCAGCGAGAGTGTAAATCCTGACAGCTTTGATTCTACCTGTATTCCCTCCGAAAATTTCGACGAAGAATGGAACTTCCTCAACACTGCAGTAAAATTAGATCCTATAGGCAACTTCGAGGCAGATGAGGAATACACTTTTACGGTAAACGAGGTTGAGGACACTGCTGTTGAACCAAACTCCTTGAAAGAGGGAAAATCTGTCACATTCTATACCTCTTCAGGCGGTGAAGATATCGAAGTGCATCTGTTCGAGGATATAGTTCAGTCCAACACCGGTACCGACGACCCTGGTATCAACGTTCCACTGATCCCCCTGATGGAAGATTATGCTATGAATGTTACTGCCTCCATGATAGATAGTACCAAGATGGCTAACACTGAATACCGACTGCCTACAAGCACTGAAGATTCAAAATTTACTTTCTGGGAGAACTACACGGAAGATCCAACTATTGAAGGTGACCCTTATCTGACTGAGAACATAACTATAGACAAAAAGCCCGCTTATATTGAATTAGACTCCAAAGATTATCACATATCCTCAGCAGAGGGAGTCCACTATGCGAACGTACTTAGACATACCTCAAGAGCCTACGAAACCCATTGGGAGGTGAATTTAGATAAGCAGGATATCGAGATTTTAACCGAAAGTGAAAAACAAATATATCTAGACGCTGGGACTCATCATCCTACTTGGGTTAACAGAACCTTAGATGCAGGCTTTTCCATACGCGTCCCGGTTTTCTCTGCTTGGGAATTGAAAGACGTAGATTACAATTTAGAAGAAGAGGAACTAAAGGAGATCACCACGGTACTAGATGAGGTTTGGGAACCCGCTAAACCCTCACTCTCCGTTATGATCGATACCGGTGAAAATCTGATCCCCTTCATGGACAACCAGGTGAACACTCTGAGGAGTTATGATGTAGAGAGGATAAGAAGGATGGAAAGATTCCTCAATGAGAATATGGATATTTTAAAGGAAAGATTAGAGGAAGCCGATATAGATTTTAATGCCCTAGAGATGGAGGAGCCTTTATACCTAGCAGGCAGAAAAATATCATTTGACGGCGAAAGGTTAGAAGTCGAGTATGAGGATAGGTCTGGTACTTATTTCAGCACGACTCTAACTTCCGATTACCAAAACAACATATACGGGATTGGTCAGGGCACGATTGGAAGCGTTGAAGGTATTTGGGATATGGCTCCAGGAAAGTTCAGCTTTGAAGGAACTTTCAATAATCCAGAGCCTGTCGGAGATGATTGGTCGATTGAATTTGAGGCACCGTACTATAGGACTACCGAAGAAGAAGAGTACAGGGTTAGTGATTATACTGACATAAAAGAAAAAGAAATGGTCGTGGGGGATATAAGGGTTGAGAACGTAGATATCGGGATGAGATTGCGCTACGATTCAGAAGAAGTTGGAGACGAGATTGAGGCCATTATAGAGGGTAAGATATGGGAAACATTCGACAACACTTATCATCGTTTAAATGAGAGAATTGGAATGAACCAGCAATTCATCATCAAGTTCCTCCGGACCTCGATGTTAGAGCTTGAAAACAAGATCACAAATCTTATGGGAGATCATATAGAAGAGATATCATTCTTCGTTGAGCTGAACCTAGAAGGTCGAAATAGCGATATAGAACTATCTTTCAGCCTCGTCGAGAACGACGGGATATCCGATTTCTTTGAATGGGTTAGCCGTAATCTTGACAAGTACGTGAAGAACTTGTTCAGGGATTATGTAGATAGCCCACCTAATACACTCCACCTTGAAAAAGAGATCACGGATAGCATCTTCGTGGAGTATAGAGAAAAGGGAGAGAAAGAAACCCTTGTGAGCACCAATCTTCCCACATTCTCGGAACTCCTCGGTGGCGATGTAGGAGAATGGAGAATCAGATACGGAGTGAAAGATGGAGAAGGAGGGGATTACCTCTTATTCGGGAATGTGTATGAAAAGTGAATAAAGGAAAGGGGAGAATCTAATATAATTATTGTATCTCACCTTCAGGATTAAGATCAAACCCTAACTAACAGAGTAGTAAATATTACTCTCTACTCAAAGTAAGAGAACATAGTAAACCTCCTCGAAAAATTGAGGCTCCATCCCTTATTACTTAAGTCTTTCATTTGTATAGAAAATTCCTAACAGTAGTTTTATTTGGTTCACCGTCTCGTTCAATCTCAACATCTATTTGTCTCAGTTCAAATTCATCCTCTATCTCGAGGGAAGAAATCTCATTATCTATATCTTCAAGTTCTTCCTTGGTTACGGTATCTCCGTTGATGTGTTCGTCAGGATCCCAAACGTGGTCTACGTCAACTACGTAAAGACTCTCATAATCTCTCCCGTTTTCTTCGAAGACTATAACTCCCGAATATGCAGTGAACGCTCTATCTGTGGTATGACTATCCTCTTTGTCTATACCCTCATCTATATCGTCTTGCTCGACCTCGAAAAAATCATTTATCTCATTCCCCACTGTATTTACGTATTCTTCCTGAAACTCTTCACTCTCCGCCGGATAAATGAAAGTTTCGTACCCGCTGCCTTTCAAGAAAGTGGATTCTACGTAGAAATCGGTCCCGCTCGTGAACTCTTGCAGGAAAACCTTATCATTGGCCCTATCCAGCTCATAGCTAGTCACGTTCTCCATATCGCCGGGATTCCATACATGGATTGGGTAGCTGAAACCGGAACTAACGCTCTTGTCATCTTGATCTAGGATGATATTGTTTATCGAAATCCTCATGTCGTAGGTTTCTCCACCGACACGAGCCGGAAAGTAAGTCGCCTCTGCCCCTTTTTCTTCGTCGAAGGTCACCCGTCGTTTCACCTCGTTATCACCAGAACTCACTTCGTTCACCAATCTCGATATATTTTCACTTATCGACTGTAATGAAATCGCTTCCGTCTCTCGCCTCTGCCAGGCGAAGGCACCGATCAACGTTGAAGCGATTATTAATGCGGCGACAAGTAAAGCCAATTTTGAGTAAATGAAATCGATCATCTCTTATCCCTTTTCTCCAAGCCATAAGAAGAACTAGAAGTGACTCCATCTTTCTTTGGTGGCTTCGGAGGAGGCTTGTTAACTACTCCCATCACCTCATCGGTAGAAAATATAGATGCGTCCATCCCAGTATGAAGACTCAACCTAGGTCTGACCCTACACATTTCTTTTCTCCTGGTCTTATCATCAAAAATAGCTACCAATCCTTTCTTGAATTCCATCTCACTCACAACTTTCTGTATATCGTCAGAACTAGACATGTAGGATTGTTTAGCCTTTCCGAGCGCGTCTATATCGTCTTTTGATGTTACGTTATGGGCTATCAAAAGATCAGACTGTCGTATCACGCTTTCGTGGATCGCAGCCGGTTCTTGAGTGCAAAATACAGTGGATAATCCGGGATGTCTTCCCAGTTTGACCCAGTCTATCAACACGTCAGATGAGATCTTGTCAGCCTCAGAGGGGAGAAAGAGGTGAGCTTCGTCCATTATAAGATAAACTATCGGATGTTCCTTTGCTATGTCCTTCTCTACATCCTCTGAGATCAGATTTGCCTCGGATTGCATTTCCAAGGTTGTATAGAGAGTCCTCTCTTTCATCAACTTATCAGCGATTATCTTAACCACAATGTTTCTCATATCTAGATCACCCATCCTTCCCAAATAACTTATATCAAGTACGCTCAATTGACCCCCTCTAACGATCTGTTTGGTCGGTGTGCCTTTTTCAGCAAAAAGTCCCTTATCTTCGATCATCTTGAAAAGCTCTTTTAAAGTCTTCTTGGTATCATTTTCAGCATCTACACTCTCGATACCGGTGTAAATATCTTCGAACCCAAAATATTCGAATTCTTGCTTTAGAACCCTGATCACTTCGCTGAGAAGGGAACCCACAGGCTTTGTTATTTCTAGATCGAAAAGTGATAGCCAATCAGAAACTTCCACCTCTGATAGGGGCAATTGCAATTTTTGGTCATAATATATCTGTCGGCCATCATCCTTCTGCTCTTCGATAGATGTTTTCGGCATGAAGATTTCGACGTAATCTTCGAATCCGCGAGGAGAAAGATCTTGAAAATCTTTCAGTCTTTCTACCTCAGATGGATTTGAATTTGGAGTCTTCAGGCTGCTAAACACACTCATAGTATCTATTATAACTACTGAGACCTTGTTTTGAAGATTTTCTTCTAACAATCCAAATCCTTCGGCTAGAACTCCCAATGTGTAGGATTTACCAGTCCCTCTCTTTCCGACAACCAACATACAATGAGGGAAGGCCAAATCGATATAAACAGACCCTACCTCTTCGTATTTTCCGGCAGGATAGCTGACGATTTTACCCAAGTAGGCAGTTCCTTTATTACCGAATTTTTCTATCATCTCTTCAGTTCTGCCAAATATCTCTTTTTTTGTCATTTTAAACACCTATCATTGTTTGGGAAAAGATGCTTGTCAAGGTGTATATACCCATGGCTACCGGTAGACCAACACCTATCGAAAACTTCATCTCTACTCTATCTTCTCCTTCAAGAATACCGATAGAAAAGTAGATTATCACTAGGGTCATCAAAAATAGATAGATGCCTATTACCATCGAAAAATTAGAAGGTGGTATCATCGGAGCAGGATTCGGCATTGCCTGGAATTGATCATATAGAAGATTATAGAGTCCAGTGGTTACGCCCATAACTATCGGCGCAAAGAATAGTGCGGTGCTTCTCATCATGCTCACCGCTGACTGGAGTGAAGCCTTGATGTCGTTCTCTATCTTCTTTAGATCTCTTAAATAAGTGGAGACATCCGTGATGACCCTTCCGGCGGTCAGATTGTCTTTCTTAGTGGCCTTCACCACGGTCCGCATGGTTCCCTTGATAGTTCTAGAAGGATGCCCTGTCAACGCTCCTAATTCTTCGTCGAAGAGAGCATCTTCAAGAGAAAGACTAGTAACTTTCAACCGATACCGTATGTCCTCAAATAAGTCTAAAATTTCAGTACCTTTTATTCCCTCCTCAATATCTTCCAAAGCTTTCTCTACAGGTTTTCCCTCTGCTATCCTGTTGCCCAGTTGAAAGAGAGCGTTAGGAAATTCGTCCTCCATTTGGGAAATTTCATCCTTCCTCATTTTCTGCTTTATCGTTGTTCCCAGTAAGTAAACGGACACGGCAAAAGTTACCCCCCATAATACTGGGAGGAAACTTCCCGGAGCAAGGATGAAGTACTTTGATAAGGGTTCAAAGGCGAATAATGATATAAAAATCCCGCCTACGATTGAAACTATTAGAAGTATTTTTCTTTTTGTCGGAGAAACTGGGTTATCTACTTGAGGGGGCTTAGACGTACCCGGCCTCTTACCTAGGATATAATATGAATATATCCCAGCAGCTGATGGAAAACCAAAATTCATCAACAACACTATTAAAGGTGTACTGACCATCGGTGATTCCTCCGCTCCTGTAGTGCCTGCTTCCTCCATTGCTCCCATCCCGGCGGTTCCGGGCAATTGGATTGAGAGCATAGGTAACATGGCTCCAATCACCAGTGGTAGAATGACACCTAGAGCGAACAATACCATCGTAGGTCCAGAAAGAGAAGAAGCAAAATCCTCCATAGTGGATTTCGTACCCGAGAGTATGACATCATATGCTTTATCAAGATCCTCTTTAACTCTTGCCGAAGAGGTTTCTAGTGTGGCACTCCTGATCACATACAATGCTTGTCTAAGGTCCTCGTTCCATTCCCCCCATTTGAGAGCGAAGTCCACAAGAGAATCCTCTATAGTAGAGTACTTTCTCATCATGACATCCCATATCATCCTTCTGAATCCAGTCGAAAGAGGTTCATCTGTGTGCTTAGAGGTGAATTTCACGGCCTGATCTAGAGCTGGATTCAAAGACATAGACATGATCATATAATTGATGCACGTCGGCGATCTACCGATGGATTTGACCCGTACTCTTTTCGCCAAAAATTCAGGATAATTAGCAGTGAAAACAAACAATCCTACCGGTACCAATATCAGCGCGGGTGCGAACATCAGTAGGCTAGATAACCCGATACCGAGGAGAGAGAGGACCAAAAAAGTGATTCCTACGGAGATCAAGCCAATTATAGAGATAAAACCAGCGAAAGTCAAAACTTGATGAACCTTTAAATCCCATCCCAAAAACCTTACTGCATCCTGAAAGTCCTGTTGCTTTAGCTTATCTTTTTTCTTCTCTAATTTTTTCCTCTTTTTTTCAAATTTTTTCTTCTTCTTTCTGTACTTTTTACTGTCAGAACCGTGTTTGATTTTCTTCTTATTCAGATCATTTTTCAAACTTCGCAACTCAGTTTCGATATTCTTCAATTTTTTCTCATCTTCTCGTTGTTTCTCTTCTATTTTTTCTGGGTCCTTAGGAAGAACCTCGTTTATCTTTTTGCACCATTTCAAATAATGCTCTCCATATTCCACCAAGAGTTCCTCTTCATCGGCTTCCTCAAAATCCATTGAATTAAACCCTCCTATCGAACCATTCTTTCCACTCTTGGTAGATCTTGTCGTGATCTAGCTTGTCCATCCCGCTATATTTCTCGGTGAGACTCCAGAACTTGTTGTTAGACTTCAAAACCCATTCTGGAGAGAGCAGGTCTCTGTTACCGGTCTCCCGTGCTTTATCCACTATATATTTTCTATATCTGGCCCTCAGTTCGATGTTTTTCAAAGCCTCTTCGAGTTCTAGTCCTTGAAAACCCGCGATAGAACCAATCTTTTCAGAACGATAACTGAAAGTCTCTGTCTTTTCCAACCTCCTTTTATCTTCATTGTATTCCATCAAGTTTTCCATCTCTCCAGGTTTAGGAGCGTCTTTTTTCAGTTCAGCTACCTGAACAACTTCTCTCTTGTATTTTTGTGATCCCTTTGGTTTAGTCAACCCACAAACAATTATTATGTCGGTAGCCATGAACGATTCAGGTGGTATGTTCATGTCCCCAGTGGCTCTTTCGTAGACCGCCTCAGCGGAATTGCCGTGAAATGTGCCTAAAACAGAAGATCCAGCAGTTCCAGTCCTCATTGCTTCATAGAGAGTCCTTGCTTCGTCACCTCTGACCTCTCCCAAAACCAATGCAGATTCTCCTAGCCTCAATGAAACCCTGAGAGCCTCTTCAGCTGTCATCTCACCTTCAGTCCCAAGAGAAGACTCCACGGCAAGGCTCTGGACATTGAAGTCAAGTTCTTGCATCTGGTTTACTGGGAGTTCTAAAGTGTCTTCGATCGTGATTATCCGTTGACTGATAGGAAATTCCAGCAATATAGCGCTCAGCATAGAAGTCTTCCCTGCTCCCCTGCTTCCGGCTATCATCATCGTAGATCGACCCTCTAGGAGAAAAGATATGAGGCCAGCTGCTGTCGGCGTGATGGTTCCGTTCTCTATGAACTTCAAAAGAGTCCAGGGGTTAGATGCTCTTTTTCTGAAAGCCATCGCAACACCGCTAGGGCTTAATGGTTGACCCGTAACAGTTACCCGAGTCTCATAAGAATCAAGATCCATTTCAAGGACAGGATTCGCCTCAGAGAAGGCTCTTCCACTTTCATATCGGAATCTTGAGAGCATATTTTTAACGTTCTTTTTTCCTACGATAACATTCGTTCTGAACTCATCGTACAAATCAGGTTCATTTATCCCGCCTAAGGACAGATAAACCTCATTTTCTGAGGGTGGTGAATCGATATAAGCATCCTGGAGGAATCGGTCTTCTAAAAAATATTCAAATACACCTAATCCTACAGTATACCTAGCAAGGATATTGGTGAGTTGTTTCAGGTTTCTGCTCTTTTCCTCCCTTGACTCGCCTAATGGGATATCGTGCTTTCTAGCTAATTGGTTTATCAACCTTTTTCCAACTTTCTTAATGAACTCACGAGTTTGCTCTGATGTCTCGATTTCCATCTGTGCAGGTTTGTACTCTAAGAGTTCCTTTTTTGCTTTCTCTAGCAGTTCCATATATTCTACATCCAATTGATATTCTATAGGGTTTAATTGATAAAGGGAATGTGGTTTGTCCTTCAAGCTGAGTAATCCGATCTCAGATCCGTTTACTTTATATTTCCTGATCATCCTTGCATCTGGAGGTGTGGAAGGAAAGACCCATGAGGAAGAAAATCCTGGTCTCACTTTAAGGCTTTTGTTGAATATTCTCTTCAACCCTCTTGAGACTCTTGTAAAACGTATCCTATCGCGGTTTTCTTCATCGAATGCTCTGACAACTTTCTCTATCGAGGTAGCCTTTTTCTTTTTCACCTTCGTAGGTCTATCGCCCCCCTTCCCCAATTCTCGACCTATTTCTTCTTTCTCCTTTTCCTCCTGTACTATCTTCACCATAGATTCCACCTATAATTATCTATATCAATATTCTATAACCATACCGGAATATCTTCTCACGAAGGTCTTCAGATTCATTGAAGAGATAAACCAAATCGTCCCTCGTATTATCTATACAATTCTTACATTGTTTCTTTTTTTTGTTGACTTCTTTCACATCATTTGAGATGGAATATAATTCTTGGTAGAAATCTTCTATCCCTCTCAGAAAAGATTTCTCTAAATGTGAAAATATGTTCTTTGGATTGTGTTTGCATTTTTCACAGGAGAGATCTTCTTGTGAAGGGGTCGACCTCATCGATAGTTCATCGATCTCGTCCATTAACCTCCTCATCTCCATCAAAACCTCTAGAGATTCTCTATCATAGGCCTTCTCTAAATATCCAGATAATCTTACCCCACCAACGTTGGACTCGTCTCCTAGTCCCTTCAAAACCCCCTTTCTGCAACTTGTTTCTGTTAGATCAGAGCCGGCTTTGCAGTCTTTACATCCAAAAATCAGCCATTTTTCCCTAGGAGTCTCGACTGAGTAACTACAATTAACCTGCCTGGAATCTTTTTCCTCTTCATCTTTACTTTTGCCGAATATGGATTTCATAAACTCTCCCTATCCGTTATTATCAAACCTAAATAACTAAATTAGTTTTATTTTTTTCCCCTTTCCAACAGAAAATTATGTTTGAAAGGGTTTGGATCGTCAATTTTCTCGAAAATAGAAAAGTGAAATTTTAGGCAGTCACAATAGCATACAAACCAATAGCTGAACCTAACATGAAGGCAAGTTTATATTTGGATAACACATTTTAAAAATATTTTCGAAATTACCTTAAATGAAATCTGAAAGGGAAAAATTTTTTAGAAGCTAATTTATTTACGTCCAAGTAGCTAAGATATGTCCTTAGTGAATGAGAAAAATAAAGAGAGGGGTACTTATGAAAATTAAAAAAGGTTTGACAATGTGTTTAGTGGTAGTAATGATTTTTGGTATCGCTAATCCGTCTTTTTATCTCCAAACGGAAGATGAATTAGAGGAGGAGAACGAGGAAAAGGTGATAATAGATCGAATCCCTACTGAAAAGGGGGAATATGAAGAAGAACGTTCAAATGAAGATGATTTAGCTTTGAGATCATCATCTGACCAGTCGTCCTTTAGGGAGAAAGAAAAATTTGATCTCACAAATCTTGATCCGAGAGAGCCGATCCACATCTACGGTGATGAAGGTTTCCAAGATGTAGCCGACGAAGGGAATGGGAGTGAAGAAAATCCTTGGATCATCGAAGGGTATGAGATTGATGGGGATGAATATGAAGAGGATTATGGTTTTGGAATTTTAATCGAGAGTACAACTGATCATTTCATAATTGAAAATTGTTTTATAACTGACATATCTTATGATTCGGATGAACATCCTGGTATGGGGATAGCCCTCAATGATGTGAAAAATGGCACTCTAAAAAACAATGAAGTCGAACAAACAGATATGTATGGGATATCCATCAATGATTCTGAGGGCAATATATTTACTGGTAACAATATCATTGATCCGGATAGCCATGGAATTCATATAAGAAATTCTGATGACAATGAATTTGACGACTTATACATAGCACGGGCAGAAGATGGATTTTATATCGAGGGCGATTGTCATTCTAACAATTTTATGAATTCGGAAGTTACAGGTAGTTCCAACCATGGAATCCATATCGACGGAGCATTTGAGTCAAATGTATTAACAGATTTGACCATCGATAATAACGATAAACATGGTATTTACATCTCGGATGATCATATTTTTGCTGACAATAATATAGAAGGATGTGGTATCAGGTCTAACACAAAAGATGGTATCCGAATAGAAGAAAATGCCGGTTCAGACGGGAGCGGGGATAATACAATACAAGATAATATTATAAAGGAGAATGCTGGATACGGTATATATTTATCTCATAGATATAATCAACTGGATGAAAATATTATAGAAGGAAACGTTGATTATCAGATTTATTTTGATGAGTTAGACCATCTTTCCAATTACTTTACAGACAATACATTGAACGGTGTGCGATATTATCACCTTTTTGAACAGGATAATACGACTGTAGGACCTGAAGAATATGACTTTGATTCTTATCAAAAATTGACCAATTATGGTGGGGTCGTATTCTACGAGTCCGAAAATATTTCCCTCGAAGAAGTGTATATAGAGATGTTGGAATCTAGAGGGATGACGATACACTCCTCGCAAGATGTTGATCTAACAGATTTTGAAGTCACGTATTGCAAAGAGAAGGGTATATGGATAGAGAACACAGAAAGGGTTGATCTAGATGGGTTTGAAATAAAAGAGTGCGAAGAAGAAGGTCTCTTAGTGCAATCTACTAATGGCATATATATGAAGGATTTCGAAGTAAATAACTGTACAAGGGAAGGTATCTTTATTGAGGATTCAAAGGATATCTATCTTATGGCCTTTGAGATCGCCAATTGTGAGAGTGATGGTATCCGGATAGAGAATCCAGAGAACAACATAGAGGCCGTTGATTTCAAAATATCGAATTGTGAAGGAAAAGGGATCGGAGTAGGGAGCATAGAATATATAAATTTAGAAAAATTTAATATTACAGAGTGTACTGATGATGGAGTTGCGGTCGGTTCTTCAGGAGAAGTAAATCTTTCAGATTTCAATGTGACTGATTGTGAGGGGGATGGTATTTTCATAGATGAAGCCGAAAGAATCATCGATCTCACATCTTTTGAAGTTATGAACTGTGATGGTGAAGGTGTCTCAATAGGCGGAGCTAAATATGTTAATCTTACAGGTTTTAAAGTATACGAATCAGGTGAAAGAGGAGTTTCGATCGGTTCTTCAGGAGAAGTTAATTTTTTAGATTTCAACGTAACTGATTGTGGTGGAGATGGTATTTTCATAGATGAAGCGGAAAGAACCATCGATCTCTCCTCTTTTGAAGTTATGAGATGTGATGGTAAAGGTGTCTCAATGGGGGAAGCTGGAGAAGTGAATCTTTCAGATTTCAATATAAGTGATTGTGGAGGGGATGGTATCTCTATAAGTGGTTCGGAAAATAACATCGATCTCACCTCTTTTGAAGTTATGAGATGTGATGGTAAAGGCGTCTCAATAGGCGGAGCTAAATATGTTAATCTTACAGGTTTTAAAGTGCACGAATCAGGTGAAAGAGGGGTTTCGATCGGTTCTTCAGGAGAGGTGAATCTTTCAGATTTCAAAGTAACTGAATGTGAATCCGATGGGGTTGCAGTAAGGGATGCAGGATTCGTAGACCTAGCAGACCTAGAAATTAAGGATTGCAGTGGCAATGGATTATCTATAGAAGATACAGAAGAAGTCGTCGATCTAACTGACTTCAAGGTGACGGATTGCCAAGAAGCAGGAATCTATATTTCAAATCTAGATGATATTACTCTTGAAAATGTAACCGCTCTTAGGAACGGTAAGGGAATTCATTTTAGAAACTTGGAATCCGGCGACTTAGAGGAAATTAGAGCAAAGGAAAATGATAGAGGGAGTTATATAGAGAAATCTAGAAGGATAACAATCTCAAAGAGCATTTTTAAATCAAATATCCAAGAAGGAATTTATTTAGACGAGGTAAATTTTATTCGAATAAGAAGATCCAATATAATCGCTAATGAATTTGGAATCGTATCGGAAGGTGGATCTGAGAATTCTAGAATATTCAAAAATGAGATTTTAAACAACGAAAAAGACGGTGTCCAACTTCTAGATGGGACTAGACAATTTGGTATAGAAAACAACACGATCTCAAATCATGGTAGGTACGGTATTCATGTTGGTGAGGAGGCATCGTTGATAAATCCTATAGCTAATAATAGCATAATGGCGAATCTTGATTATGGTATCCATATAGAGGGAAATAATAATCAGATATTCAATAACAAATTTATGTTTAATAATGATTCTAACCTCACTTACAATTCAACTAACATTCAAGCTTACGATAGCGGAGATATTACCGATTGGCGGGCTGAGGACAAGAGGATTGGCAATTACTGGTGGGATTGGATGGACAAGTATGATGCTGAGGAAGATGAAGGTGAAGATGTTAAAGTTATCAATGAGTCATATGTAATCGATGGTGAAACGGAAACAGAAGATCCTTATCCTCTATACGCGGAGATAGATAGTTATGAGTTGACTATAGGGGTTGAAGGTGAAGGAAGTATCGAACCCCGGGAAGACACGTATACTTTCTATCACGGTGAACCAGTTATGTTAGAAGCGGAACCCGAAGAAGATTACATCTTCAGTCATTGGACTGGGGATTATCCTAGAGGTGATCGAGAAGATAAAGAGATACGGCTTGTAATGGACGATGATAAAGAATTGACAGCCCATTTTGTTAGCATTGAATCTTTATTTGAAGTAGAGATTATCGAATACGATGAAGAAGTAGTTATGGAGGAAGAACTCCATGTCACAGTTGAAGTACATAACTTAGGTAATATGGATGATACCCAGGAAATAGAACTTCGAGATTTTGAAGGAGAGATAGTAGATAGTCAAGAACTTACACTTTCTTCAAATGAGGCGGATCAGATTACTCTTTCGTGGAATACGGGTAAAGGAGATATTGGAACTGACAATATATCTGTTCATAGCGATGATGATAAGGATGGAGTAGAAGTGACAGTATTTGGTCCCTATTTTGAAGTCAATATTGTTGAATACGACGATGAAGTAAAAGAAGGCGACACGCTTGCCGTTGATTTCACGATTGAGAACAATGGCGATGTAGACAGTGAGCAGCAGATAGTTTTCAGTGTAGACGGTGATGAAGAGGACTCCATGTATATGATGATCGGAGCAGGCGAAAGTGAATCTAGCGAATTCGAGTGGGAAGCTGACGAGACGGGAATTATTGACCTGAAAGTAGCTAGCGAAGACGATTCAGAAACCGTAACGGT
>Ga0207421_10003763_pt1 | contig 17869 bp, 19 predicted proteins | sample SodLakKL_010_SED_4_FD_187542 | JGI IMG/M metagenome (GOLD analysis project Ga0207421, IMG submission 187542) | Alkaline sediment microbial communities from Lake Tanatar, Kulunda Steppe, Russia - 8KL_010_SED (SPAdes) (version 2) | ecosystem: Environmental > Aquatic > Non-marine Saline and... | reverse complement strand
AGATTAAACAAAAATTATCATTAAAAATAACAATCAAGGAATTTGTTTGAAAAAGGGTTGCCATTCTCGTATAATGAACAAGGGTTAAAAAGGTAACGAGGTCCATGAAGCTGGGAAGCTAAATCTACCAGGAGGACTGCAGGCTAAATGTGGGATCTTCTCTTTGGTTTTATTGGAGGTCTGGGGCTTTTCCTGTTCGGCATCCAGATGATGGCATCTGGGATGCAGAAAGCCGCAGGGCACAGGTTGCGTCATATTTTAGAAGTCCTGACTTCCAGGCCCTGGATGGCAGCACTTACTGGTGTCCTGGTAACTTTTTTAGTGCAAAGCAGCAGTACCACCACTGTAATGGTGGTCGGGTTTGCCAATGCGGGGATCATGACTCTTTCCCAGGCAGTGGGAACTATCGTAGGTTCTAATGTGGGGACCACTTTAACCGCCCAGATAATTTCTTTTGATATTGATTTTATAGCTCTGCCCGCTATTGGGGTTGGAGCTTTTTTAAATTTTTTCGGGCGCCGTCGTTTTCATAAGTATATAGGGCAAGCAGTATTAGGTTTTGGCCTTCTATTTTTGGGTTTGATGACCATGTCCGAGGGGATGGCCCCCCTCCAGGATACTGGTTATTTCGAAAAAATGGTTATTAGTTTTGGGCAAAACCCCTTATTAGGCGTACTGGTGGCGGCTCTTTTTACTGCACTCTTGCAGAGCAGCAGTGCTACCACAGGTGTGATTATATCCCTATCTTTACAAGATATGTTAACATTTGAGGCAGCTATTCCCCTGATACTGGGAACCAATCTCGGGACATGCATCACGGCTGGCTTGGCAAGCTTTGGGGCCAATTTGGTGGCTCGTCGGGCTGCCATAGCCCATATTCTTTTCAACGTATTTGGAATCATTCTCGTATTCATGTTGTTGACCCCCTTTACCGCCTTGATCATGGAGTCGGCAGATACTATCACCCGCCAGGTAGCAAATGCCCACACTTTATTTAATGTGTTTAACACCCTTGTAGTTCTCTGTTTCTTCGGTTATTTTAATCGGTTAGTAAAATGGCTAATTCCTGGTGAGGAAAAGGAAGTGGAAATGGGCTCCAAGCACTTGGACCGGCGAATGCTTAAGACCCCCGAACCGGCGCTGGCTGCGGCGAGCCAGGAAATAGTTCGGATGGCCAGGATATCCCGGGATATGTTGCAGGACTCCATGGAAGCCTTTTTGAAAAACGATGCCAAAAAGTTGGCCCAGATCACCCAGATGGAAGAATTACTCGACGGGCTGGAAAAGGAAGTTAACTTTTACATTTCTGATCTTTCGCAGCACTCTTTAACACATGACCAGTCTAGCCGGATTTCGCGGATGATGTACGTCATCAATGATATTGAACGAACCGGCGACCATGCCGAAAATATATTGCAACTGGCGGAAGCCAAAATTGAAGAAAGGCTGCCCTTTTCTGATGAAGCCCTGAGTGAGCTGGAGGAAATGTATAAACTTGTGGACCAGATGATGGCCGATGTAACCGAAGCTTTTGAGAATATGGATGTTAAGTTGGCTCGAAGGGTAATTGAGGCAGATGATGATGTGGACTATATGGAAAAGGAATTGCGCCGGCAGCACATCAGGCGCATAAATGAAAAAAAATGTTTTCCTGTTTCCGGAGTTATATTCCTGGATGTTATCAGCAACCTGGAGCGGGTAGGTGACCATACTACAAACATTGCTGAATCTGTTTTGGGCAATTACCAGTAGAGAGCTGACAGATAATCCTTATCTATGTTGATACTTCTATGTTGATACTATGTTGCTGTTTGAGACGCATTAGAGCCGCATTGCGAGGAGGAAGGAATAACTTGCAGTATAAACCTTGGTTTAGAGAAGTTTTAGGAACCGGGATATTTCGCTGGCACGATGAATTTGATGAGGATACAAAGACGGAAATTTCCGGTGAAGTGGCCGCTATTATCCAAAGGGGTGGGTTAGTTGCTTTCCCCACGGAAACAGTCTATGGTTTGGGAGCCGATGTGTTTAATTCCGCAGCTGTGGAGAGGATATTCAAAGTTAAGGGGCGGCCTCTGGATAATCCTTTTATTATTCACCTGTGGGATATTTCCCAGCTAACTTCTCTTGCAAGGGAACTTCCTTCGCATGTGCAAATTCTGGCCGAAAAATTCTGGCCGGGCCCGCTCACACTGGTGCTTAGCCGGCGGCAAGAAATAAACCCTGCTGTTAGCGCAGGATTGCCCACTGTGGCAGTGCGTATTCCTAATCATCCCGCGGCCTTTGCCATGCTTGAAGCGGCAAGCACCCCGGTAGCTGCTCCCAGTGCTAATCTCTCCGGTAAGCCCAGCCCTACTGAATCTTCTCATGTGGAAGAGGAGTTGGCTGGAGAGATAGATGCCATTCTGGACGGAGGAAGGTGCACCGTGGGTGTAGAATCCACTGTGCTTGATTTAACCAGGGAAAGCCCGGTTATATTGCGGCCCGGTGGAGTAACCAGGGAAGAGCTGGAAGATTGTTTGCAGGAAAAAGTGCTCCTTCCGGAAAACCGTCAATCCGGGCAGCCTTCATCCCCGGGCATGAAATACCGCCATTACGCCCCACAGGCCAGGATGCTGTTATTCAAAGGAGACCCGGCGCATATTAAGGAGAATATGCACGAGCACTATCTGCGCTTCCATAATGCAGGAAAACGGGTTGGCATACTCTGCACCAGGGAGAACGCACCATTATTTCCGGAAGCGGTAGTAAAAACTTTGGGAAGCCAATCTGACCTTCGGGAGGCAGCCACAGGCCTTTACCGCAATTTGCGCGAGTTGGATAAAAATAATGTGGACATCATTCTGGCGGAAAGCTTCCCCGAAAAAGGAATCGGGGCAGCCCTCACCAACCGCCTTGAAAAAGCAGCCGACGAGATAGTGTGACGTATGACAGTTCATAGTCCATGCTATTGGTGAAGATGCCGGGGTCGGGTTTTAAAAACCCCCTGGAAGAGCTGTTCAACTTGTTCCAGGGGTTATGTTTCGTCCTCCTCCCCCGGAGGGGTTATCCAGAGGGTATGTTTTCATCCTCCCCCCCCGGAGGGGTTATCCAGAGGGTATGTTTTCATCCTCCCCCCTGGAGGGGGAGGACAGAGGTGGGGGGGGATTTTAAAATCTTCCCTTAGTTTTATGTCAGTTCATAGTCTATGCTATTGGTGAAGATGCCGGGGTCGGGTTTTAAAAACCCCCTCCCCTTACCCCCCTCCCTCCAGGGGAGGGGAGAAGAAGTAAAGAAAATACCCTTAATCCCCTCCGGGGGGAGGGGAGAAGAAGTAAAGAAAACGCCCTTAATCCCCTCCGGGGGGAGGGGAGAAGAAGTAAAGAAAACGCCCTTAATCCCCTCCAGGGGGAGGGGAGAAGAAGTAAAGAAAACGCCCTTAATCCCCTCCAGGGGGAGGGGGGAGTCACCCCCACCCACAAGTTTCACGCAATAAATGGAGGTGAGACGATGCTAAAATTATTATTTGTGTGCACTGGTAATATATGTCGCAGTCCCATGGCAGAGGCTATTTTCAAGCATTATTGGCCTCAAGATGACAGGCCGGTGGAAGTTGAGGCGAGTTCGGCGGGTATCAGTGCCCTTGATGGAGATGATGCCACTCGCGAAGCCAGAGAAGCCCTGGCCGAGGAAGGCATTGAACTTAGTGGTCACAGTTCTCGCATCTTGACTTCCGAGATGATCTTTTCCGCTGATTTAATCCTGGTTATGACCACCAGCCACATGCGGGCCATCCAGGCTGAGCATCCCGAAGTTGCCGATAAAATCAAGTTGCTCAAGGAATATGCAGCTGATTCCTCTGACGCCGATCATAATATTGCTGATCCGTATGGCGGTGATCTACAAAGATACAAAAGATCTATGCAGGAAATCAAGGAGTCAGTTTTGAACCTTATAAAGGAGATAGATGATTACTACCGGGATATGGGATGAGGATTAAAGTGAATATGAAGATGAAAAATCCCGTAATGAAAGTAATTGGGAGAAAAGTTATAATAGAACTGTAAGCCAATACTACGAAGGTGAAAGTGAAACCGAAAGTCATTTGATGAAAAATAAAGAGGAAATGAGGCGAATAAACATGAAGATAGCTTTGGGTTGCGATCATGCTGGATTCAGCCTTAAAGAAGCCGTTAAGCGGCATTTGCAAGAAAATGATGTTTATGTATATGATTTTGGTACCTTTGATGAAAACTCCATCGATTACCCCGATATTGCTTTCACGGTAAGCAATAGTGTTTTGGAAGGAGAATTTGACCGTGGTATATTCATCTGTGGCACCGGGGTAGGAGGAGCCATGGTGGCTAACAAGATTCCCGGCATTCGGGCCGCCTTGTGTGAAAACACTTATACCGCCCGTATGTCCCGCGAGCATAACAATGCTAATGTCCTGTGCATGGGGTCGCGGGTTACAGGCTCCGGGTTGGCCTTGGAAATTGTTGATACCTTCCTGAAAACACCATTCCAGGGAGGGCGCCACCAGCAAAGAGTGGCCAAAATTGAACTTTACGAAAACCGTTATTGCAAAACCCAACAACAAGAACCGGAAGAAGATTGATTATCCGAGAGGAAGGGAGAATAAAATTATGCTGGAGAAACCTGAAAAAAATGCAAATGAAATGATGAGCCTTCTCAAAGATTTTGATCCCCAAATTGCCGAAGCAGTGGAAAACGAAGCCCGCCGCCAATCGGAAAAAATTGAACTTATTGCCTCTGAAAATATTGTTAGCAGCGAGGTATTGGCAGTTCAGGGTTCTATCCTCACTAATAAATATGCGGAAGGATATCCTGGTGCTCGTTATTATGGCGGTTGTGTCCATGTTGATGTGGTAGAGGATATTGCCCGGCAGCGCGCCCTGGAGCTTTTTGGTGCCGACCATGCAAATGTGCAACCCCATGCCGGAGCCCCTGCCAACATGGCAGTTTACAGCGCCACCCTAAATGCGGGAGACCGCATAATGGGGATGAAACTATCCCATGGTGGCCATCTTACCCATGGCAGTCCTGCGAACATTTCCGGCAAATACTATAAAATTAGCGCATATGGTGTGGATGGTGAAACCGGCTATCTGGACATGGATGAATTGCGCCACATAGCCTTACGGGATAAGCCCAAGCTAATAGTTTGTGGAGCCAGTGCTTATCCGCGGACTATTGATTTTCAAAAGTTCCGCGAGATTGCAGATGAAGTGGGAGCTTATTTGATGGCTGATATTGCCCACATAGCTGGACTGGTGGCTACCGGACTGCATCCTTCCCCGGTAGGGAATGCTCATTTCGTTACCACCACTACCCATAAGACCCTGCGCGGTCCTCGCGGCGGACTTATCCTCTGCGACGGGGATTATGCTTCGGCTATTGATAAAGCCGTGTTTCCCGGTTTGCAAGGAGGCCCCTTGATGCATATTATTGCAGCCAAAGCAGTTTCCTTTAAGGAAGCCTTGCAGCCCGATTTCAAGGAGTACCAGAAGCAGGTTATCGAAAACGCCCGCACTCTGGGAGAGGTTTTGAAAGAAAATGGTTTTGACCTGGTAACCGGTGGCACTGACAACCACCTTCTTCTGGTTGATTTGCGTAACAAAAACTTAACCGGCCAGGAGGGAGAAGACGTTTTAGAACGTGTGGGTATAACAGTTAACAAAAACACGGTTCCCCATGACCCGCAGCCTGCCAGAATTACCAGCGGCTTGAGGCTGGGAACTCCGGCAGTTACGACCCGCGGGATGGGAACTAACGAAGTTAAACATCTGGCAAATATTATCAGCGAAGCGCTGCATGATCAGAGCGAAGCAACTTTAAATCGCCTGGAACAGCAGATAACAGAGTTGTGCAAGGAATTTCCACTGCCCACCCAAGGAGCCCTTTGCTAGCCGGAAGGAATAATTAAGGAAGGAGCTCGAAAAATGAAAAATTATTTTTTGGTGCGACATCCTTTGGTTCAGCACAAGCTATCTTACTTACGGCAGCGTAAAACCGGTCCCAAGGAGTTTCGCTCTCTTATGGAAGAGCTAACCATTCTCCTCCTTTATGAGGCGACACGAGATATGCCCGTGACTGAGACGGAAGTAGAAACTCCTATTGGCAGGGCCCGGGGTAAGGCTGTTACTGACAAGAATTCTTTTGTAATTATTTTGCGGGCTGGCCAGGGGATGGTAAGTGGTGCCCTTAAACTAATTCCCAGCGCCAAAGTTGGAATGGTGGGCATTTACCGTGATGAAACTACCTTGGAGCCGGTGCAGTACTACAAAAATCTTCCTTCTGATTTAAATTCAAGCAACTGTTTTATTCTTGATCCCATGCTGGCTACCGGCGGCACTGCTCTGGAAGTTGTTGAGCTTCTTGAACAGGAAGGTGTAAACAATATCAAGCTCATTACTTTTATTGCTTCGCCGGAGGGGCTCAACTACTTGTTGCATAACCATCCGGAGGTAGAAGTCTATCTGGCTGCAGTGGACCAGGGGCTTGATGCAAATGCATTTGTTTATCCCGGATTGGGGGATGCCGGGGATCGTCTTTTTGGAACAGTATAATTAAGAGAAATTGAACAAGGAGTGTTTTTAATCACGGAGCAGCGTCCTTCCTGGAACGAATATTTCATGAACATAGCGGAAGTAGTCTCCCAGCGCTCTACCTGCTTGCGCCGGCAGGTAGGAGCCCTTATTGTGGCTGATAAAAGAATTTTGGCCACCGGTTATAATGGGGCACCTACCGGTATGGAGCATTGTGAGAAGTTTGGCTGTATCCGTATTCAGAAAGAAGTCCCTTCCGGGGAAAGGCACGAACTTTGCCGTGGTCTGCATGCAGAACAGAACGCCATTATCCAGGCAGCTCTTTATGGAGTGGGTATCAGGGATGGTATAATCTATTGCACTCACCACCCCTGCATTGTTTGTGCTAAGATGTTAGTTAACGCCGGCATTCAAAAGATAGTTATCCGTGATGACTACCCCGACGAATTAGCCAAGAATGTTTTCCGCGAAGCCGGAATCGGCATTGAAATATTAGAAAGGTAATAATCCCAGTACCTCATTCTTCAAGACTTTTCTAGGATTTTCAGTATTAAGATGAAGCTTACAATTTCATCTTTTGAAAAAATTATTCGTTGCAGGAGGAGCAAAAAAGTATCTGTAGAATAACTCTTTAGAGAAGGCTGGGGAGATACTTTTAAACAGACTAATTAAAAGCTTTTACAGCTCATATCGCTAATAAAACGGAGGAAGATACAATCGCAGGATAGGCCTTCTCGGGATCATTGCTTTATGTATATAACCCGGGTAGTAGCTCCTGCACCACCAGCCTGCCCCTTCAGGTAGTATCCCTTATGGTGCTAAGCCGAGGATTTTAACTACCATACAGCATTTATTTGTCGTGAGTGGTATGCTCTAAAACGTTAGTTAATTCTAACATTCTCCAGATAGGGGTAAAGGAAGCTTGTCCTGATAATCTCTCTCAGGAGGTGCTTCTAAAATCAGGTGCTTTTGTCATAACAGTTTGAAAATAGTCAAAGCAAACAATAATGGAAAAACGTGTTTTGGGGCAGGAAAAAAAATATCTACTGGTGAATGTAATGTTCTAGAATCAGGTGCTTTTGTCATAACAGTTTGAAAATAGTCAAAGCAAACAATAATAGAAAAACGTGTTTTGGGGCAGGAAAAAAATATTTATTGGTGAATAAATTAGTTGTATATTAAAGCCATGCTTGCCTGACCTAAGGAAAGCCTAACCAAAGAAAGTAGGTAGCACTTTGCCTGGGAAGGATAAAGATTCCAAAAACCAAGAAACCATGGGTATCTTGAGAACTTTGGCTTTGTTAGCTCAGATAGGACTTTCTATAGTTATTCCCTTGGTGGTTATGGTCTGGCTAGGCCAGCTGGTAGGTAATTGGCTTGGCGCAGAAACTTTGTTCTTAATTATTAGCATATTATTAGGATTAGGTGGAGGCTTTCTTGCCGTTTACCGTATACTTTTTCGAGAAATCAAATAAAATCTCGAAAAGTTAAACAAGCCTTTTGCAAAAATAATTATTTATAAAGGAAATAATAGGTGAAATGCAGTGGAAGAATTCATTAGGTTCAAGAAAAGATTTGCTTTGCTCATTGGAGGAATGGCTCTTTTAATATCGGCAATCTTATTTCTGTTAGGTTTGCAGCAGGTGGTTTTTGGGTTAATTCCGGGTGCTGCTGTAGCAATATTGGTTTTTTGGGCCCATGGAAACGTATTAGCGCGAGCTTTTTCCATGCCTACCACTAGAGCAAAAATGTATGTTTTTATGAATTTCTTGGTGCGATACGTGTTGTATTTTATAGTTTTGTTAGTCAGCTTAAATTATTCCATATGGCATTTTTGGGGAGCGGTAGGAGGTTTATTGATACCTCGAGTGGTGATTTTGATTTTTTATACTATAGCAGATGGAAAATTAGGAGGGGCTGTCCAGGATAATCCCACTAAGTAGCAAGTATTTTTCAATAAGTAGTATAAAGAGTTGGAGGAATGAATTATGAACATGGATATTGGTATTGAAACTTTTTTTACTATCGAAGCATTGGGGTTAGACATAACAAATACCGTAGTTAATACTTGGGTAGTTATGCTGTTGCTGATTTTATTCTCTTTGATTGTCAGATGGCAAATAAGGAAAGTTCCCAGCAGGGTACAGCTAGTAGCGGAAATGATAGTTCTGGGAGCCCAATGGTTAGTAGATAACACTATGGGAGAGAATAAACGTATTTATGCTCCTTATGTAATGACTCTTTCTCTTTATCTAGTTCTGGCTAATTTAAGTTCTTTGTTTGCCCTAAGGCAGCCTACAGGTGATTTGAATTTAACTTTTGCTTTAGCGCTTATAACTTTTATCTTAATTCATTATCAGGGCATTAAAGCAAAGGGAGGTTTGGGTTATATAAAAACTTTCTTTGAGCCCTTGGCTTTTATGTTCCCTATGAATGTAATTAGTGACATAGCGCTTCCTGTTTCCTTAAGTTTCCGTCTTTTTGGAAATATGTTAGGTAGCATTATAATTATGGCCCTTTTATACTCTGTTATCCCGTTTGCTATACCTATTATTGGTCATGTTTACTTTGACATTTTTGTGGGATTGATTCAGGCCTTTATTTTTGTAATGCTTACTATAACTTTTATCTCAATGAAAGCAGATTAACCTTTTTACAATACTTTTTACTATAAGGGAAAACAATAATGAAGAAGGGAGGGAGAGTTCTGGAGCATTTAATAGAGTTTTTAAATTCTTTTTCATTGGAAGATTTACTCTTATGGTTAAAACAGTTTGAAGCTACCCATTTAGCAAAAGCGGGATCAGCTTTAGGAGCCGGTGTAGCTATGATTGCGGGAATAGGGCCCGGTGCAGGCATAGGGTATGCAGCCGGGATGGCAAGTGATGCAAGCGGAAAAGAGCCAGATCAAGCTCAGCGGATACTTATGATTATGCTGGTAGGACAAGCATTAGCAGCTTCAGCTGGAATATTTAGTTTAATTGTTGGTTTAATTTTACTTTATGCTAATCCGCTGTTAGGAATGGAAGCAACTAGTGAAGTAGGTATAGTAATGGCCACCACTGGACTAGCTTCGGGCTTGGCAATAATTGGAGGATTAGGAGCTGGTGCAGGTATGGGCTATCCGGCTGGTATTGCAGCTTATAACGTAGGTATAAAGCCTGATCAAGCTAAAGAGACTACCGTAGTGATGCTCTTAGGTCAATCAGTGGCTGCTACCGGTGCAGTTTTTAGTTTGGTAATTAGTTTGTTATTGCTCTATGCGAATCCTATTATTGGTGCCGAAGGGGCATTGATTATATTAATAGGCTCTACTTTAGGTGCTGGGGTTTCAGTAATTGGTTCAATTGGACAGGGAGTAGGCCAGGGGTATGCAGCAGGCAAAGGAGTGGAAAGTTCGGCTAACAGGCCAAAGCATCAACCTATGATAGTAAGGACTATGTTATTAGGTCAAGCCATAGCTCAAACCACTGGTATATATGCCCTTATTGTTTCATTGATTTTACTCTTTGCTAATCCATTTTTTTAGTTAGTGGGCATAATATTGGGTTAGCATGTAACTGAGTTAAAAATAAACTGTTTTATTAATTCTTTTTTATGATTCGGTTTTATCTAACAAAAATTACAAAAAGGAGTGAGAGATTATGATTAATGGAGAAGACCTTATTCTAGCAGCTTCTGCACTAGGGGCCGGTGTAGCTATGATTGCGGGAATAGGTGCTGGCATTGGACAAGGTTTTGCTGCTGGAAAAGGTACCGAAGCAGTAGGTCGTCAACCAGAAGCTCAAGGTATAGTGCTAAGAACTATGCTTCTGGGAGCTGCTGTAGCGGAAACCACCGGTATATATGCCTTGGTGATTGCTTTAATCTTGTTGTACGCCAATCCGCTGGCATAATAATAATTATTAAGTAAAGGATGAGGAAGGAGTACTCTCCCCTAATAGAGAAGGTGAGGGATGACAAATGGAACAAATAATAATTGATATTGACTTTGTTAATTTGGCTTTTTTGATTGTAAATATACTGATTCTCTATTTTCTTTTAAGGAGATTCCTGTACAAACCTATAGCTGATTTAATGGAAAATCGCACCAAAGAAATAGAGGAAGGGCTTGAGCTGGCGGAGGAAAACCGACAGCGGCAGGAACAGTTGAACTCGGAGTATCAGCAGAAGATTCAAGAAGCGCGGCAGGAAGCCCGTGAAATAGTAGAAAAAGCTTATACCCAGAAAGACGAGATTCTGAAAGAAGCTCGCAAGGAAGCCGATCAGAAAACAGAAGAGATGCTGGCTAAAGCCCGCAGTGAAATCGAAGCGGAAAAGAACAAAGTTTTTGACGACCTCCGGCAGGACATCGTCAGCATATCCGTGTCCATAGCCAGCAAGATTATGGAAAAAGAAATCGATGAAGCTTCCCAGGAAAAACTGGTGCAGCGTTATCTGGAGGAGGTAGGTAAAGCCTCATGATTAGCGTAGCAGTAGCGCAAAATTACGCCCGGGCCTTGTACCACCTCAGCCAGGAGCAGGAAATTTCCGATGCAGTGCTTTCCTCCCTGGAGTTTCTGGAGCGACAGTTTAACCACGAACCCCGGCTTAAAGGGATTCTAGTCCATCCCTTGGTGGACAAGAAGGAAAAGAAAGAAGTTGTGGAAGAGCTTTTCCTAAACCAGAAGGAAGAAACGCCTTCAACAGTTATTAACTTCTTGTTCTTGTTAGTGGATAAAGAGAGGAACGCCCTCCTGGAGGAAATAATAGAATGGTTCCGCAGCTTTTACATGGAAGAGCGGGGCGTTCAATTGGTAGAGGCAACTGTTCCGGGGGAACTTAAAGAAGAACAGAAAGATATGATAAAAGAAAATATGAAGAGGTACACCGGGCGCCAGGTGGAACTTAAAGAGAAGATAGACCCTTCGGTTACGGGGGGGGTCATCCTCAAAATGGGTTCCCGTATGCTAGACGGCAGCCTGGATACCCGGTTGAAGCGGATGGAATTAGAGCTGCTTCAATCGGGGAGCAAGTAGCATCTGGGGGTGAAAAGAGTTGAGCGTTAGACCTGATGAAATCAGTGAAGTTATCAAGAGGCAAATAGAAAGTTACCAGGACCGAGTGGAAATGGTGGACACCGGGGTGGTACTCTCCGTAGGTGACGGTATCGCCCGGATTTATGGATTAGATAATTGTATGGCCATGGAACTGCTGGAATTTCCCCATGAGGTCTTTGGGTTGGCCCTCAACCTGGAAAAGGACAACGTGGGAGCAGTTATCATGGGAGATTTTGAAAAGTTGAAAGAGGGCGACCTGGTGAAGAGAACCGGTCGCATTGCCCAGGTCCCGGTGGGAGAAGCTTCCTTAGGGCGGGTGGTAAACTCCCTGGGACAACCGGCAGACGGAAAAGGCCCTTTGAATACCGAAAGTTCCCGACCTTTGGAAATGCTGGCCCCGGGGGTTACCCACCGGCAGCCGGTGAAGGAGCCCCTACAGACGGGAATAAAGGCCGTAGACTCCATGATTCCCATTGGACGGGGTCAACGGGAACTTATCATCGGTGACCGGGGCACCGGTAAAACAGCTATTGGTGTTGACGCAATTTTAAACCAGAAGGACAGCGACGTGTACTGCATATATGTAGCCATCGGTCAGAAGCAGTCCACGGTGGCGGGGGTAGTTCAGACTTTAGAGGAGCACGGAGCCATGGACTACACTACTGTGGTGGCGGCAACTGCTAGTGAACCGGCACCTCTGCTCTACATGGCCCCCTTTGCCGGAGCTGCCCTGGGCGAAGAATTTATGTACAACGGTAAGCATGCCCTGGTTATCTACGACGACTTAACCAAGCATGCCATCGCTTACCGGCAGCTTTCTCTGTTATTGAGGCGGCCACCGGGTCGGGAGGCTTATCCCGGGGACGTGTTTTATCTGCACTCCCGCCTGCTTGAGCGGTCAGCTAAGCTTTCCGATGAACGGGGCGGCGGTTCCCTTACCTCCCTGCCTATCGTAGAAACCCAGGCGGGGGATATTTCTGCTTATATTCCCACCAACGTAATTTCCATTACCGACGGGCAGATCTACCTGGAGTCCGATCTTTTTAATGCTAACATCTGCCCCGCTATTAATGCTGGAATTTCCGTTTCCCGGGTGGGAGGCAACGCCCAGATCAAGGCTATGAAGGATGTAGCCGGTACTCTGCGCTTGAACCTGGCCCAATACCGGGAACTGGCTGCTTTTGCCCAGTTTGGAACTGAACTGGACAAAGCCACCCAGGCTCGACTGTTGCGGGGTGAAAGAACCAGGGAGATCCTCAAGCAGAGTGAAAACGAGCCCATGCAGGTGGAGTACCAGATTGCCATCATTTACGCTGCTACCAATGGTTATCTGGACGACATCCCTGTGGAAGAGGTCATGAGCTTTGAAAATACCCTTCACCGCCACCTGGATGCCGAATACTCCCACTTGATTCAGGAGATCGGGGAAAAAGGCAAACTGGACGATGAACTGGAAGGAAAGCTCCAGGAAGCCATCCGAACCTGCAAGGAAAGCTGGGGAGGACCTGGCCAAGAAACTGCTCAAGGAACTTCGGAGCAGGAGACTGTCTGAACGGGGGAAGGTGATAATTAACCATGCGTAGCACCAAGGAAATCAAGCGTAGGATTCGCAGTGTACAAAATACCGAGCAGATCACCCGGGCCATGGAAATGGTGGCGGGGGCTAAGCTCCGCAAAGTCCAGGAAAGTCTAGAAGCTTCCCGTCCATACAGTGAGCAAATGAAACAGGCCATCGAACGGATACTGACCTATTCCCTGGAGATAGATCATCCCTTCCTGCAGGAAAGAGAAGTTAAAAACAGGGGATACCTGGTGATTACATCCGACCGGGGGCTGTGCGGAGGCTACAACACCAACTTGTTGCGGCAGGTGTTGCACGAGATAGATCAAGAAACAGAGAACCAGTTTTTTGTAGTAGGTAAAAGGGGTCGGGACTATCTGCGCCGACGGGGTTACAATATAGTTTCTGAGTATCTGTACGTCGATGATATTCCCAGTTGGGACATGGTCCAGAATCTTGGTGAAATGGCAGTGCAGCTGTTTTTGGACGGAGTAGTGGATGAAGTGTACGTTTGCTACAATTACTTTATTAACGCTTTGCAGCAGCGCCCCACTATGGATAGGCTGCTGCCACTTGCTCCGCCCAAGCCGGAGGAGCTTCCGCCGGCGGAGGAGATCTTCTATTATCGGTACGAACCCGAAGCAGAAAACGTCCTGGAGATGCTCTTGCCCCGTTATATATATAGCATGGTTTATTCTGCCTTGCTGGAAGCCAAAACTTCGGAGCAAGGGGCTCGCCGAACGGCTATGAACGCAGCTACCAAGAACGCGGAAGAAGTTATCGAAGAGCTGACTTACTCCTACAACCAGGCCCGGCAGGCAGCCATTACCCAAGAACTGTTGGATATCGTCAACAGTGTGGAGGCTCTGGAAAAAGGATAAATATAAGTTAAGCCTAGTTTTTGAAAGCTAACATTAGCGGAGGGAACAGCATCCTTCCGGCTGATTATTAAAGATTCGGCGAGCGGTTAGAAAGTCAGCTGCTAAAAAAAGGCTACAAGAACAGCCAAAAGTGGCTGATGGAGATTATTATTTATTAACGCAAAAGAGGTGATCGTTGGCATGGCGGCGAAAGGAAAAGTAATACAAGTTATCGGTCCGGTGGTGGACATTGAATTTCCCGAAGAACAGCTTCCTTACATTTATAACCACATTGTCATAGAAGGAGAAGAAGGACTCATTCACTTGGAAGCAGCTCAGCACTTGGGAGACAGAGCAGTCCGCTGTATCTCCATGTCGCCCACGGAAGGTTTGGTGCGGGGCATGGAAGCAGAAGATCAGGGCGGCCCTATCCACATGCCGGTAGGACCCTCTACCCTGGGGCGTCTTTTTAACGTGCTGGGGGAAGTTATCGACGAGGGCGATTCGGTGAAAGGTGAGGATCAGTACCCCATCCACCGCGATCCTCCTCCCCTGGAAGAGCAGGTACCTGCTACTGAGATTCTGGAGACCGGCATTAAAGTGATCGACTTGCTGGTGCCTTACGTCCGGGGAGGAAAGGTGGGCCTCTTTGGAGGAGCCGGGGTCGGCAAAACCGTCCTTATCATGGAACTAATCCGCAACGTGGCTTACGAGCACGGCGGCTATTCGGTCTTTCTCGGGGTGGGGGAACGTACCCGGGAAGGAAACGACTTATGGTTGGAGATGAAAGAATCAGGAGTTATTGATAATACTGCTATGGTTTTTGGCCAAATGACCGAGCCCCCGGGAGCTAGGCTGCGGGTAGGCTTGTCCGGCTTGAGCGTGGCGGAGTACTTCCGCGATGTGGACGGCCAGGACGTGCTCCTCTTTATCGACAATATCTTCCGTTTTACCCAGGCCGGCACAGAGGTTTCCGCCCTGTTGGGGCGCCTCCCCTCGGCGGTGGGTTATCAGCCCACCCTGCAGACGGAAATGGGTGAACTTCAGGAGCGTATTACTACTACAAGGAGGGGTTCCATTACTTCTATCCAGGCTATTTACGTCCCTGCCGACGACCCCACAGACCCGGCTCCGGCCACGACCTTTGCCCACCTGGATGCCAGCACCGTGTTGGAACGTTCCGTGGCAGAGTTGGGCATCTATCCGGCAGTGGATCCCCTGGCTTCCAACTCCAAGATCATGAGCGCTAATACCTTGGGCAGCGAACACTACGAGACTGCCCGTGGAGTGCAGCAGGTGCTCCAGCGCTACCGGGATCTGCAGGACATTATCGCTATCCTGGGCATGGACGAACTATCGGAGGAAGACAAGCTCACCGTATCCCGGGCCCGCAAAATGCAGCGCTTCCTCTCCCAGCCTTTCTTTGTAGCGGAACAGTTTACCGGCATGGAAGGTAAATTCGTTCCCGTTAAGGAAACAGTGAGGGGCTTCAAGGAGATCCTGGAAGGAATGCACGACGATCTTTCCGAGGAAGCCTTTTGGTTTGTGGGCACTATCGACGAAGCCGTGGAAAAAGGCAAGAAGCTGACTGCGGAAACCGGCTAAATCCTCTAGCCTGATTCTGCGGTTCAAGCGAGGAGATAAAGGAGAGAAGACAAATGGCTGGAAACTTTCAGTTAACGGTAGTAACCCCCCAGCGGCTGATGCTGCAGGAAGAGGCGGAAATGGTGGAAGTGCGCACTTCCGAAGGAGAGATAGGGATCCTTTACGACCACTCTCCCCTGGTATCGCCCTTAGGAATTGGGCTGCTGCGGGCTAAAATGGGCAAGCAGAACCGTCCGGTGTCTATCAGCGGAGGGGGGTTTTTGGAGGTCCTTCCCGACAAGGTTACTGTGTTGGCAGATAGTGCAGAATATCCTGAAGAGATAGATGTAGATAGGGCTCAGCAGGCTAAAGAAAAAGCAGAAAAGAGGCTGTCTGGACAACGGGTGGCTGACGAGGAAGAGATCAACTTTACCAGAGCCCGGAGCTCGCTAATGAGAGCCCTAACCCGCCTGGAAGCTGCCGAATGGGCGAAAAGGTGACAGGGGAAGGTTCTTTGGCACGTTCTGGTTACGCGCGAACCCTATGATGTCAGTGAGCCGCCCCCTTTTAAACTGTAAGAAACACCTTGGCGGCAAGACCTGGCAGTTTGGCAAATGGATATTTTTAGTTTATAATAAAAGCATTAACGGCGAGATAGAGGCGGCATGGTGTGAATTCAAGAAGAATTCCGCTCGCCTCTTTTTGCTTTTCTGCTGATGAGTGCCAGAGTGCCAGGGGACGGAAAGGCGAGGATATTATGAGTGATAAAAAAGCATCTTCTGGGGATAAGAACCGCCGCACCCCCGATAATGCTAACAATAACAATAACAATGAGAAGGATTACGAAAACGAATCTTCCACCCAGGAGAGAATGTCTACCTGGTCTCGTAAGAGTGAAATGGAAAAAACTCTTTCAGCGAGCATTTGGGGACAACCTCAATTGCGTCCCCAGGAGAAGCGCCAGTTTTTAGGGGAATTCCGGGAAAGGGTCCTGATTTATCTAACCGTGGAACAGGTGGAAGAAAACGGAACATACCCGGAAGTCGCCCAGGCCATCAAGGACAGCCGCGCCCACAAACTGGTCCTCAATAAAAAAGTGGACCTGGAAGCAGCAAGGGAATATATAAAATTGGCTCGCAAGCACCGACTTCAATTTACTATGGTGGATTCCCCCAGCTATTCCGAAGAAACCGGCTTGGTAGTAGTATCCTCCCGTGCGGAGGATGTCCCGCACATAGAAGTTCCTTCCCGGCGCCAAAGGCTAGAAGAAAAAGGGCTTCCAGTGTCCTTAATTGAAGCCCAGGGCCAAAAAATTTGTCCTCGCTGTTATGAAACCTTGCAGCAACTAGCCCCCGAAGAAACTGCTCACTACCGCCGCCAAAATTTTTGGGACCGCCTCTTTCAAACTTCCTGCCCCGGCCACCATTAGGGCCACCATTGGAAAGCAACTTCTACTTTTTTCACTGTCTGTATTAATTTTATTTCCTCTTTTTTATTTCCTCTCTTTTAATTCATCTCTCCTCATAAAGATACCCTGATCTGGCTATAATATTTGTGAACTCGGACAGACTCTGTCCAGATTCCAAACAGATTCCAGGTTGAGGAACGGAGGGCATAATTATGCAGAGGAAGGGTAAGCTTGCAAAGCGGGGAGTATTTGTTGCTTTAGGGGTTGCGGTATTATTAGCCCTGAGCTGGGCAAACTATTTGGTATGGGCCGGAAGTGATTTGCATGAGTTGAAGCTACAGCGCTTTGTGGAAAATGCCCGGTATTTGGGGGTGGATGAAGTCACCAGCGAGGGTCTTTATTGGGCCACACTCACCACCGGCTGGGATGAAGATGCCATGTCCCGATATTTCCGAAAAGCAGGATTTAAGCCGCAATATCTTGATATTGATGGGAAAAATGTAAAAGTGACCGGCGAATCACTTTGTCAAAATAACATTACGGGCGTTTTAACCTGGCACCGGCCATTTAGCCACAAAGCCGATGGCAGCAACTCTGCCCCGGATAAGCCTGATGCCTCTCTCCCTGCTCCAGCGGAGTATTTAAGCTTCCAGGTATTTTATGAGGATATCACCTCTGTGCATAAGTATATCTCCCGCGCAGGAGCAGTATTTGAGCATCTCACCCACAATCAAATAAAGACCTGGACCATTAAGGGGGAAATTGAGGGCACCCTGGACAAAGAGCAAATGTCACAGTTGGCTGCCCATCTCCTGGAAATTCAGGATGGAGGCAGCGGTAAACTCGGCGCCCAGACCTCTCACCATAAT